>ENA-ORMO01002693-ORMO01002693.1-human-gut-metagenome-genome-assembly--contig:-NODE-2693-length-13396-cov-3.199910_pt1 | contig 13396 bp, 13 predicted proteins | sample MGYA00242106_ERZ509001 | MGnify/ENA primary metagenome ERZ509001 (study PRJEB26280, sample SAMEA2338736) | human gut metagenome | biome: human gut; feature: human-associated habitat; material: faeces... | reverse complement strand
ACCGGCCCAGTGCCCCTGGACGGAGAGCCCGGCGGCCTCCAGAGGGACGTCGGCCATGTTCAGCAGGCGGTCCAGCATCACGGTGGCCTCGCCGCAGGTGATGTCCGTTCCGGCGGAGAACACGGGGGCGCCAGTGGGGGCCCGCTCCCCCTGGATGACTCCGGCTTTCAGGGCGGAGGAGACGCTCCCCTTGGCCCAGGTGGGGATGGCCTCATCGTCGGAGAAGCCGGTCACAGTCACATCCTCCATGGGCTCCAGCCCGGCGGCGTCCATGGCCAGGGCGAGAAATTCCGCTCGGGAGACCGTCTGCTCCGGCTGGAAGAAATAGCGGCCGCCGTGGGACTCCCCCACCAGGATGCCCTCCTCCGCCAGGCGGATGGCCGCCTTGTGGGCGGCGCTGCCCTCCAGATCGGCATAGGTCACCTTGGTGTCCGGTTTTTCGATGCAGAGGGTCACCTTGGCCTCCGGGGAGGTGTTTCCAGCCTGATCCAGCGCCACATAGGTGAAGGAGTCCTTACCCGTCTTGTTCTCGTAAGGGGTATAGACGAACCGGGCGGAGCCGTCCTCCGCCAGCTCCACCGCGCCCCGGGCCGGGGTGGAGGTGAGCTGGAAGGTGAGGGTGTCCCCCTCCCCGTCCACTGCGTCAAAATAGCCGGTGACGGCAATGTTCTGATAGGTGGACAGCTCCATGTTCCGGGCAATAGGCGGGTCGTTTGCCTCGTCCAGCAGGTACAGGGTGACCGTGGTCTCTTTCCCAGCGGAGGTCCCGTCCGCAAAGGCGGGCAGGAAGGTGAAGGATGCGGTGGAGACGCCGGGGGTGGGGAGAGACTGGAAGGTCAGCCCGGACAGGGCGGAGGCGTCCACCACCGCCCCCTGGGTGAGGGGCTGGCCGCCTACGGTGAGCACGCCGGCCTTGGGATCCGGGAGGGCGGTGAGGGTGATGGAGGACAGGTCAGAGGACCGGAAATCCTCCTGGGAAAAGGTGACGGACCCGCCTGCCAGGGTGTTTTTGGAAAAGTCGGCAACGCCTGCGGGGGTGTTCTCCTTCTTCTGCCAGAAAAACGCGGAGGCGGGGGTGGCCATGGATACCACCAGCGCCAGGGCCAGCAGGGGGACCAGTCCGCGGGGGAGGGAGAAGTGCTTCAATGCAATGACCTCCTTTGATGGGTTGGATATGCTGAGAATACCTATATCCTGCGCCCGGGCGGTCAGATTATACAGGAAAAAAACGGACGGACCGGCCATGAAAGGCCGATCCGTCCGGGATGCGGTGTGTCGGTTCAACCGGCGGACTTGGTCCGTCCGGAGAAAAACAGGATGAAGATGATGGCACAGGCCGCCATCAGATAGCAGTAGAACATATAGGGGACGATCTCCAGGGCGGTGATCCCGGCGCCTGCGGCGGCGTACAGCAGCTGCGCGCCATAGGGCAGGATGCCCTGGATCACAGAGGCGAAGATGTCCAGCAGGGAGGCGGTGCGCCGGGGATCGATGCCGTACTCCTCGCCGATCTCCTTGGCGATGGAGCCGGACATGACGATGGCCACCGTGTTGTTGGCCGTGGCCACGTCCACCGCGGCCACCAGACCGGCAATGCCCAGCTGAGCGCCCTTCTTGGAGCCCACCCGGCGGTGGATGAAGTCAATGAGCCACTGGATACCGCCGTACTCCTTCACCAGGGCGCCGATGCAGGCCACGATGATGGAGATGACGGTGATGTCATACATGGAGGTAACGCCAGTACCCATCACAGCAAAAATCTGCGTCCAGGCAAAGGCGCCGGAGGCCACGCCCACGATAAGGCTGAGGACGGTGCCGATGATGAGGATGACGAACACGTTCACCCCCGCCAGCGCGCCGGCCAGGACCACCAGATAGGGCAGCACCTTCCACACGCTGTACGCTTCTACCTCCACCTGGCCGCTTCCGCCCAGGGTGAGGGCCACGAAGATCAGAAGGGTGATCACCGCAGCGGGCAGCACGATGAGGAAGTTCATGTGGAACTTGTCCTTCATCTCACAGCCCTGGGTGCGCACGGCGGCGATGGTGGTGTCCGAGATCATGGAGAGATTGTCGCCGAACATGGCGCCGCAGGCCACCGCGGCGATACACAGCACCAGTTCAAAGCCGGTGGCCTTGCTCATGGAGACAGCGAAGGGGGCCAGGGCAGAGATGGTGCCCACCGAGGTGCCCATGGAGACGGACACGAAGCAGGCGATCAGGAACAGGCCGGCCACGGCGAACTGGCTGGGGAGATAATCCAGGAACAGGAACACCGTGCTGTCCGCGCCGCCAGCAGCGGACACCGCGCCGGAGAAGGCTCCGGCGGCCAGAAAGACCAGGCACATGGTCAGGATGTTCTCGTCGGCCACACCGGCGGCCATCACCTTCATCTTGGCGTTGAAGTCCAGCTTCCGGTTCTGGAAGCAGGCGACCGCCAGGGCGATCAGGAAGATCACGATGGCGGGGGTCTGGTAAAAGCCCTGCTCGATCTTCAGACCATACTCGAACAGAAGGCCGCAGCCCAGATAGAGTACCAGAAAAACTCCAATCGGGAGCAGTGCGGCGGGGTTGCTCTTGACAGAGCGCTGATTTGCGTCCATAGGGGACCGTCCTCTCTCATAAAGTAAAGTATTGAACCACACACTAGGGTCTATTGTAGAGAAAAGCGGGGATCCTGTCAACAGGAACCTCACAGGCGGCAGGGGAATAGAACGCAAGCGAGAGCGGGAGACGGTGCAGATGTTCTACCGCCTGTCAAAGTGTGAAGAAAAGAGCTCAGAGCAATAGATAACAGAGCGCCCCCGGAACACCGTTCCAGGGGCGCGTTTCAGTTTGACAGGGACTGGGTTCAGGCCTTCCAGAGGCCGTGGAGGTTGCAGTAGGCGTAGGCGGAGACCACGCTGTCGCCCTGGGTCAGGGCAAAGACCGCCTGGGGTTTGCTGCCGGGGGTCAGATGCTTGATCTGGACGCCCTCCCTGGTCTCCAGGGCGATCCACTCGATGAAGTGCTCGGGGATCATGGGGTGCTCCACAGAGCCCACGGTCACAATGACCTGGGCGCCCTCCGCCTGGATCACGGGGACGTGCTTCTCCACCGCGGCGTCGGTGGTGCCGGGGACAAGCTCAGTCATCTTCTGGCCGCAGCACATCACGGGGACACCGCTGGATTTCACGAAAGTGACGATATTGCCGCAGTGCTCACAAATATAAAACCGCATAATCAAGCCCTCCTGAATGATTTTGAATGAGAACAGAATGCTCTGCTCTCGTTTTCACTATACCAAGCCGGGGATAAAAAGTCAATCACCAACTGTGGAGATGGGGAAAGAAGCCTAGAGTCCCTCCACCATATTGACCCGCATACAACTGCCATCCAGATCTACCTCGGCCACGAACTCATCCACTGCGGGGATCAGGATCTCCCGGGCTCCGCCCCGGACCACATAGACGTTGTTGGCGGGGAGGGTGAGCACGTCGGCGATGTTGCCCAGAATTTCGCCCGTCTTGGCGTCCCGCACCTCCATCCCCATGACATCGGCCAGGAAAAAGCTGCCCTCCGGCAGGTGGGCGTCCTTCCGGTCGATATACAGAATGGCGTTGCGCATGGCCATGGCGCTGTTTACATCGGTGACGCCCTCCAGCTTGAGGATCACCATATTCTTGTGGACCCGGGCCCGTTCCACCCGGATGGGCCAGTGGGTCTTGTCCACATAGAGGGTCTTGAACTGACAGAGAAAATCGGGGGAGTCGGCCCAGGGCTGGACCCGCACCTCGCCCATCAGACCGTGGACGTTGGTGATTTTACCCACCTCGAGAAATTGCTGCTTCACGGGGAATCCCCTCCTTTTGGTGCTGATGATACAAAAAATCTCCTGCGCCGTGGTCACGGAGGCAGGAGACTCTTGTGAAAGATAAGGTTAATCGACGATCTCCACCGAGACGCGCTTTCCGGACCGCTGGGCCACGGAGCGGATCAGGGTGCGGATCTCCTTGGCGATGCGGCCCTGACGGCCGATCACCTTCCCCATATCCTCCGGAGCCACACGGAGCTCCAGCACGGTCTCGCCGTCGCTCTCATGCTGGGTGACAGACACCTGATCGGGGTGGTCCACCAGATTCTGGGCGACATAGGTCAAAAGCTCTTTCATTTGCCTGACAGACCTCCAGCCTTACAGCGCGCCGGCCTTTTTCAGAAGGGAGCGGACGGTGTCGGTGGGCTGAGCACCGGTCTTGATCCAGGCCTGAGCACGGTCAGCGTCCACCTTCAGCTCGGCGGGATGGACCACGGGGTTGTAAGTGCCGATCTCCTCGATGAAACGGCCATCCCGGGGATAGCGGGAGTCAGCCACCACGATGCGGTAGAAGGGAGCCTTCTTGGCGCCCATACGGCGCAGTCTGATTTTGACCATTTATATTCACCTCCAAATGAATTTAGAATCTATATGGAAAACACGGCTTCGTGCTTTGCCAACGTCACAGGGTCCGGGGCCCGCTGCCGGGCTCCGGCGGGATCAGAAGGGGAATCCGCCGGGCATCCCGCCGCCCTTTTTGCCCATCAGCTTGCGCATATTCCGGGGCATCTTGCCGCCGGAGAACTGCTTGGTGAGGGACTGGAGCATCTCGAACTGCTTGAGCAGGCGGTTGACGTCCACCACCTGGGTGCCGGAACCGGCGGCGATGCGCTTTTTCCGGCTGGAATTGAGGACGGAGGGGTTCTCACGCTCGTAGGGGGTCATGGACAGGATGATAGCCTCCATCTGCTGGAGCATCCCGTTGTCCATAGAGGCGCCCTCCAGGTCGGAGGCCTTCACGCCGGGGAGCATCCCGGCCAGCTCGGACAGGGAGCCCATATTTTTGATCTGAGCCATCTGCTCATAGAAATCAGTGAGGGTAAATTTGTTCTTCCGCAGCTTTTCCTGAAGCTCCAGGGCCTTCTGACGGTCGAAATTCTGCTCTGCCTTCTCGATGAGGGAGAGCACGTCGCCCATGCCCAGGATCCGGCTGGCCATCCGGTCGGGGTGGAACACCTCGATCTGGTCCAGCTTCTCGCCCACGCCGGCGAACTTGATGGGCTTTCCGGTGACTGCCTTGATGGACAGGGCCGCGCCGCCCCGGGCGTCGCCGTCCAGTTTGGTGAGGACCACGCCGTCGATGTCCAGCGCGTCGTCAAAGGCCTTGGCCGCATTCACCGCGTCCTGGCCGATCATGGCGTCCACAACCAGAAGGATCTCGGTGGGCTCCACCGCGGTCTTGATGTTCCGCAGCTCGTCCATCAGCTCCTCATCCACATGGAGCCGGCCGGCGGTATCCAGAAAGACCAGGTCATTGCCGTGTTCCCTGGCGTGGGCCACGGCGGCTTTGGCGATGTCCACCGGGTCGGTCTGACCCATCTGGAACACAGGGATGTCCAGCTGCTGTCCCACCACCTCCAGCTGATGGATGGCGGCGGGGCGGTAGATGTCGCAGGCGGCCAGCAGGGGGCGCTTGCCCTCCTTGCGTTTCATCAGGCCGGCCAGCTTGGCGCAGTTGGTGGTCTTGCCCGCGCCCTGAAGGCCCACCATCATCACCACGGTGGGGGGCTTGGGGGCAATGGTCAGTTTGGCACTGCTGCCTCCCATCAGGTCAGTGAGTTCCTGATTAACGATCTTGACGATCATTTGGGCGGGGGACAGGGCCTCCAATACGTCGGCCCCCACCGCCTTTTCCGTGACCTGGGCGATGAACTGCTTGACGACCTTATAGCTGACGTCGGCCTCCAGCAGGGCCAGGCGGATCTCCCGCATGGCCTCCTTCACATCGGCCTCAGACAGGCGGCCCTTGCCCCGCAGCTTTTTGAAGGCGGCGGAGAGCTTTTCAGTCAGTCCTTCAAATGCCATGGGTCACTCCTTCTCCATCTGACGGGAGATATTCAGGATCTTCCGCGCCGACGCGTCAATGTTAGGATCCTCATACCGGGTGTTGCGGACCAGGATGTCCTCCGCGGCCGCTTCTACCTCCTGAAGCTGCTTCCGCATGGCGTGGAAGCGCTTGATGAGGCCGGTCTTGTCCTCCAGATCGGTGAGGATGGCCTCCGCCCGGACGATCACGTCCCGGACACCCTGGCGGGTGATGCCGTTATTTTCGGCGATCTCAGCTAGGGAGAGGTCCTCATTATAATAGAGGTCGTAAAATTCCTTCTGCCTGGGGGTGAGCACGTCGCCATAGAAATCGAACAGCATGGCCATGCGGTATGCCTGACTCTTCATGTCTGTGCCCTCCTTTTGGCTGAATGTAAAGTTGAAAAACTTTACAAACGGAATCATAACATATTTACCCCTGTTTGTCAATCCGAAAATTGGGACTGGAGGGGCCTGTGGGTTGGGCGTTTCCCACAGGAGGACGGCGGGAGCGAGATACAAAAAAACGGCCCCGCTGGGGGCCGTTTTTTTGTATCATCCTATGTATCAGGGCCGGGGCTTCTCCTTGCCGGTGAGGGAACAAATCCGGATCTTCCACACACCGGTGCGGGCCAGGCTGCGCTCCATGGCCCGGTCAAAGTTGTCCCCCGTCATGTGGGAAGGGGTCAGCTTTTCGCACAGGGCGCGGAGGGCCCGGATCTTTTCCTCCCGGTCCAGCACCTCGGAGGCCTCGCCCTCCACGCAGGCCGACTGGAAGTAGGTGGTGAAGTCATCCTGGGCGGCCTGGTTCGCCCCCACAAAGGAGATGCAGATTCGGGGGTCCCGGCGCAGGAGGTCTACCTTGGTGCCCTCCATGGCGCAGTGAAAGTAGAGGAAGTCCCCCAGCCGCACCAGGGAAAGGGGGATGCAGTAGGGAGCGCCGTCCTCGGCGGTCATGGCGGCCACGCCATAGGCGCACCGGTCGATGACCTCAAGAGCGAAGTCCTCTCCCCGCTGGCGGTCGGTTCGTCTCATTGCAGGTCGCCTCCCTTCTCAATGGTCCGGCCCAGCAGGGCCATAATGTCGTGGTAGATGGACTCCGGTGTGTCGTGGAAGCGGGCGGACAGAAGCTGTCCCTGACGCAGGGAGGGGGAGAGGAGCTTCAGATCCATCAGGGGGCCGCTGTCATCGGAGAAGAACAGGCGGACGGTGCACGTCCCATCCCCGTTGGGCTTCAGGTCGGTCTGGACCAGGGCGGCCCGCTTGAGCACGTCGTTGAGCCGCACCAGGTTCTCATCACAGCGCATCCGAATGGAGTAGGGGAGGCTGCTCTCGCAGATCTCGCTGTTGCGGCGGCCCTTGTCCGTGATGGAGTAGAGGTCCCCCTCCTGGGCGAGGTGCTCAGTCTCCACCAGATGGTTCACCGCCTCGGTGAGAGAGAAGTAGTCCACGCCGGCGTCGCACAGGGCCAGGTCCAGCAGCTGTAAAAAGGTGATGGGGGCGGCGGCGCGGGCCATGATATACAGGACCAGGAGTTTCAGGTCCAACTCATTTTGAATGAATCCAGTCCGGGACATGGGAACCTCCTCTTTCCAAATGGGGTGTACAGTGGAACACGCAGATCATCTTTTACCTATTATATCGGAAAAGGCAGGAAAGGACAAGGCTCTTTCCCCAGGGTGGAGCACCAAATTTTTTCCGGTTCATAGTATGGTGTGTACCCAGTTCAACGGGCCGGAGGCTCCCACCCCCGGCCAACAAGTTATAGGAGGGATTCCATAATGCCGGAAAAGGTCGTACCCGGCCCCGTGAGCGAGGAGCGCTGCATCCGGGAAGCCGTGTGTATACACACGAAAAAGATTTTTGATTCCTGCAAGGATAAAGACTGTATCGAGGACCTGCGGGTCTACCCCACCCGGGGCTGTCAGGAGGTGATCGACCGGGCGGTCTCGGTGAAGGCGGGGAGCGCGGAGCTGCTGTATGCCTACATCGATGTGGAGCCGGTCAGCTTCAACCGGGGCTTCTATACGGTGGATGTTCGGTATTTCTACCGCATCACCGCGGACGCCTTTGTGGGGGCGGCGCGGCCGGTGGAGGTCACGGGCCTGGCGGTGTTTGACAAGCGTGTCATTCTGTTCGGCAGTGAGGGGAGCGCGAAGGTATTCTCCTCCCAGGCGGCCAGCGGGGCGCTGGACCTCCAGGCTCTGCCCGGCCGGAGCAACCCCACCGCAGTGGTGGAGTCGGTGGACCCCATCATTCTGAGTATGAAGCTGGTGGATGTGTGCGAGTGCCGCCCAGGAGACTGCTGCTGTGAGATCCCCCCCGCCATCTGCGCCTGCTTCCCTGAGGAGCTGGTGCTGGGGGGCGACGTCCACCGCCTGTACGTCACCCTGGGACAGTTCTCCATCATCCGCATGGAGCGGGATACCCAGCTGCTCATCCCCGCCTATGATTACTGCCTGCCGGATAAGGAGTGTACCTGCGGCGGCTGTGAGTGCGGCCAGGAGGACCCCTGTGAGATCTTCCGTAAGGTGCAGTTCCCGGTGAACGAGTTTTTCCCGCCCAACAGTTTAACGCCGAAAACTGCCACCAGCTATCAGGAGGCGCGCAGCGGCTGCTGCGGAGCCTGAGGCCGGAGCCGGAAAAGCGTATGGGACCTTCGGATATGCAGAGAGATACAGGAAAATAATGAAACCCCGGGACGTCTGCCCAGCAGACGTCCCGGGGTTTTGTTCGCCTCCGTGGAGGTGGGGGTCAGGAGATGTGGGAGATGCCGGAACCCTGGACGACCTCCGCCTCAGCGGTGAGGGAGTCCATCCACTCGGTCATGTCCTCCGACTTGAGGGTGGTCTTGACGGAGTACATCCAGGAGGGGTCGTTCCAGCCCACGAAATACATGATGTGCCAGCCCTTGGTGGAGCTGCTCTCATTCTTTACAAGGCCGGTGTCGCCGCTCTGACGGGCGGGGTCCAGGGCCCAGTCCAGGAAATTCTGGTCCCAGGCATTGGCGCTGGAGACGCCGGTGTACAGGCCGCCGGTGGCCTGGGAGCCGCTGTCCGCGGTATTCTCCATGGCCAGCAGTGCAAAGGCGTCCTCCGTGCCGCCCTCGGCCTTCCACTGGTCCAGCATGGCCTGGGCGGACTCCTCCGCGGCGGCATACTGCTCCTCGGTGGGGTTGCTGCCGGCGCCGATCAGGATGTGACGGACGTCCGCGGTGCTGGACTCGTCCCGGGCACGGCTGTCGAACTGGACCACATAGTAGTTGTAGACAAAGCTGTCGCTGCGGTCATTCTCCGCCAGAGTGACGTCTCCCGCCTTACGGGAAGCGTCATACAGCCAGTCGGCGTACTGGGCGCTAGCGAAATTGGAGCCCACGGCGGAGATATGAGCGGAAGAGTTGTAGACCTTGTCCCCATACTCCTCGGCCAGAGCCTGGGCGTCGGAGCCGGCGGTCAGCTTGGCCTGAAGCTCCTGGGCCAGCGCCAGGGCGTCGGCCTTGGCGGTCTCAAACTCGGCGGCCTTCTCTTCGTTGGACTTCTCCACGGGGTTGCCCTCCTCGTCGGTCTCCTCCTGTACCGCGGCCTGGATGGTGAACACGGAGTAGCCGAAGGTGTCCAGCTCGTTGGTGTGCTCCGCGTAATAGGCGTTGACCTCCTCGTCCGTGTAGGTCAGGCTGTCCTGATGGCTCTGCTGATAGGAGGAGGCGAGCACCCGGTCGGCGGCGATGCCGCGGAAGGTGTCCTCATCCATAAAGGTGCCGTAGTTGGTCTTGAGATAGCTCTTCAGATTGGCGTAATTACCGCTGGTCCGCCAGGAGCGGTCCAGGGAGTCTAGCTGGAGCTGGAGATAGGACTCGTCCAGGGCGGTCATGGAGTAGCCGGCCTCCTCGGCGGCATGGCAGAGCATGGTCACCTGGGTCAGCTGGTCGATGCCCTGCTCCAGCAGGTAGTCCCGCCAGGTCTGGCCCTTCTCCTCGTCGTACATCTGGTCGGCGGGGTCCGTATTGGGGTCAAAGGTGGAGGCCCCCATCATAGCGCCGTAGTAGGCGTTGACATAGGCTTGCTGGTAGTAGTACTGGACCACCGCGGGGCCGAAGTCCTCCCCGTCGATGGTGACCGCGGTGGAGCGCTTCTGGAAGAAGCCGCTGTCCCACACCAGAAGGGCGATGGCCAGCACGGCGATCACGCCGCCCACAACACCGTACAGGATGTGCTTGCGGCGGTCCTGATCCACCGCTCGGTTATTTCTGCGCTGGACATAGGTGGAGTCCGCGCGCTCTTTGTTGTCTTTGGGTGCACTCACAGTTGGTTCCGTCCTCTCATCATTTCTCAGATTGGCCGTTCCGGGCGGAGGGCCCTGCCGGCGCGGTACTGGGCGGGCCGCCGCGAAAAGGGAAGCGGTCGGTCAACAGACTGTATTATACAGGAAAGATTCGGGGGATTCAAGTGGGAAAGGGGAAGGGCGGCCAGCTTTTACATTTTGTTCATGGGTCGGAGGAATAAAAAAAGGCCGCGGCTTATGCCGCGGCCCAGATCCAAGTGAATTTTATATAACCCCGCTCTGGCCGTGTGGACCTGTTTAAAACCTGCACGTGATGGCAGGTGGGTTGCCTCCACAACGCTTTTCTGCTTCCAACATCCAACCAACCTCAATGGGGGCCGGGAGGCCTGCAAGCCACGCTGTGAGGGGGCGTCCCGTTTGAAAAATGTGGGTTTAAAAAGGCCCATCACGCACCGAGCAGGAAAACTCACCTGGGATCGAAGGGGATCACTCGTCTTCGTCCTCAAAGAAGCGCTCCATGAAGAGGTTGTAGACCTCTTCGATCTCCTCATCACTGTCCAGAGTGGAGAGCAGCTCCTCGCCGTTTTCCTCCACAGTCTTCATGATGACTAGACCGTATTCCTCATCGTCTGCGTCCACATCCACGGGCTCGCCGGTCTCCTCGTCTTCTGCAACAGCGGGGAACAGGGCGTGATAGGTGATGCCGTTATGCTCTAGGGTGTCCACCAGCTCCAGCTCAAATTCGTTGCCGTCCTCGTCGGTGACGGTGATAAAGTCGGGGCCGAATGTCTCGCTCATGGGGAATACCTCCTGCGTTTCTTCTGGACCTATTGTACCCCGTATGCGGGAAAAATGCAAGTGGGAAGACGCTCAAATTTTGGAACGGGTCCGTGCCGGATGTTGAAAAGGCGCAATTAAGTGCGTCTATATCATAAAAAACCGCAAAAATAAATCAAAAAAAGAAGGAAAAGATATAAAAAATTTCGTAGAGCACCCGAAAATCCTTTTGACTGGGGGAGATGGGATTTCCGGTCCCATCACTTTACCAGGGTATGGGGATGTGGTATAATAAATCTGATTACGGCTGCTGGATAAAGCCGTCAGAAGAACAGAGCCGCAAAGTGTGAACGAGCGCCCAGGACAGTGCGGCGCAGAGAGGACGGTCATTGCGATGGATTTGACAGAACGCACGTTGGAGAGCCACAGCATTTTTGAGGGGAAGATCGTGACCCTGCTGGTGGACCAGGCGGAGCTGCCCGATGGAAAACAAGCGTCCCGGGAGGTGGTGCTCCACCCAGGCGGCGTGGCGGTCCTGCCGCTGGACGGGGAGGGGAACGTGACACTGGTGCAGCAGTACCGCTATCCCTTCCACCAGGTCATCCTGGAGCTGCCGGCAGGCAAGCTGGACGCCGGCGAGCCCCATGAGACGGCGGCCCGGCGGGAACTGAGCGAGGAGACCGGACTGGAAGCGGAGGAGCTGACCTATCTGGGGTGCCTGCTGGCCTCACCCGGCTTCTGCAATGAGCGGCTGCACCTCTATCTGGCCCGGGGCTTGTCCCGGGCGGACAGCCATCCGGACGACGATGAATTTTTGAATGTGGTCACCATGCCCTTTGACCAGCTGCTGGAGCAGGTCATGGATGGGAGCATCGAGGACGCCAAGACGGTGGCCGGAGTGCTGAAGACCAAGGTTCTGCTGAACCTGTAAGAAGGAGGAAGCTCTGTGGGAAAGACCATCCTGATCGTGGAGGATGAGCAGAATATCGTGGATATTCTGTCCTTCAATCTCAGCCGGGAGGGGTACGACACCCTGGAGGCGTACGACGGAAAGACCGGACTTCAGCTGGCGCTGGAGCAGAACCCGGATCTGATCCTGCTGGACCTGATGCTGCCGGAGATGAACGGCTTTGATGTGTGCCGGAAGCTTCGGGAGGCCGGCTCGTCGGTCCCCATCCTGATGCTTACCGCCCGGGAGGAGGAGACCGACAAGGTGCTGGGCCTGGAGCTGGGGGCGGACGATTACATCACCAAGCCCTTCGCCATGCGGGAGCTGATGGCCCGGGTGAAGGCGAACATCCGCCGGGTGGATATGGCTCCGGCCCAGAGCGCCCCGCCCGCCGGAGAAACGGAGAAACGGCTGGAGCTGGGACGGGTCTCCATCGATCTGGACGGGGCCACCGTGTTCAAGGACAGAAAGCCCCTGGACCTGACCCAGCGGGAGTATGAGCTGATCCGCTTCCTGGCCTCCCAGCCGGGGAAGGTGTTTTCCCGGGAGGCCCTGATGGAGCACGTCTGGAACTATGAGGGCTATGTGGGCGACGTGCGGGCTGTGGATGTGGCCGTCCGCCGCCTGCGGGAAAAGCTTGAGGACCCTGCCGCTCCCAAGTTTATCCTGACCAAGCGGGGGATGGGCTATCTGTTCGGCAGCCAGCCGGGCTGACTTGGGCAGAGCCGGACAACGGAGAAGGTGCCAGTGCGGGCAGAAAGACCGCGCCGGGAATGTTTTGCGGAAGAGAAGGGGGAGCGCCGATGCTGCGCAGCGTACACATGAAGCTGGTGATGATCATGGTGCTGCTCATCCTGTCCCTGATGGCAGTGGTGGGCGCGTTTTTGATCAATTCAGTGATGGCGTTCTATCTGGAGGAGTTTTACACCCAGATGAGCCAGGTGTTTGACCAGAGCCAGAACCCAGCCCTGAGCCGGACCCTCCAGACGGAGAACTCCGGGGAGGAGAACGGGGCGGAAGCCGTGCTGGAGATCATGCAGGCCTATTCCGGCGAGCTGGGCCTGGACGGCCGGAGCCGAACCCTGTACATCCTGGACGGGGAGACCGGCGCCTATCTGGCCGGGACCGACGAGGCGGAGGGCCGGGGTCTGGAGTACAACTCCCCCAATCTGACCCGGGCCCTGGTGGAGAAGGAGGAGGGGACACAGGCCAATATCGCCGCAGACTATATGGATGTGGCGCTCCCCTTCAGCCGGGGAGACGGCCAGTATGTCATCTACATCCTGGACAACAAGACCACGGTGAACAGCCTGATCAACCAGATCTTTGTGCTGATCCTGGAGTCACTTGTCTTTGGCCTGTTCATCTCCATTCTGCTCTCCTTCCTGCTGTCCAAAACCATGATCATCCCCATCCAGCGCCTGACCGAGGGAGCCATGCGGGTGGCGGAGGGGGATTTCTCCCGGCGGATCGAAGTGACCTCCCGGGATGAGATCGGCGTGCTCACCGAC
>ENA-ORMO01002690-ORMO01002690.1-human-gut-metagenome-genome-assembly--contig:-NODE-2690-length-13425-cov-5.487734_pt1 | contig 13425 bp, 10 predicted proteins | sample MGYA00242106_ERZ509001 | MGnify/ENA primary metagenome ERZ509001 (study PRJEB26280, sample SAMEA2338736) | human gut metagenome | biome: human gut; feature: human-associated habitat; material: faeces... | reverse complement strand
ACAACGACACGTTGATGCTAGAGAAGATCCAGTCCTCTCTGGTCAATACCATCCCGTTGTGGAAGAGCCAGATGGTGCTGGCCCTGGGACTGGAGCACAGCCGCCAGGCCACCGCCGCCCAGAGCGCAGTGACCGAGATGACCAACGAGCTTTTGAAGAAAAATGCCGAGATGCTCAAGCTGGGCACCGTGGAGACCGCCCGGGAGGCCGAGCGGAGCATCGTGGATGTGGAGACCCTCCAGCACACCAACCAGCAGCTCATCGCCACGCTGGATGAGGTCCTGACCATCCAGCGCCAGGGCGCGGAAAAGCGCCGGGCCGCCGAGGCGGAGCTGGGCCGGATCGAGGGCGAGCTGAAACAAAAGCTCCTGGAGCTGCGAAACTGACCCCATACATGGATACAGAGTTCCCCGCCCATTGGGCGGGGAACTTCTGCTTGGCCCAGGCAGGGCGATGGTATCGGAACAAAAAACGATCCTGGCAACAGCCGCCGGACATCCGAAAAAACGGATGCCCGGCGGCGCTTGCAATCAGGTATTCTTATTTCGGCTTTTCCATTTTCGGACGCTGTTCCGGATGCTGGAGATCAGGTAGCCCCAACCGACTACAAACGCTGCCAGGTATACCAGAAAAAACCAGGACGGGTCATACTGCCGCTGGGGCGAGAGGTTGAGACAGGCGTTGGACAGCATCAAAAGCCCAACCAACCCATCCCCAATGACGGACCCCCAGGAGGGGATCGGACGTTCTTTCCGCTGGCGCATTATGGTCTCCAATTAGCTAAAGGTATCACTTTCATAGGCGCGTTCTTGTTGCAGATGATAATTCTCAAACAGTTTTTTCATATGATTCCTCCCTTAAAATTCCATTTTTGTATAAACAAAAAGCGCAGAAACACACTTGAAAGAAGTTGTGCTCCTGCGCAGGAAAGAAATTTTCACTTTTCTCCGGCATAATTGGGAAAACATTCTGACGCAACTCGGCAAAAAACTTCTTCGCATCTTGTTCCCTCCAATCTTATCGTATGGCCACCTCTCTCAGCGTGTTTGCTATAATATTATATTACACGCAATCTTTCTGCTTGTCAATATTTGTCAGTAAAAACCATAAATGCTTAAAATATCATTTTGAACGGTTCCATGCCGCGCCCGAAGTTTCGGGCGCGGCATGTCTGATTACAGCCGGGTGACCACGGGGATCACCATGGGGCTTCTCCGGGTGCTCTTGAAGAGATAGCTGCTGACGGCAGACTTCACCGTGCCCCGCAGCTCGCCGTCGTCCCGGGCCCGCTTGCGGGAGACGGACTCCGCCGCCTCCAGAGCCACATTTTGCAGCTCCTTCATCAAATCGCCGGACTCCTTGACGTAGATAAAGCCCCGGGTGATGATCTCCGGCGGGCTGAGCAGGTCGCCGTTGTGGGCGGAGATGGGGAGGACCACCACCACCATGCCGTCCTCGGCCAGGCGCTTGCGGTCCCGCATGACCACGGTGCCCACGTCGCCAACGCCCGCGCCGTCCACATAGATCTCGCCGGCAGGCACCGTGCCGCCGACCTTCAATGTCTTAGCCGTCAGCTCGATGACGGAGCCGTTGTCCGCGATGGCGATGTGGTTGCGCTCCATGCCCATCTGCTGGGCCACCTGGGAGTGGATCTGCAACATCCGCTGCTCGCCGTGGAGGGGCACGAAGAACCGGGGCTTGGTCAGAGCGTGGATGATCTTCAGCTCCTCCTGGCAGGCGTGGCCGGAGACGTGAAGCATATCGGCCCGGTCATAGACCACCTTCACGCCCTTGCGGAACAGCTCGTTGATGACCCGGCCCACGGTGACCTCGTTGCCGGGGATGGCGGAGGCGGAGATGATGACCTTGTCTCCCGCGCCCAGCTCCACCTGCTTGTGGGTGGAGAAGGCCATGCGGTACAGGGCGCTCATCTCCTCGCCCTGGGAGCCGGTGGTGACGATGACCTGCTTGTTCTTGGGCAGGCCCTTGATCCGGTTCAGGTCCGTCAGGGTGTTCCGGGGGACCTTGATAAAGCCCAGCTCCGTGGACACCCGCATCATGTTCTCCATGCTCCGGCCGGTGACGGCCACCTTCCGCCCGGCCTGGGCGGCGGCGTCCAGCACCTGCTGGATGCGGTGGACGTTGGAGGCGAAGGTGGTGACGATGATCCGCTCCTCACAGTTCTGGAACTGTCTTCCAAAGGTGGCGCCCACCGTCTTTTCCGAGGGGGTGAAGCCGGGGCGCTCCACGTTGGTGGAGTCGGCGCACAGGGCCAGAACGCCCTCCTTGCCCAGCTCGCCGAACCGGGCCAGGTCGATCACCTCGCCGTCAATGGGGGTGGAGTCGATCTTGAAGTCGCCGGTGTGGACCACGGTGCCCATGTGGGTGTGGATGGCGAAGGCCACCGAGTCGGGGATGGAGTGGTTGACGTGGATGAACTCCACGGTGAACTTGCCCGCCCGGACGCTCTTGCCCGGCTCCACGGTGATGAGCTTGGTGGACTTCACAAGGCCGTGCTCCTCCAGCTTGAGCTTGATGAGGCCGGCGGTGAAGCGGGTGCAGTAGATGGGCATGTTCACCTGCTTGAGCACGTAGGGGATGGCCCCCACGTGGTCCTCATGGCCGTGGGTGATGAAAAGACCCCGGATGCGGCCCTTGTTCTTGATGAGGTAGCTCACGTCGGGGATGATGGAATCGATGCCGTACATGTCGTCCCCGGGGAAGGCCATGCCGCAGTCCACCACAATGATCTCCCCGCCGAACTCATAGACCGTCATGTTCTTTCCGATCTCATTCAATCCGCCTAAGGGAATGATCTTCAATTTTTCTGCCATAGTGTTGCAATCTCCTTCTTTGAAAAAATATGTAAGCAGAAGGATTCCCGGTCAGGCAGGTCCCGGCCCGGCGCGGCAAAAAGGGCGCACAAAACCACAGGCGCCCGTCTCCGGCACGGCCCCGTTTCGCCGGCAGGAGGATCGGTCTCGCCAAGTCAGACCTTGATATACGCTCCCGGCGGGCCCGGACCGGCCGGAACGCCGCCCCGGCAAAGGCCGGAGCTCCGCGCAAAGCGCGGAGGGGGAGCCGCCTCCTACTCCATACGGGGGAGGGGAGGACGGCGGGAGCTTCTGTCTCTATTTCCACCGCGGAACAGCGTCCGTCGGTAAAATACGTGTGAACATCTGGGGGAGGTTCCCGCTCCCACGGCCAGGAGGCCGCTATTCCGGATAGTACGAGTATTATATCACACCTGCAAGGCTTTGTATACAAAAATTTTTCCATCCCCGGCGGGACCCGGCTGGACCGCTCTGCCGCCCATGCCCCCGGAATCCCGGAATTTCCGCGTAAGACGGGGGTTTTTTCGCTTTTCCCGTTGCGTCTTCTGCGTGAAACTGATATACTATAAAATCTAAGATCATGCAGTCAGCCGTCCGCCGCTGCGGCGTCGGCAGCAAGGAGCTTTTGAGATGAACAACAAAAAACTCTCCCGTCTGCTGGAACCGAATCTGAAGCTGTACTTCTTCTCCCTGGTGATCTTTACCCTGGCCGCCGTGCCCGTCAGCCCGGTGCTGGCCCTGGCCGAGGGTGTGGCCGCCGTGGGACTGTATGTCTATTTCAACAACCGCAACAAGAAGCGCCGCCAGGGGATCTTGCAGTACATCGACAATGTCACCGGCAGTGTGGACACTGCCAGCAAGTCCACCCTCATCAACTCGCCCCTGCCCATCATGGTCTTCCGGCCCGACACCGGAGAGGTCATCTGGAGCAACGAGAACTTTCTCCAGCTGGCCGGCGTCCGGGAGCATTTGTTTGAGATGAAGGTGGAGGACGCCGTGCCCAATTTCCCGGTCCAGTGGCTGCTGGAGCGCAAGCAGGAGTGCCCGGACCGGGTGATGATGAACAACCGCCGCTTCCGGGTCTACGGCAGCATGGTCCGGGCCCGGAGCCGGAGCGGGGAACAGAACCTGGTGGCCACCACCTACTGGGTGGACACCACCGAGGCCGACCACCTGCGGGAGGCCTACACCGCCACCCGGCCGGTGCTGGCGATTTTGATGCTGGACAACTACGAGGACCTGATGAAGGCCTGCGCCGACACACAGCGCAGCGCCGTCCTGGCCCAGATCGACGAGAAGCTGGGGGCCTGGTCCGCCGCCGGCGAGGGACTGCTTTTGAAAACCGAGCGGGACCGGTACCTGTTCTTCTTCGAGGAGTGCCACTATGCCCACTTTGTGGAGGAGAAATTCTCCGTTCTGGACGCCATCCGGGACATCAACGTGGGGGAGGGGGTCCACCCCACCCTCTCCATCGGCGTGGGCAAGGACGCCGACAGCATCCCCGACCTCTACAAAAACGCCAAGCTCTCTCTGGAGATGGCCCTGAGCCGGGGCGGCGACCAGGCGGTGGTCCGGGGCCGGGTGGACTTTGAGTTCTACGGCGGCCGGAGCAAGACCACGGAGAAGCGGACCAAGGTGAAATCCCGGGTCATGGCCAACGCCCTGATCGAGCTGATGGCCGACGCCAGCGAGGTCTATGTTATGGGCCACAGCTACGCCGATATGGACGCCCTGGGCGCCGCCATCGGCATCTGCTGCGCCGCCCGGAAGCGGGAGAAAAAGGCCCAGGTCGTCATCGACCTGGAGCGCAACGCCGCAGGGCCCCTGCTGGCCTCTCTCCAGGCTCTGCCGGAGTATGCCGGCGTCTTCCTCTCCGGCAGCGACGCCTTTTTGAAAATGCGCCCCGGCGCGCTGCTGGTGGTGGTGGACACCAACCGCCCCGACATGGTGGAAAACCAGCAGCTGCTGGAAAGCTGCAACCGGGTGGCGGTCATCGACCACCACCGGCGGGCTGCCAGCTACATTGAAAACGCCGCCTTCAGCTTCCACGAGCCCTACGCCTCCTCGGCGTCGGAGCTGGTGACGGAGCTGCTGCAATACCTGGTGGAGCCTGCGGATCTTCTGCGGGAGGAGGCGGAGGCGCTGCTGGCCGGCATCGTGCTGGACACCAAGCACTTTACCCAGCGCACCGGCGGCCGGACCTTTGAGGCGGCGGCCTTCCTCCGCCGGGCAGGGGCTGACACGGCCTCGGTCCAGCGGCTGTTCCAGAACGACCTGGGCGATATGGTCGCCCGCTATGACATCATCCGCCGGGCGGAGCTGTACCGGGCAGACATCGCCCTGTCCGTCATCCCCGACGAGGGGGTAGACCGGGTCACCGCCGCCCAGGCCGCCGACGAGCTTTTGACCCTCAAGGGGGTCCAGGCCTCCTTCGTCCTCTACCGCAGCGGCGAGGATGTGCTCATGTCCGCCCGGTCCCTGGGCGAGATCAACGTGCAGGTGATCCTGGAGGCCCTGGGCGGCGGCGGCAACTCCACCACTGCCGGCGGCCGTGTGGAGAACACAGATGTGGAGACGGTGAAGAGTCGTCTGCTGGAGGCCATCGACGCGTATTTTGAAAAGTGAGGGGGAGCGCGGCCATGAAGCGGTTTCTTTCCACATTTGGCATCTGCTTGGCGCTGGTGGAGGCATTCATCTTTTTCGGAGGATACCAGCTCTTTGATTTCAGCCGGCGCTGGTATTTGGCAGGCGCGTCCATCGCCCTAGTTCTGGCGGTGCTGGTGTGCATTCTGGTTCATCAGAATGACCGGCTGGAGGCGCTGGAAAAACGGACCCGGCAGCTGGAGGAACAAATTCAGAAACAGAACGACTAAAAGGAGACGTTATCATGAAAGTGATTTTACAGCAGGATGTGAAGGGCCAGGGAAAAAAGGGCCAGATGGTGGAGGTGTCCGAGGGCTATGCCCGGAACTTCCTCCTGCCCCGGAAGCTGGCCATCGCCGCCACGGCGGACGCCATCAACACCATGAACCTGAAGGAGAAGGCCCGCAAGGCTGAGGAGGCCCGGCAGAAGGCGGAGGCGGAGGCCACCGCCGAGAAGCTGAAGGAGTGCATGGTGAAGCTCACCGCCAAGGCCGGCAACGGCGGGCGGCTGTTCGGCGCCGTCACCACCAAGGAGATCTCCGACGGGCTTAGGCAGCAGTTCGGCATCGACATCCCCAAGCAGAAGCTGGTGCTGGACGAGCCCATCAAGGCGTTCGGATCCTATCAGGTGAAGGCCAAGCTGGGGTTTGAGGTCAACGGGACGGTGTACGTCTCCGTGTTTGAGGAAAAATAAAGGGAGTTCCTCTGTTTGGGGGCACGCTCTGGGGGAGAGGAATGGGCCGTCATTGCGGCAGTCTCGGGGGCTCCTGCGCCCGCAGGGGTGCGCCCCCGCTCTCTTTTTTGGCTGTGCCAAAAAGAGAGTGCGCCGCGCCCGGTGGAAGAGAAAAGGCGCTTGGCGCGCTCTGGTACAATGGCCCTTCGCGCTTTCCTAACCCAAACAGGTGGACTCCTATTCACGGCGAGGTGACAGTAAGATGGCAAACGAAGACCTTCTCCTGCGGCAGATGCCCCACTCTCTGGAGGGGGAGCAAGCCGTCCTGGGCTCCATGCTCATCGACGCGGACTGCGTCAAGGATGTGATGGACAAGCTCCGGCCGTCAGATTTTTACCTCCGGCAGAACCGGGAGATTTTTGAGACCATCTACTCCATGTTCACCTATGCCAAGCCCATCGACGGCATTACCGTCTGTGAGGAGATGCAGAAGGCGGGCACCTACGACGAGAACACCACCCGTTCCTATCTGGCCCAGCTGATGGAGATCACCCCCACCAGCGCCAACGTGATGGAGTACGCGGCCATCGTCCGGGACAAGGCGTTGCTGCGGGGCGTGGCCCAGGCCGCCGCCGAGATCACCGCCATGGTGCAGGAGGGCGTGGGCGAGGCCTCCGAAATTCTGGAGGCGGCGGAGCAGAAGGTTTACGCCGTCCGCCGGGGACAGAGCGCCCAGGACATGGTGCCCCTGCGGCAGGTGCTGCCGGAGGTGCTGGACCGGCTGGGAGAGATGAGTGAGAGTGAGAATCACCTGCCGGGGCTCTCCACGGGTATGTCCGCGGTGGACCAGAAGATCACGGGCCTGAACAAATCGGACCTGATCCTGCTGGCCGCCCGGCCCGGCATGGGCAAGACCTCCTTTGCGCTGAACGTGGCCCTGAACGTGGCCAAGGCCGTCCACAAGACAGTGGCCGTCTTCTCCCTGGAGATGAGCCGGGAACAGCTGGCCACCCGTTTGCTGGCCTCCGAGGCATTGGTGGAGAACAACCGCCTCAAGACCGGCGCCCTGCGGGAGACCGACTGGGAGAAGATCGCCGGGGCCGCCACCATCCTGAATAAGGTGGATATCCGGATCGACGACAATCCCATGCTGTCCGTGGCGGACATGAACGCCAAGTGCCGCCGGCTGGATGATCTGGGCCTGGTGGTGATCGACTACCTGCAATTGATGACCTCTGCCGGCGGCAAGGGCTACGCGGGGGAGAACCGCCAGCAGGTGGTGTCCGACATCTCCCGGATGCTGAAGATCATGGCCAAGGAGCTGAACGTGCCGGTGATCTGCCTGAGCCAGCTGTCCCGCGCCAGTGAGAAGCGGGACGACAAGCGGCCCATGCTGTCGGACCTGCGGGAGTCCGGCGCTATCGAGCAGGACGCAGACATCGTGCTGTTCCTGTACCGGGATGACTATTATAATGAGGATTCGGAGAAGCACAACATTGCTGAGTGCATTGTGGCGAAAAACCGCCACGGTGAGACCGGCAAAGTAGAGCTGCGGTGGATGCCGGAATACACCCAGTTCTCGACCTTGGATACGAGGTACGACGAGGACTGAGGTCTGTTTTGGGAGAGGTGAGGTACGGACATGGAGGAACTGCTGTCCCGCTGTCCCCGGTGGGTGCTGCCCGGTCGGGGGCGTCCGGCCCTATGTGCCGTGTCCGGCGGGCTGGACTCCATGTGCCTGCTGGACCTGCTGGACCGGTGGTGTCGGGAGCGGGATGGCCGGGTAGTGGCTGCCCACTTCAACCACCAGCTGCGGGGCGCAGAGGCCGACCGGGACGAGACCTTCGTCCGGGACTGGTGTGCCGCCCATGACATCGCCTTCGTCTCCAGCTCCGGGGATGTCCGGGGCCTTATGGAGCGGGAGGGCCTCTCTCTGGAGGAGGCGGCCCGGAGGCTCCGGTACGATTTTCTTCGCCAAGAGGCGGAGAAGCTGGGGCAGTATATCAAAATCTACACAGCCCACCACGCCGATGACAACGCGGAGACCATTCTTTTCAACCTGATCCGGGGCACCGGCGTGGCGGGCCTTACCGGCATGGCCTACCAGCAAAACGGCATTTGCCGGCCACTGCTGGACGTGACAAGGGAAGAGCTGGCGGCCTACGCCGCCGCCCGCCACATCCCCCACGTGGAGGACACCACCAACGCCGACCCCGGCGCCGCGGCCCGAAACTTCCTCCGGCTGGAGGTCATGCCCCGCTTGAGGCAGATCAACCCCAGAGCTGTGGAGCACATCAACGACGCCGGACGCCGCCTGCGGGTGGCGGACCAATCACTGGAGGAAGAGGCCGCCCGCCGTACTGCCCATGTGGAGGTACAGGAGGGGCGGGTGACCTTATCCCGGCAGGCATTGGCAGAGGCCACGGACGCCGTGCGCCCTCGGATGCTGCTGCGGCTCTTCGACCTTTTGGGCGTGGGGCGGAGGGATATCACAGCCGCCCATCTGCAGGACATCCTGCACCTGACCCGGGATACCCTCTGGGGCCGGGAGAGCCGGGTGGACCTGCCCCAGGGCGTCACCGCCCGGTACTGCCGGGAGTGGCTGATCCTGGAAACCCGGCCCCAGCTTTTGACGGAGGTCCAGCTGTTGCAGGAGTGCCCCGTCGCCTGGGGCGATTACCGGATCACCCTGCTGGACCACCGGGAGGGGGAGGGACTTGCCCTTCGGCCCTGGCGGCAGGGGGAGCGGATGGGCCTGACGGTGGGCCCTGCGGCGCCGGGAGACCGTCTGGTTCTGCCGGAGACCCACGGGGGCGGCCGCAGCATCAAACGGCTGTGCATGGACCGCCGGATCTCCCTCCCGGAGCGGGACCGGCTGCCGGCCGTCTACGCGGGAGGATGCCTGGCGGCGGTGTGGCGGCTGGGCGTGGATATGGCGTTTGCAGCACCGGAGGGGGAGCCCTGCCGGTTCATTCAGATTACCGAAGCGGCAAAGGAGAGAGATTTGATATGAAAAGCGAGATGGAAAGGGATATCCTGAAGGTCCTGGTGACAGAGGAGGAGCTGAAGGCCCGCATCACCGAAATGGGCGCGGAGCTGTATGAGCAGTTTCATGGCAAGAACCCGCTGTTTCTGGGCGTGTTGAAGGGGTCTTTCGTATTCATGGCGGACCTGGTCCGGGCTTGCCAGGTGAAGAGCGACGTGGAGTTCATCGCCGTCAGCTCCTACCAGAACGCCACTGTGTCCTCCGGCCGGGTGCAGATCACCCACGACCTGCAGCAGGACATCACCGGACGGCACCTGATCATCGTGGAGGACATTCTGGACTCCGGCAACACCTTGGCGTTTTTGAAGGACTACTTCATGACCAAGGGAGCGGCTTCCATTACCATCGTGACGCTGCTGGACAAGCCCTCCCGCCGGACTAAGGCCATCACCGCCGACCTGGCGGGGTTCGTGGTGCCGGACGAGTTTGTGGTGGGGTATGGGCTGGACTACTGCCAGCAGTACCGGAACGTGCCGTACATCGGGGTTTTGAAGCCGGAGGTATACTCCGGGGAGTGAGGCGATACGCCCTGTTTTGGGCGGACTCCGCCCAATCGTAACATGAAAACAGTCTCCCATTGCGTCCCAGGCAATGGGAAAGGAGGCTTCTGCTCGTGACAAAACAAAGACGGCTATCCAATCTGAGCTTCGTACTGCTGGCCCTCGTGATCCTGCTGTGTGTCAACTGGCTCTGGCAGAACGACAACCATGTGGACCAGCTGGAATACTCCCAGGTCCGCCAGCTGTTCCTGCAGGAAAAAGTGACGGGGCTGACCATTGACAGCGGCGGCACACTGACCCTGGAGCTGCGGGAGCCGGTGAACGGCAGCGAGACCGTGCGGTATGAGCTGTACAGCTTCCAGCTGTTTTATGACGACTTCAATGACCTGGTTCAACAGCAGTATGCGGAGGGTATCATCCAGCACTATGACTACCCGGAGCCGGTGCGCACCAACTGGCTGCTGGAGCTGCTGCCCTTCCTGCTGACGGCGGTGATCCTGGGGCTGATGTGGTACTTCCTGGTGATTCGGCCCCAGGGAGGTGGCATGGGACCGGACAAGATGGCCAAATTCGGCTCCGCCCGGACCCGGATGCTGACGGACAAGGACAAAAAGGTCACTTTCGACGACGTGGCCGGCGCCGATGAGGAGAAGGAGGAGCTCCGGGAGATCGTGGAGTTCCTGAAGGACCCCAAGAAGTACCTGTCTCTGGGGGCCCGGATTCCCAAGGGCGTGCTGCTGGTGGGCCCTCCCGGCACCGGCAAGACCCTGCTGGCCAAGGCCGTGGCAGGGGAGGCCGGCGTGGGCTTCCTGTCCATCTCCGGCTCCGATTTCGTGGAGCTGTACGTGGGTGTGGGCGCCAGCCGCGTCCGGGACCTGTTCGAGCAGGCCAAGAAGAACGCCCCGGCTATCGTGTTTATTGACGAGATCGACGCTGTGGGCCGCCAGCGGGGCACGGGCCTGGGCGGCGGCCATGACGAGCGGGAGCAGACCCTGAATCAGCTGCTGGTGGAGATGGACGGCTTTACCGCTAACGAAGGTGTGGTGGTCCTGGCGGCCACCAACCGGGCGGATGTGCTGGACCCGGCGTTGCTGCGGCCCGGTCGGTTCGACCGGCAGGTGTACGTGGGCCTGCCCGACATCCGGGGCCGGAAGGAGATCCTGGAGGTCCACGCCAAGGGCAAGCCCCTGGCGGAGGATGTGGACCTGGGCCAGCTGGCCCGGGGCACTCCGGGTTTCACCGGCGCGGACCTGGAGAACCTCATCAACGAGGGAGCCCTGCTGGCCGCCCGGAAAGATCAGAAGTTCATCACCATGCAGGATCTGAAGGACGCGGAGATCAAGGTCATCGCCGGACCGGAGAAGAAAAGCCGGGTGATCCCCCAGCACGAGCGTGAGCTGACCGCCTATCACGAGGCGGGCCACGCTGTGGTGATGCACGCTCTGCCAGATCAGGACCCGGTGGCCCAGATCACCATCGTGCCCCGGGGCCAGGCGGGCGGCATGACCATCTCCCTGCCGGAGGAGGACCGGTCCTATCTCTCCCGGCGGTATATGGAGGATCAGATCGTGGGTCTCTTGGGCGGCCGGGTGGCGGAGAAGCTGTGCCTGGGAGACATCTCCACCGGTGCCAGCAACGACATCCAGCGGGCCAGCCAGATCGCCCGGAAGATGGTGGCTACCTATGGCATGAGCGACAAGATCGGCACCGTAGCCTTCGAGTCCGGCCACGACGAGGTGTTCATCGGCCGCACCATGACCCAGGGCCGCAGCTATTCCGAGGCGGTGGCCGCCCAGATCGACCAGGAGGTCCAGCGCCTGGTGGCGGATGCCTATGACCGCTGCGAACGGATCCTGAACGACAACCGCGACAAGCTGGAGGCCGTGGCGTCCTATCTGCTGGAACATGAGACCATGGAGCGGGAGGCGTTTCTGGCCGTGTTCGGCGAACAGCCGTTGTCCCTGAAAAAAGAAGAGGTCTGAGAAAAGGCCGCCGTCCGGTTCTCCGGACGGCGGCCTTTTTGCAAAAAGCGGGGAATAAAGCCGCCGCAACCCTCCAAAACTGTTGGAGTGACGGGAAAATGCATCAACGCAGTCACTGGAGTTTGGCAAAATTACCAATTCGCCTGTCTCTCTATCGAGGACAAATGACCGCATTTTTCTCTGCGATTTTTTTGAAACGTCCACAACAGAGGGACAAATGACCGGAATATGCGGAAAAATCTTGAACTTTTTTGAAAGAGGGCGGAAAACTTTCTGTGGATTATTCATCTTGCAAAGCCTGGAAAAAACCTGTAAAATGCCTTTCATACATGAGGGAACAGCGATCCTTAACCATTGATAGGAGGAAAAGAAGCATGAAGAGAGTTCTTGCACTGGCTCTGGCTATGGTCATGGCTCTGAGTCTGGCCGCCTGCGGCGGCAGCGGCGACACATCCACCGGCGACTCCGGCAGCAGCGGGGGGAATGTGGTCCGCATCGGTGTGTTCGAGCCCGCCACCGGCGACTCCGGTCCCGGCGGCAAGCAGGAGATGCTGGGTATGCAGTATGCCAATAAGGAGACCCCCACGGTAGACATCGGTGGCACCACCTACAACGTGGAGCTGGTCTACGCGGACAACGGTTCCACTACCGACAAGGCGCCCACCGCCGCGGCGGAGCTGGTGAGCAAGGATGTCAGCCTGGTGCTGGGCTCTTACGGCTCCAGCGTGGCTATGGCCGGCGGTCCGGTGTTTGACGAGGCGGGCCTGGCCGCCATCGGCGTCACCTGCACCAACCCCAATATCACCGCAGGCAACGACTATTACTTCCGGATTTGCTTCCTGGACAACTTCCAGGCCCAGGTGCTGGTGAATTTCGCAAAAGACAAGTTCAGCGCACAGAAGGCCTACTGCCTAGGTGAGTTGGGCAACGAGTACGACCAGGGCCTGATCGCCTTCTTCGAGCAGAACTTTGACGGTGAGGTCATCAAGGACTCCTTCCCCACCAACACCTCCGACTTCACCACCTACCTGAACAAGGCCGTGGCAGAGGATGTGGATGTGATCTTCTGCCCCGTCTCCATCGCCTACGCCACGCAGATCGTGGGTCTGGCCGCCTCCATGGGCCTGGATATCCCCCTGCTGGGCTCCGACACACTGGACAGCAACGTGGTGCTGGAGGCCGCGCAGGGCAGCAACGTACAGCTGTACGTGTCCACCTTCTACCAGGAGGGCGGCTCTCCCAAGTTCGATGACGGCATCAAGGCATGGCTGAACGAGGACTCCACCGCCATGACCAACAACGGCGGCAACGATACCATCGCCGCTGTCACTGCCATGGGCTATGACGCCTACTATGTGGCGCTGGAGGCCCTGAAGGCCGCCGGCTCTACCGACAAGGCCGCCGTGAAGGCCGCGCTGCCTGACGTGACCTACACCGGCGTGTCCGGCTCCATCGCCTTTGACGAGCAGGGCGACGCCATCCGGGACACCGCCTATATCAAGACCGCAGACACCGCCAACAACGCCTGGACGCTGGAGACGGTCCAGACTGTGGAATAAGCCTGCCATCCGGCCAGCCTGGCGGGGTATCCCCCGCCAGGCGGCTTGTTCTTGCGCGAGATGGGACCGCCTCGAAAGGGGCCGCAGCCCGGCCTTTTTGGAGACGGTCCTTCCCGCTCGCCAACTCTGAAAGAAAAGGGGGTATCCCTGTGCAATACGGAATTTCCATCCTGCTCTCCGGCATCTCG
>ENA-ORMO01002687-ORMO01002687.1-human-gut-metagenome-genome-assembly--contig:-NODE-2687-length-13431-cov-9.143092_pt1 | contig 13431 bp, 16 predicted proteins | sample MGYA00242106_ERZ509001 | MGnify/ENA primary metagenome ERZ509001 (study PRJEB26280, sample SAMEA2338736) | human gut metagenome | biome: human gut; feature: human-associated habitat; material: faeces... | reverse complement strand
AAAGAGACCATCACATTGGAGGTGACAGCATAATGGCGAAAACCACAGACTGGGGCCTGACTGACGCCGGTTTCAGACGCCCCACCTACGCAGAGCTGCTGGATGCGCTCGAATACAAGGCGCGTGAGCTGTTCGGCTCCAAAGCCAACCTGACCGTGCGCTCTCCGCTGGGTATTTTCCTGCGGATTTACGCTTGGATGCTCAACCTCCTGTTCTCCACCCTCGAAGACGTCTACAACAGCCGGTTCGTGGACACGGCGGTAGGCCACAGCCTGTACAACCTCGGACGGGCAATCGGCCTACGGCTGCTCGGGGCGCAGAAAGCCGTGGGCTACCTCACCTTTACCGGTGAGATAGGCACGGAGGTCCCGGAAGGCTACCTCGCAGAGACGGTTGCGGGGCAACAGTACATCACGCTGCAATCCGGCGTCATCCTCGACGGCAGCATCACGCTCCCAGCCTCCGCTGTGGTGGCCGGTCCAGATGGGAACACGGACGCCGGTACGATTACCATTATCACCAATCCGAAGACAGGCATCACGTCGGTGTCCAACGCCGCGTCGTTCGAGGGTGGGCGTAACACTGAGACGGACGATGAGTTTCGCGCCCGGTATTACGTTTCCACGGATTTTGCCGGTGGCGTCAACCTTGACGCCATTATCGCCGCGATCTATGAAAATGTCGAGGCCGTCATCGCTGTGACCGGCGAGGAGAACGACACCGACGAGACTAACGCCAGCGGCTTGCCGCCCCACTCCATCGAGCTGGTGGTGTACGGCGGGTTGGACGAGGAGATCGCCAAGTCCATTCACCGCAGGAAGGGCGCGGGCATTCAGACATACGGCAATGTGACCGTGCCGGTGGTAGACGCCGCCGGGAACATCAAGAATATCTGTTTCAGCCGTCCCGCGCCGGTGAACGTTTGGGTGAAGGTGTTCAATCTCCAAACCGACAACACCTTTCCGCTGGACGGCATCGAGCAAATCAAGCAGCGGCTCGCGGAGTATATCGGCTCCGACACGCGCGGCGGCTTGAATATCGGCCAGAACGTCATCTGCGTGGCCCTCCCGACGGAGGTTTTCAAGGTCCAAGGCGTCGTAGACTTCGACCTGCAAATCAGCTCTGACGGGGAGACCTACAGCTGGAAGAATATCACCATCGCGGCTCGCGAGAAGGCGGTCACGAATGAGGATATGGTGGTGGTCGAATGAGCAATAAGTTCCTCTCCAAAATGCTGTACGCGCTGACCAGCGCCTACAGCCGAAAAGACTACGACAACGTGCAGTTGGGCCTCCCGCTGGAAACCAACATTGGCAAGCTGTTCTCCATCCTTGCATGGGGCCTCGAAACTGTCGAGGAGCAGGCCGAGCTGGTACGACTGTGGGATGACCTTGACTATGCCTGTGGCTCTGTGCTTGACCGCTATGGCGCGAACTTCGGCGTTAAGCGGGTCAGTTCTGACGATAGATTCTACCGGCTCGCCATCAGGGTGAAAATCATGGCGCAGCTCTCGGGCGGCGACACGGACACGGTGATTCGGGCAGCAGCTATGCTGCTTGATGTGGAGCAGAGCGATGTGCTGCTGGAAGATGTGTTTCCGGCCAAGATCGCCTTGTATGTAGACACCAGCCTGCTGTCTCCCGACCGGGAGGAGCTGATTGAGCCTATCGCCTATGCCATCAAGCGGATTTTGGTGGCAGGCGTCGGGATGCGGCTCTACCTCCGCACCTACCGCACCTACCGCTACGACCTGACCTTGCTGCGCTGCGGGTTCGTGGACACGGACGTGTCTGCCGTGCCGGTGGGCCAAGACAGAGAAAGCACAGATGTGCTGGGCGTCAACTTTGGCGGGTATTTGGGGGCAAAGTTCGCGCCTCCTCCGTTCAGTGCTGATAGGACCGCCCAGATGCCCGTCCAGCTCTCGCGTGGAGCCGTTCAGACGCCTACCCTGACATCTACCCCGCCCGACGTGAAAAGGGCGCACAGAGGCCGTCAGGACGGTGCAGGAGGGGTTGTCTATCACACGCACATCAAATCCAAGAGAATTGACTAAGAAGGAGGAGCGATTATGTCCAAGTTTGAAGACGGGAGCTACGGTTCCCTCACCGGCGTAAGTCTGATTGGCAAAGTCCTCGCGGGTAGATGCTCGATGAAGTACACGAGGGCGGCGGCGGGCAGCGGCCAGATTCCCGGAGGCATGACGCCGAAGACCATGACCGGGTCTGCCGGGTATGTCATGGACGCGATGATTGCCGCCGTGACAAACCCCGTGGACGGCGAGTGCCAAGTCACGGTCCAAATCAAGAGCGACAATGTGGAGACGGGCTTTTACCTGACGAACATCGTGCTCTTTGCTGAGGACCCGGACGAGGGCGAAGTCCCGTTCACCTACCTGTCCCTTGAAAATGAGCCGGAGTGGATTCGCCCTGCAAGCTCCATCGTGGGCAAGCTCGCCACGTTCGACCTCATCGCGGCGGTGGGCGACGTTGACGCCGTGACCGCCATCATCGACCCGGAGGCAATAGCCACTGTCGCCCACGTGCAGCAGATGATTGCCGACCACAACTCCGACCCCAACGCCCACGGCGGCAGTCTGGGCGGCGGTGGCGATGTGGCCGAGGTCGAAATCACGATTCCCGCCGCTGGCTGGGCCAGCAGCGCGGATTTGGAAGATGCAGAAGACATTGTGGAAGGAGAGCTTTATCTGGACCTCCCCGTTGAGGAGGCTGTTGAGGGCTTGATTCCGCAGGTCATGTTGCATAAAGCCGCCCAGAATATCGCAAAGGCAGCCGGCATGAGCACATCTTCCCGTGTGCTTGACGGCGCTGTGCGGTTCTGGGTGCAGCAAGCGCCGACGGAGGACATGGCGGCTACCCTCGTGTTGCTGTCTGCCGACGGCGGCATCAGTGGAGGGGGTGGCACCTATGTATTGCCAGTAGCAACTAAGGACCGCTTGGGCGGCGTAAAACTCGGCGACGGATTCTCCACCACGCCCGATGGCACACTCTCGTATGAAGGCTCCGGCCTTCCCGACGAGGCCATCGTGACCACCGGCGACACGGAGCAGATGCTTGACGAGGTGTTCCCGCCCGAGGAAGACGAACCGCAAAACTAAGAAACAGGAGGAGACCAAAATATGGCTTATGACGAGACCAAGGTCGTAAACGTAAAAGCCCTGAAGGACACGGCGACCCGCATCAAGACGGAATATCTCGCCGCGATTTCCAAAGCGGGCCACGCCCGCTTCCAGAAGTCCGATACCGTGCCTGACGCTGGCGCGGCTGAGGAAAACGTGCTGTACCTCGTCCACAACGATGAGACCGGCCATTATGACGTGTACGCCCTGATTGACGGCGTGGTCGAGCTGCTCGACGATACCACCGTCAGTCTGGACGGCTACGTAACCGACGATGATCTGGCTGAGGCGCTCAACGGCGTGGGCGGCGGTGCGGTGTACACCGGCACCAAGACCGACCTTGAAGCGACCGACGCTTCGGTCATCGAGGCGTACTTCACTGAGCACAGCGACATTACCCCGAAGGCCGGAGATATGTTTGCTGTGGTCACTGTGGTGGACAGCATCACCTATGAGATGACTGCCTACCGTTTCGACGGTGAGGACTGGGTGAGCATCACCGGTAATGTGGATGCCGACAAGGTGATTATGCCGGAGAACATCACGCTGGCCGGCAACTACACCCAGTTCGGCAACCTGACCAAGAACGCGGACGGCACCGCCACTCTCAGCTCTAAGGGCAAGAGTGTGCTGGACGTGTTCACCGAAATCCTGAGCAAACGCCTTCAGCCCACTATCACCGCCCAGCCCAGCATCAGCGGGTTCAACCTGTCCGGTGCGAAGGCTGTGGAGGCCGGCACCTCTCTGGCGTCTGCTGCGTACACGGCAGGCAATCTGAACCCCGGCAGCTACCAGTACGGCCCGGAGACCGGTGTCACCGCCTCCAACTGGGTGGTGCAGCGTATCACTGACGGCGGCACTGAGCAGATCGCCAGCGTGGACGCTGCCAGCCTGAGCGCCGGTTCCGATAACAATGGCGGCAATGGCTTTATCATCGGAGACCAGGGCGGCGAGAACGTCGTGGCGTCCCTGAAGTACAAGGCCATCGCCACTCACGGCGCTGGTGTGACTGCCAACGACAACCTCGGCAGCGCCTCTGACCCTGCCGTGAACATCGCTTCCGGTACGAAGGAGAAGACCACCGGGGCCTACACGCCTTACCGGAACTACTTCTACGGGGCCACCACAGAGAAGCCCACCGTTGACAGTGCCTACATCCGGGGCCTGACCAAGAGCAACAAAGCGTATGCCGCCGGTACGCTGACCATCAACGTCCCTGCCGGGGCGCAGCGTGTGGTCATCGCCTGCATCGCTGGCAAGACCGGCGTGACCAAGGTCATCAACGAGACCGCGATGAACGCCGACGTGACCAGCACCTTTACGCAGTCTTCCGTCAATGTAGAGGGCGCTGAGGGCTACACCGCCGTTGCGTACAACGTGTGGGTGTTTGAGCCTGCTGTGCCTTACGAGAATGCCGCGACCCTGAAGGTCACGCTGGGCTGAGAGGAGGGAATGAAGTATGGCTATCAACGGTTCTGACAAGAGTTTTGCCTTTATGGAGTTCCCGCTGAGTATGTCCCGGCAGGATGCTTTCCCGCTGGACAAAAACTCGGTGTTCTACTCTATGTCCGACGCGCAAACCTACGCACAGACCAACCCGACCGCCTATGTCGGTCAGGTCATCGCTGTGGTGGAGGAAGGCGTCTCCACCGTCTATCAGATTAAGAACGCCGCCGGCGAGCTGGAAGCTCTCGGCACCGGAGACCTCGAAGGCGACGTAGACGCCATCGTGGATGACCGCATCGCCACTGACGGCGAAGTCGCTGAGATGATTTCCGAAATCTTTGGCTCGGAAGACCCCGAAGCCTGAGATAATACCAAAACTTATTAGGAGGATTTTATCATGAGTTACGATGTCAACAAGCTCACCAAGCTCGGCCATCTGAAGTCTCTGGCTACGAACCTGAAGGCTGCTATCCCTACCAAGGTCAGCCAGCTCACTAATGACGCCCAGTATCAGACCAACGCGCAGGTAGCTCAGGCCATCCAGACCGCTATCGCTGCCACCGGCCATGCCCACTTCGAGAAGGTGGACGCCGTTCCCGAGGCTGCCTCCGCACAGGACAACGTGCTGTACCTCGTGCTGAACGAGGAGACCCAGCACTACGACATCTATGCCAAGGTTGAGGGCGAGGTCGTTCTGCTGGACGATACCACTGTTGACCTGTCCAACTACGTCCAGAAGGACGGCGACAAGGTGCTGTCGGACAACAACTTCTCCGATGCCGATAAGACCAAGCTGGACGGCATCGCAGAGGGCGCGAATAACTACACCCACCCCTCTCACACCGCCGCTGCGAGCGGCTTCTACAAGGTGACTGTGGATGAGCTGGGCCACGTGACCGCTGTGACTGCCGTCACCAAGGAGGACATCACTGGTCTGGGCATCCCCGGACAGGACACCACCTACCAGAAGGCTACTGCCGAGGCTGATGGCCTGATGTCCAAGGAGCACTTCTCCAAGGTCGAGGGCGTCGCCGCTGGTGCGACCAAGGTCGAGGCCAGCACTACCGTTGGCAACATCAAGATTAACGGCACTGAGACCCCCGTGGTGACTATCGCCACCGACGGTGAGGTCGCTGAGATGCTGGCCGAGGTTTTCCCCACCACCTAAGCAGTAAAGCCTGAAGGACGGGCAGACGGGTGGGTCGTGGAGGGTTGCCTGTCCCTCAGCCATATTTAGGAGGTGATACACATTGGCAGTTGTAGCCTTTAACCATCTGAAATCTCTGGCGCTGAAGGTAAAGGCCGAGATCGCCGAAGTCGCTAACGCGGCTGCGGACGCCTTGGAGGAACTCGAAGCGCAAAAGCCCGATAAGGCGCAGGAGGTGTCGGCGACGATTCCGGTAACGGGATGGTCAGCGGACACCAACGCCTATCCGAACTACTATGACCTCACTGCTGCCGGCGTGACCGAACATGACGAAGCGAGGGTCAATCCTGACCCCGCATCCGTCGCTGTTATGGTGGCCTGCGGCTTTTGCCCGACCTGCGAGATGCTGGACGGGAAAATCCGATTCCGTGCCTTGCAGGTCCCGGCCAGTGCCATCTCTGTGAGGTATCGGATTCAGCAAGGAAAGGAGTAAGCCTATGGGCAACTATGGAAGTGTGAACGTACCCGGCGTCAGCGGCCCTGAGCTTGAAGCGGTTCGCGCCATCGCCAACAGCGCGTTGGAGAAGGCAAACGAAGCGCTTGAAGGGGGCGGCGGCTCCGGGTGTGTTCTGAAAATCACGTTCGACGCTGAGTTCGCCGGTCAGGAGTACACGGTCACTGACGGCGCGGGAGACACCAAAACCGGCACCGTGCCGGAGGGTCTTGTGGATTCCGTCAGCGTCAAGAACTGCAACACGGAGTACACCGTCAGCGCGAGCACCGCGTCTGGCGAGCAGTATTCCGCAACCGTGACCACCGGCGCGTACTTTGGCCAGTATGAAGTCACGCTGGCCGTGTTCACCGCGACCATCACGGTCACGACCGCCCCCGGTGCGGAGGCAAAGGCTGTCCTCGGCGGCAGTATCTACAGTGCCACCGCAAACGGCAGCGGCGTTGCCGCGATTTCGGTCAAGAAGGCCGGCAAATACACGGTAAGCGCCACAATTTCCGGCAAGACCTCTGCGTCCGTAGAGGTCAACGTGACGGAGGCCGGCGAGAACTACACCGCCACCGTCAAAATCCCCATTGCGGCCATCCCGTCTCAGGGCGAGAGCTTGATCTACACCGGTCAGGCGCAGACCCCCACGTTCGACGATTACAACAGCGCCGAGCTGACACTGGGCGGCACGACCAGCGGCACCAACGCGGGCAGCTACAACGCCAGCTTCACTCCGAAGCCCGGCTACCAGTGGAGCGACGGCACCACCACAGCCAAGACCGTGGCGTGGAGCATTGCCAAGGCTGCTGGCTCTCTGAGCCTCAATCCGACTTCGCTGTCGCTGGACGGAGATACGCCCACTGGCGCTGTCACCGTGACCCGTGTCGGTGACGGTGTGATTACCGCCACGTCCGGCGACCCCGATGTCGTCAGCGTGTCGGTCAGCGGCAACAAGGTAAACGTCACCGCGCTCGATGAGGGCAACGTGACTGTAACCGTAAAGGTCGCGGCTGGCACGAACCACAACGCTCCCGCCAACAAGACCTTTACGGTCAATGTGACCAACATGGTCCACATCTACGGCGCGAGCTGGGATGGCAGCAGCACGACCAAGTGGACCCGCACCGATGAGGCGGCGGGCTTCACTGACCCCGTGCCGTATGTGAAGGGCGCAAGTAAGTACAGCTCTCCCTTCGACGATTTGCAGCCGTGGGCGGGCATGGTCAAGAGCGAGCGCACCGGCGGTACGATGGTCGCCATCCCGAAGTTCTGGTACAAGCTGACCCAGAACGGCAACGGCCTGAAAATCCAGATCGCCGACAGAGCGCAGAGCGGCTTTTCTGTTTCCCCCGCCCACATGGACAGGGGCGATGGCAAGGGCGAGCGCGATGTCGTGTACATCGGTCGCTATCACTGCCACACGAGCAACTGGAAAAGCCAGTCCGGTGGTCAGCCCAAAGCCGACATCACCCGTTCGTCTGCTCGGTCCAGCATCCATAATCTCGGCTCGAACATCTGGCAGATGGACTTCGCCATGCGCTTTACCATCTGGCTGCTCTACATCGTAGAGTTCGCCGACTGGAACTCTCAGGCGAAAATCGGGTACGGCTGTTCTCCAAGTGGCAGCAAGTTCAACATGGGCGCGACGGACAGTATGCCGTACCACACCGGCACCACGCAGAACTCCCGCACCTCGTATAGTTGCTGCCAGTACCGCAACATCGAGGGCTTGTGGGATAACGTGTACGACTGGATGGACGGTTGCTATTACAACGGCAGCGGCCTGAACGTCATCAAGAATCCCAACCAGTTCAGCGACAGCGCCAACGGCGTGAGTGTCGGCACCCCGTCGAACGGCTACCCCTCCAAGTTTACAGTGAAGACGAATGGCGGGTTCCCGTTGTTCATTCCCACTGCGGCGAACGGCAGCGATTCTACGTACTCGTGCGATTACTGGCACTTCTACTCGTCGTACCCGTGCCTCTTCGTTGGTGGCTACTACGACCAGAGCACCTACCTCGGCCTGTTCTACGTCAACTACTACGACGTCTCGCACTCGTACGCGTACATCGGCTGCCGCCTCCAAGAACTCCCCTAATGGGGGAGTTTGAGGGGGCGAAGCCCCCTCATAAGGGACCCGCGCCGTAGGCGCGGGGACCAACCGGGGCTACCTGTGCAGTGCCGATGTCATCGTTCTGGGTTACGTGCGATAACTGGAACTTCAACTCGTCGAACCCGTGCCTCTACGTTGGTGGCAACTACAACCAGAACACCAACCACGGCCTGTTCTACGTCAACTACAACGACGTCTCGAACTCGAACGCGAACATCGGCTGCCGCATCCTTTTTGTGCTTTGCTCATCCTCCATTCACGGCACAGGTAGTCGCGCACCCCTTGGTGAAGATAAGCAAATTTGGGGAGCGGGTTAGTACACCTCTACGGAGGCGCTGGAAAGCCCGTACAGCTAAAAGGAGGAACATCCCTGTGAAGCGAGCAAAGAATCTCTTTGAGAAGCTCGTATCTGATGACAACCTGCTGCTTGCCATCGACGAGGTGAACCGCACCCACCACTGGCGTACGCACCACCGTCCGAACTCCTGCACCGCATGGGTGGAGGAGACGAAGGAGGAGCGCGTCGTGGAGCTGCGGCAAATCATCATCGACGGTTTCGAGCAGAAGAAGCCCCATGTGTCCCAGCGGTGGGACGCCAGCGCCCGGAAGTGGCGCACGGTCAGCGAGCCGGCCCAGTGGCCGGACCAGTATGTTCATCACGCGCTGATTCAGGTCTTGCAGCCAGTGTTCATGCGCGGCATGGATTACTACTGCTGCGGGAGCATCCGCGACCGTGGTCCGCATCACGCCCGGAAAGCCATCGAGATCTGGATGGACAAAGACCCTCGCGGGACGAAGTATGAGTTCTGCGGAGACATCCGGCATTTCTACGACAGCTTGCAGCCGGAGGTCGTGATGGACCGTATGCGCCAGCTTATCAAAGACCGCCGCGTTCTTGACCTCATCTGGCGCGTCGTAAAGGACGGCGTACAGATTGGGGCCTACACCTCTCAGTGGTTTGCCAACACGGTCTTGCAGCCGATGGACAGGCTCATCCGTGAGAGCGGGCTGTGCAAGCACTATGTCCGCTACATGGACAACCTGACCATCTTTGGGTCGAGCAAGCGCAAGCTGAAAAAGCTGCGTGTGCTCGTGGAGACATGGCTGAACGCCCATCAGCTCCGGCTCAAAGACGATTGGCAGATATTCCCGACGGTGAGGAGGCATCCGCGCATCCCGCTGGACCCTCCACGGCGCGGGTATGAGAGGCCGAAAGAGCGTATGCCCGATGCGGTGGGCTATCGTTATGGGCGTGGCTACACCATCCCGCGCAAGCACAATTTACTCCGCATCAAGCGGGCCATCGCCCGTTACCGCAAGCGGAGGCGCTTGAAAAAGCGCATCTTGGCAGGAGCGGCGGCAAGTCTGCTGTCCCGCCTTGGGCAGTTGAAACACTGCAACAACCACAACCTGTATCGGATGCTGTTCCAAGGTGAACGCCTCATGCGTGAGCTGAAGCGCATCATCCGGCAGAAGCAGCGAAAGGAGGAACTCACTTGGAATACGTATTTGGAACGCAGGGCGAAATCGAAGTCCTCAAAACTAAAGGCGATTCCCACACCGACCTGACCGGGTTCCACCAGATCGAGCAGACCTTCCCCGACCAGACTATCACCGATAACTTCCGCGTCGTGCGGAAAATCGAGAGCGCCGAGGACGTGGAGGGCAACTGCTACGACTGGTACGAAATCGACCGGCATTATCGTGCCGTCGATAAGACCGGGCCTGTTATCCAGCAGGTCAACGAGAGCACTGCCGCGCTGGAAGACGCCCTGTGTGAGCAGGACGAGCTGACCGGCACCCGGATGAGCGAGATCGAGGACGCCATGTGTGAGCAGGACGAGATGAATGATGAGCGTATGAGCGCCATTGAGGACGCCGTATGCGAGCTGGATTCCCTTGTCAGCACTCTTGCCATTTCTGAAGGAGGTACAAACTGATGAATAAGATTTGGGCCAACCGGCTGATTGCCGGTACGCAGGTTTGGGATTCTGTTCCCGACTACCGCAAGAACGGTGTTAAGACCGAGCTGGTGTCCCGCGTGGAGGACGGCGAAATCAACGCTGACCGCTACGAGGAGATTACCGGCGAGAAGTACGTTGTCGCCGAATGAGCGTCATCGAAGAATTGGCCGACATCTGCCTCCGGCAAGCTGGCATCATCAAGGCTCAGGCCGAGGTGTTAGAGCAGCTCGGGGCGCAGGCTCTGGAAGATGAGGCACTTGCCGCCCGTTTGCAGACGCTCGTCGGCGACGTCAATATGGCTGAATACCGGCGGTCTGTATAAGGCCGCCGGCTTTTTCAGACTAAAGGTGGGAGGTAATGCCATTGACTGGATTGGAGGAGTTCAAGGACGTGTTCGGCAGCATCACGGTACTCAATGTTGTCGAGCTGCTGCTTGCTATCCTATTCTGCTACCTGATTTACAGGAAGGTGTCAAAGTACCTGATTGAACGGTACGAGGCTGGCAAGAAGAAGGACGAGCAGCTCAAAACCGCCCTTGACCAAGTAAGCAAATACCCTGAGTACCGCGCACAAAGTCTGCGGGTCCAGAAGGAGTTGCAGACGGAAATCGACGCCCTGCACTCGGCGCAGAGCGAGCAGATCGAGCGGCTGAAGAAGATGGAGGATGACATGACCCGCCGCGAGCGGAACCGGCTCAGAGACCGTCTGCTTCAGAGCTACCGGTATTATACCGACCCTGCTTGCAACCCGGCGGGTACATGGAACACGATGGAGGCCGAGGCTTTCTGGGAGATGTTCAGCGATTACGAGGACGTCGGGGGCAACGGGTACATCCACTCCGTCGTTCAGCCGGCCATGAACAAGCTGAAAATCGTGAACATCGATGAGCCTATCCCCGGACGGACCCGGCCCGGCAGCGGCGGGGATAAGGTCCAGTAGTCGATGTCATTATCGCCACAGGGAGGTATGAGTATGGGAACTGGCTGGAATATCCTCATCGCCATTCTCGCCAGCGTAGGCGTTATGAGCGTCGTCTTCCTCGGCTATCTCGTCATCCGCAGCATAAGCGCTGGCTCGCGCAAGAAGTCGCGGGCCGGCAATTCTGCGGTGAAGAAGAAAAAGCACGAGACCATGAAGATGGTCGTGTGGGTCTGCCTTGCCAACGGGTTTGCATGGGTATGGTGCAGCTATGTCCTCGCCTTCCTCGACAAGATGCAGATTGCCGAGAGCTTATCACAGGTGGCCGTCACGCAGATTATCGGCGTGGTCCTTGTGTACGGCCTCAAATCTGCCATCGAGAACCTGAGCAAAAACAATCACTGGCCGGACAAGCCCACCACGCTGCCTACGGGCACCGCAGACGTCATTTCTGACGCTTCGGGGGACGGGACTACGGGCGTGGGCTAAGAAAGGACTGAGGCGCGATGAGCACCAACGAGAAAAGGATTTGGAACTACCTCACCGGCAAGGGGCTTTCCCCGGCTGGCGCTGCCGGCCTCATGGGAAACCTCTACGCTGAGAGCGGCCTGAATCCGCAGAACCTACAGAACACCTACGAGAAGAAGCTGGGCTACACAGACGCGGCGTACACCGCCGCCGTAGATAGCGGGAAGTACCAGAACTTTGTCCACGACAGCGCGGGCTACGGCCTCGCTCAGTGGACGTATTGGAGCCGAAAACAGAATCTGCTTGCTTTCGCTCGGGCTGCTGGCAAGTCCATCGGGGACTTGGATATGCAGCTCGATTTTCTGTTTGAGGAGCTTTCCACCGGCTACAAGTCCGTGTTGTCCACCCTGAAAACCGCGACTGCCGTTCGGACTGCCAGCGACAGTGTGCTGCTGAACTTTGAGCGCCCTGCCAATCAGGGTGAGGCAGTCAAAATCAAGCGGGCAGGGTACGGTCAGACCTACTACGACAAGTACGCAGCGCCCGCGAATGGAGGTAATAGCATGAGCAACAGTTCGCTCGTAAACTATACGAAACTCAGTCCGAATCATTCCGGCAAGCGCACCCACGCCATTGACTGCATCACGCCGCATTGTGTGGTGGGCCAGTGTTCGGTGGAAACGCTGGGCAACGTCTTTGCCCCTACGTCCCGTCAGGCGTCCTGCAACTACGGCATCGGCGTAGACGGGCGCGTGCTGCTGTGTGTGGACGAGGGCAACCGGTCTTGGTGTACTTCCTCCAATGCCAACGACCAGCGCGCTGTGACCATCGAGTGCGCGTCTGATACCACCGCGCCCTATGCTTTTAAGGATGTGGTGTACCAGAAGCTCATCACCCTTTGCGTGGACATCTGCCGGCGCAACGGTAAGAAAAAGCTGCTCTGGCTTGGCGATAAGGACAAGACCCTCAACTACTCCCCCAAGTCTGACGAGATGGTCTTGACCGTCCACCGATGGTTCGCCAACAAGAGCTGCCCCGGCGACTGGATGTACGCCCGTATGGGCGACCTCGCAAGCAAGGTCACGGCGCAGCTCGGTGGCTCCACCGCGCAGCCTTCCGCGCCCTCGACCCCCAGCGCCTCCACGGAGGGGCTGGACATTGGCACCGTGGTCAATTTTGCCGGCGGCAAGCACTACACCAGCGCCAACGCCACAAGCGGTTCTGCGGCGAAGGCTGGTCCGGCCAAGATTACGGCCATGTCTGCCAACGCCAAGCACCCGTACCACATCATCCATACCGACGCCACCAGCAACGTGTACGGATGGGTGGACGCTGACGCCATCTCGGTGGAGGGCGGCTCTGCCAGCGTGAACTATCTGGTGAAAATCACCGCAACCGACCTTAACATCCGTTCTGGCCCCGGCACCGGCTACGCTCGCAAGGGTTTCATCAAGCCGGGTGTTTACACCATCGTGGAGGAATCCACGGGGGCCGGCGCAAGCAAGTGGGGCAAGCTGAAATCCGGCGCGGGCTGGGTATCGCTTGACTACTGCACCAAAATGTAAGGAGTACAACTATGAACGAAGCTGTTTTTAACCTGCTGATGGCGGTCCTCACCGCCGCAGTGACCGCGCTGTCCGCCTTTGTCGCCGCCTTCGTCAAGAAGAAGGGCGAACAGGCCGCAGCAGAGACCAACAGCACCCTGTTGAAAGACGTCATCGAGGAAGTTACCGGCATCGT
>ENA-ORMO01002681-ORMO01002681.1-human-gut-metagenome-genome-assembly--contig:-NODE-2681-length-13467-cov-2.327915_pt1 | contig 13467 bp, 11 predicted proteins | sample MGYA00242106_ERZ509001 | MGnify/ENA primary metagenome ERZ509001 (study PRJEB26280, sample SAMEA2338736) | human gut metagenome | biome: human gut; feature: human-associated habitat; material: faeces... | reverse complement strand
ATTTTCAAAATACTTCTTAAAGTATTGCCGACTGATTAAATATCAACTGTGTCACGATAAACGGGAAAATAAAAAACATCAGATAGATTAAAATGTGTTGTTCAGTTTTCCTGCAATACCTGCCAGAATATTTCCTATATAAAAATGAGCCGCTGCTCCAGCAGATCAATGACCTACTTTTGCAGCAGCCCGTCAGATTCTTTCCTATCTCTGCTCCAGCTCCACATACTCCCTGTGGTGTCCGACATACTTATACGCCGGACGGATGATCTTGCCTTCATTGACAAGCTCCTCTATTCTGTGTGCGCTCCATCCTGCGATTCTTGATATCGCGAAGATCGGAGTAAACATCTGCTTCGGAATGCCGAGCATCGAATATACGAAGCCGCTGTAAAAGTCGACGTTGCAGCAGATCGGTTTATGAAGCTTCTTTCTGTTTGTCAAAAGCTCCGAAGCAATACGCTCAACGCGCTCATACAGTTCGAACTCTTCTATTCTGCCTTTTTCCTCAGAAAGTGATCTTGCATACTCTTTGAGAATAACGGCACGCGGATCGGACAGCGTATATACCGCATGTCCCATACCGTAGATCAAGCCGCTTCCGTCAAATGCCTCTTTATTGATGATCTTCATCAGATATTCACGCACAGCATCGTCACTCGCCCAGTTATGCACGTTTGCCTTGATATCCGCAAACATATTCTCTACCTTCAAGTTTGCGCCTCCATGCTTTGGGCCTTTCAAGGAGCCGAGTGATGCCGAAATTGCAGAATATGTATCCGTACCAGTTGATGATACGACATGTGTGGTAAAGGAAGAGTTGTTTCCGCCGCCGTGTTCAGCATGGATCACAAGTGCAATATCAAGCACTCTAGCTTCCAATTCTGTATATTTTCCATCCTCCCGCAGGATACGCAGAATATTTTCTGCCGTCGAAAGCGACGGATCTGGATAGCGAATCACAAGACTCTTGTCATTATGATAGTGCTGATAAGAGTGATACGCGTACACTGAAATAAGCGGAAAAGTCGCAATCAATGAAAGACACTGTTTGAGCACATTTGGAATCGAAATATCATCCGGATTCTCATCATAGGAATAAAGTGTCAGCACACTGCGCTGCAGCGCATTCATCACATCCATACTCGGAGCCTTCATAATCACATCCCGCACAAATTTATTCGGGAGCTCCCGGTACTGGCTCAGAATTTCAATGAATGAATGAAGCTGCTGCTTATTCGGCAATGCCCCGAACAAAAGCAGATAGACTGTCTCTTCAAAATTAAATTTCCGTTTCGCGAATCCCTCTTTTAGGTCCATCACGTTGTAGCCCTGATAATACAGCTCTCCAAGCTGCGGCTCCTTCTCTCCGTTCACGGTCTTAAAAGCCACGACATCGGAGATTTCCGTCAGCCCCGTGAGCACTCCTTTTCCGTCTGACTCACGAAGCCCCCGTTTTACATCGTATTCCTGGTACAAATTCAGGTCAAGCGCACCTGAGATCATACAGTATTTTACAAGCTCTGCCAGTCTGATGTCTCTTATTTTTCTGTCTGTATCACTTTGCAGCATAACTATTATCCTCCCGCATACTTATTGAAGCGCTTCCATTTTCTCCAGCAGATACTGGATATTCTGACTTTCTGTCGCGCTGAACACACTGCTGTCAAAGGCATCCGGCTCCACCGTGCCCTGATACCATGACTGACTGTCGAAATAGCTTTGAATATTCGGATCAGAGAATTTCCGTCCGTGTCTTGCGTATATCTCATTGACTGCCATCTGGAGATCATTATAGGACATTCCAGCCACATCGCTCTCTGTCACGCTGCGCTGTGAACTTTCTGCGATATAGCCCGATCCGGACGGCTGTGTCTGTGGCTGCTGTGTCTGTGACTGCTGTGTCTGCGGCTGAGTCCCTGACTGATCAAGTATCTCCACCGGCTCCGTTTCCTTTGGTCCTTCGCCGGAAACCAGTATCTCGATTTTCGACTTGATCGTATTCAGATCATCCGACAGTTTCTGATATTCCTGTTTTACCGCTTCATCATCTGTCGGATACTGTACGTCTGTCGGAAGCTCCAGCACGAATGCCGCATTGTTTCCGGTACCCAATACCTGATAATTCGGAAGATTCTGATAAGAAGTATCTGTGTACCTTGAGATTGTAAACAGCGTACCGTTATACCCCTTTGCTTTCGATGCCTGATGGTAAAAGGTGTAATAATCTGTCCCCTGAGTGATGCCGTACTTTCCGGTCCAGCTTCCCGGAAGTGTTACCTTAAACTCCTGATAATCAAGCACAATATCCGGCTTCGGCGCTTCCGTTGCCGGCTGCGTCTCAGACTGCTTCTGTGTCTCGGACTGCGGCTTTTTTTCTGTCTCTTTCTTTGTCTCCCTCTGCTGCTGTGCCCCGTCCACTACAGAGATCACACCTTCTGTTCCACTGCCGGTTTCCTCGGTCTGCATCTGCAGCCGATCTCCCGCATCACGATTTTTGCTTCTTCCCATTACCCAGAAAGCACCGAATACAATAAGCGCGATCAAAAGCACTGCTGTAAGACCGATCAGTACATACTGGATCGGCGTCATTTTATTCTCATCATCCTCTGGAGCCCGCCGATCCCACGACTGCTCCCAGTCTCTCTCCAGATGCTCCTGCCGAAACTGCCGCCTCGGCATATCGCCTGTCTGCGGATCAGGAATACGGAAATTCGTTGAAGGATTCCTGTCCCTATAAGGATCGGATGACTGACGCATCCTGCGGTCGTCTGCTGCATAAATATTCCCGCCCTGCTCCCGACGGCTGCGTCCGTTTCCTTTGGCAGATGGCACATGCTGCTCTTGGCGGCTGCGTCCGTTTCCTCCGGCAGATGGCACATGCTGCTCTTGGCGACTGCGTCCGCTTCCTGTATCTCCGGCTCCTGCTCTTCCTGAAGCACTGCGGTTTCCAGCTGCATCTCCCATAATCCTCGCACCGCAGTTTTCGCAATATTTACTTCCCGGCAAAAGCGGCTTTCCGCACCTTTTACAATATCTGATATCTCCCATTTCTTTTGCTCCATTTCTTCGTACACTCACCCAAATTCCGCATCGTGCCTCAGCACTGCAAGCAGATTCTGGTGTTGATTATAACACGATATTTTCTCGTAGTAAAGTGTTGAATCATTCCAACCTTCTACCTCGCAGAATCGAGAATGTCTGCCGTGGCAAAGTATTTACTGAAATTTCCCGGATAATTTTCAAATACGTATCCCGTAACAGTACGTCTCGTCTGGCGCAGGTACGTCTCATTTACTTCAAGATGATCGCCGTCTGACCACATACCAATCATATAATGAAAGCCTTCGCTGATCAAAAACTGCGCTTTCTCTGTCGCATAATCTACCTCTGAACCATACGGGAACATCAGAATGTCACAATCTCCAAGCAGGCTTCCCACTACGCTCTCCCATTTTGTAATATCCGTTTTCAGATCCTCATAGGACATATTTCCCAGATACTGATAGCTGTATCCCTGAGCGGCAAATGACCACCCAGCCTCCGAAAGCTTTGACGCGATCTGTTTTACCGTTTCCTGATTCTCTTTGTAATCCGTTGTCTTTCCTTCCTCTACCTGATAGCCAAACACGCCGTTTGCACCCGATACCGAAATAATCCCTCTCGCATTTTGGAAGGAAAAATCAGGATGCTCTTCAATAAACTGTTCAAGCACCGGGATAACATCATATGCGCCGATCAGATCATGTCCTCCGTCATCCGTATATTTCGCTGCTACCTCCCCGTTTTCATCCAGCACGAGGCGCGTCGCTACCCCGTCTCCGTTTCGAACAGAGCTGTAGTCAAGATTTTCTACAGAAAAGATGATAGGCTTTTTCCCCTGCGGAAGCTTCGGAAGCTTTGCACTCATCACTGCATCATTCCCGTCTCCGTTTTCCTGTACCAGAGTATGAATATCGATCAGAACGTACCCGCTCTCATACAGCGTATTCAGTATGTTCGTAAATTCCTCCAGCGTGATCATATTCTGCCGGTATACCGGAGAATACTCATCTTCATCAAAAGCAAGCTTCGTATCTACAACGAGATTCGTAAAGCACAAATGCCCTATATCACCGTCATATTCATACATGCTGTCCAGCTGCTTCTGATACTCTGCCATAGCTTCCTTTGCACGCTCATCATCTTTTAGCTCTTCGGAAGATTCAAGCGTGGCGATTGCCTGCTCATACCGATAGGAAAGCGCCTGCTGCTGTGCCTGTTCAAGCACCTCTAATCTGCCCTTTTCTACCGTCTCCTCAGATTCCCTCTGCTCTCGCTCCGCCTTCATTTTCGGCGTCTCTACGGGTTCGTTATTTTCATACTGATTCAACGTGCCGATACACTCTGCGATCTGATAATTCAGCACCTTCCTCGAACATCCGCTGCCAAATACTGCGGCGGCAGCCATAAATATCAGTAGAGATATTTTTCTTTTCTTTTTATCTAACATACCGTACCCCTTTTCTAATATATTAAATACATTTTTATTTATCCTCTTACCATTCCGGTATCATTCGTATTTCTTTCATAATCCTAACACAGTTTTTACAGTCCGGTAAAGAATTTTTGCGCGTATTTCTCAAAATTTATGGTTGTATCTTGATTTCATTCTGGTATAATCAGTATCTATAATTAAAATAATACGGGAGGATTTATGAAATGGACCATCTGATCATACCGGAAGGGTATGAATCTGCCCTTTCCCTTTATGACACGCAGATTGCAATCAAGACAGTCAAAGATTTTTTTCAGCAAACACTCGCTTCACAGCTCAATCTGCTGCGCGTTTCGTCACCCCTGTTTGTTGATCCGGCTTCCGGACTTAACGATAATCTAAATGGAGTAGAACGCCCTGTAAAATTCGGCATCAAAGAACAGAATGATGCAGAGGCGGAGATTGTCCACTCACTCGCCAAATGGAAGCGGTACGCGCTGAAAGAATACGGTTTTTCTCATGGAGAAGGACTGTATACAGATATGAATGCGATACGCCGTGATGAAGATACTGACAATATTCATTCTATTTATGTTGACCAGTGGGACTGGGAAAAAGTTATCAGCAAAAATGAACGAAATCTGGACACGCTGAAAAAGGTAGTCCGTTCCGTATATAAGGCGCTGAAAAAGACGGAAGTTTACATGTCTATCCAGTACGATTATATCGGAGAAGTGCTCCCGAAGGAAATCTTCTTTATTACTTCACAAGAGCTTGAGGACATGTACCCAAGATATACGCCGAAAGAACGGGAATACAAGATTACGAAGGCAAAGGGGGCTGTCTGCATCATGCAGATCGGTGCGCCGCTTGCTTCCGGCGAAAGACATGACGGGCGCGCTCCTGACTACGATGACTGGAACCTCAATGCCGATATTCTGGTGTATTATCCTGTGCTTGATATTGCTTTGGAGCTTTCCTCGATGGGTATCCGCGTAGACGAGATGGCTCTGATGCATCAGCTGCGCATGGCCGACTGTGTAGACCGTGCCGATCTGCCGTTTCAGAAAGCGATCCTTGACCGTGAGCTGCCATATACGATAGGCGGTGGTATCGGTCAGTCACGTATCTGTATGTTTTATCTGAGAAAAGCACATATCGGGGAAGTCCAGTGCTCTATCTGGCCTCCGGAAATCCGAAAAGAGGCTGCCCTCCACGGGATCATGCTTCTGTAACCATACATAAAACACAGCGTGCTTCGCTGCTCTTATACGATCCGATGTTCTCTCAGAACACGCTTTGCCGTATCAAATGCAGGTTCTGAAATAATACGGGGGTGCTGCAAAATACTGATCCCGGTGGATTTGATGTATTTTGCAGCACCCCCTGTTTAAATTACACGGAGAAAAGTTCTCCGTCATATACCGTTGTCGCCGGTCCTGTCATATAGACAGTTCCTTTCTGTCTGTCCCAGAAGATTTTCAGATTGCCGCCTCGAAGCTTCACTGTAACCTCATCCTCTGTCCACCCATTGAGAATGCACGCCACTGCAACAGCACATGCCCCCGTACCGCATGCCCATGTCTCGCCGGAACCGCGCTCCCAGACGCGCATCTGCACAGTCTGACGATCTATCACACGGATAAATTCCGTATTCACACGGTCAGGAAACGCCGGATGGCATTCAAAATGCGGGCCGATCGATTCAATCTCCAATGCATCCACGTCATCTACGCAGACAACACAGTGAGGATTTCCCATTGAGACACACGTAGCTTCGTATTTCTTTCCCTGAACACACAGCTTTTGCGCGATCAGCGCCCCGTCCGGTACTTTTTTCCCATCTGCATCGCCACTACCATTCAGATCAGTACTCCGGCTTCCTTCAAACTGCGAAGCGTCCGCAGGGATCTTTTCTGCCTCAAGGATCGGACTTCCCATATCTACCCTTACAAGAGATACTTTTCCGTCTTCCACTGTCAGATCAAGGTATTTTATCCCGCTGCCCGTAGCTACACTGATCTGTTTTTTCTCTGTCAGACCGTAATCATATACATACTTTGCCACACACCTGATCCCATTTCCGCACATAGCCCCGCGCGAACCGTCTGCATTGTACATATCCATCTCAAAATCAGCGATCTCGGACGGTTTAATAAGGATCAGCCCGTCTGAACCTATGCCAAAATGTCTGTCGCTCACTCTTTGCGCAAGCTTAGACGGATGATCCACCTGTTCCTCAAAACAATTCACATAAATGTAATCATTGCCGATTCCATGCATCTTGGTAAATTTCATACTCTCATCTCCCCTTCCGCTGATACACTTTATGTCTCCGGCTCCTGCGCCTTGACTGTATACAGCTTCGTATTGGAGCTTCTAAAAATCGTATCGGAAGAACCCATCTGATTTACAACGATCCTGTGGAAGCCCGGCTCTATCAGATCTTTTTTGACCATCAAAAGTCTTGGCGTCACGTATTTCGTCTTCAGTTTTTCATCATCCACGAATACTTTGCTCCACTTCGTATAATTGTTGCCCCATATATAATAGTAATTTAATTTTTCCTCAATCTTGCGAATCGTCACATCCTGTGTACCCATCACAATATCACTTGCCGGATAAGGATCTTCGCCATTGTACACGTAATGCTCCCCGTAGAGAATATCATACTGCAAAAGCTCCATATCTTTCTGGTATTCTTCTTCTGTAGTGTATGTGTCACGGTTCTGATGGAAGGTAAACATTGTACCGTTATGGATTCCGAGATCATCAGTCAGATCTGCAAGAAGCTGATAGGAAGTCATGTCCTTGTCCTCTTTTTCCATACCAAAGTTGTTCCATGTCACATACTGTGTCTTGAACAGACTGCCTGTTGTCATGTCCTCTTCTGTCAGTCCCATTGTCGGCAGATGATCACCGAACATGACTACCATCGTCTTTTCATCCCTCTCTGAGAGCATCTCGATCAGCTTTCCGATAAACTCATCTACCTCGTGAAGCTGATTCACATAGTACTCCCATGCGTATCTCCAGCCTTCATCCTCCGGTCCTGACACTATGATATCAGGATTAGTGATCACTGCTTCATGAGGATAATCACCGTGCGCCTCTACCGTGATCGTATACACAAAATCCGGTTTGTCCGGTGTATAGTCGAGTGACTTCTCCACCTCTTTGATCAGGACATCATCCGTAGGCCACGTTCCAAGCGGTGTATAGTCATGGATGTCCATCAGTTCCTTGCTTGTAAACGTATCAAATCCCATCATAGAGAACGCATTTTTACGGCTGTAGAAGTTGCCTCCGTTATTGTGCACCGCATGCGCTCCATATCCCAGCGTCTTTAAATCAGCGGCAATACTCTCGCAATTCGTCTTTTTGAGAATCGTCTTGTACGGATACTCGCCGAGTCCGAAAAACTGCATCCCCATACCGGTCAGTATCTCAAACTCTGTATTCGCCGTACCGGCTCCGACTACGGGAACCTCCAGATAGCCTGATGTAAAATTATCATACAGGTAATGGAAATTCGGGATCGGATCTTCGCTTGTCTCAAGAAATTTAATCAGCCCCGGATCAACAAAAGATTCCAGAAGGACACAGATAATATTGGGATACTCTCCATCCACTCCCTCTGTCTTCTCTGGAATCTTTTCCTCTCCTGCAATATCCGATTCTTCTGACTGCTGCCCTGCATCTCCCACACGCTCCGGCTGCGTCTCTACCGTCTCGCTTTCCTGCTGCGCGCTTATCACTTCACCATCCGACTGCGCATTTACCGCCCCGCTGTCCGTCTGCGCGTTTTCCGCATTGCCATCTGACTGCGTCTCCGGCGCTGTCTTAGCGTCTGTCTCTGTCTTTGCAGACTCACTCTGGGCAGCTCCCGTCAGTACATGCTCATTCATCTCAAGTGATGCCTGCTCTTTTTCCAATGCGTCTGCTTTCAGTGAATCCTGTCCATTCGCAGAAACGCCCGCCGCATCTGCCGCACCATTTAACTTCGCCATTACTGCATCGACAGATTCTTCTGAATACTCCTCAGGAGCGCTCATTCCACGGTCGAGTACACTGGAGGAAAAGCTATAGACAAATCCGTAATCCTTATACCCCTGTGCCAGATTCTCAAAATAAGAAGTCAGAATGTTGTTGCTTACTGCCGCATCTGTCACATTCGGAAGCATCATCACGACTGCGCCGATCATTGCAAGACTCAGCAAGTGATTCATCCTGCCCTGAAACTTCGGTCCCTTAAACCAGAATACGACAAGCAGCAACACCACAAATGCCACTCCGCCGATCACAAGCATCGCTTCCTTATCTGTAAAATAATTGCTCTCCATCGTAAACAGATCGCCGACCATCTTGATGTCCGTAAAGCTAAACGGTGAAACACGCTTTGCAAGAATACAGCCGTTGATCGTTCCAAGGAAGATCCAGAACGCACAGATGAGTGTCCGCGTCACTGCCCTTCTCCTGACCATGTATACCAGCATCAGCGAAGAGAATACAATCAGTGAATTGTAGAGGAACACAAGATTCCGATCTACCACAAAAGAACAAGCCTCAAGGAACGAATGCCTCGAGATCCACTCGATCAAAAAGCAGACGCCGCAGGCAAGCAGCGCGTGAAATAGCAGAGAATATTTATTCAGTACCGTCACAAGTCTGCTCGGCTGCTTCTGTATTTTTTCCTTTTTTATTTTCTTTTCATTCCGTCTCGATCTCATTTTCATCATGATCCATACCCCCGCGCCTGCTTCTCCCCTTATGCAGGCTTTATATATGTAAAATTCAGTAAAATTCATTTGACAGAGTAATCTAAAACACGGCAAAAGTCAACTATCTTCCCAAAAAATTAAGATTTATTTATCGCGTTTTACACTTCTTTTAGAAACGTTTCACAAAAAGCGCATAATTTCTCGCTGGATTCTTTTTTGATTCTGTGTTAATTTATAAGGAGGACAAGTGAGAGGACTTCATATTATATGAAAAGATTACTATTTCTAATACTTTCATCACTTATATTTTTGTCAGGTTGCCAGAAAAATCAAATAAAAATAGCCCCTGCCGCCCTGTTTGTCATGGACGGCGGGACTACGAACGACGGCGTCAGCGTCGGCGATTCAAAAAAAGCATTTATTGATGCTTACAGCTCCTATGAAGTACAGGTAGCCTACAGCAATCAGCCCTCCGGCTACCTCGTAATGTCGATTGACGAGATCCCCTATGAGAAGCATATTTCCACGCTGATCGCGACCTTATTCATTGACGGCGAGCCGGTTTCAGAGGGTGATTTCTGCCGTGAAAATGACATCGAATTATCTGAACTTCCGGAACTTATCAGCTCACGCTCCTACCTGCGCAGTCACGATGTGATCTACCGTTATCTCGACTTCCAGTGGGAGGGCGGAGTCATTACCGACATTTACTCAGGAGAGCTTAATTACAATGAGACATTTGAAGCGCCGCATATCTACTAACTGCAAAAATAGGAGGTCGGTGACCTCCTATTTTTCTAATCTCTAATACCTTGTCCGGATAATAAAACACATTTACTACTGTTTTTCCTCCTGCGTTTTTTCCCGCTCAAACAGATAAGCTTCTGCAAGCTCCAGTATTCTGACGGCTGTATCGATCTGTTGCAAAGTCACCTCTTTAGAAGCAATATAAAATGTATCATAATCGCTTGCATGCCGTATTTCCTCCGCTTTTACAATTCTCCTGCCCAGCTCACGAGGGAAAATTTCCGGCTGTACATAATTCTTATTAAAGTAACTAAGCGTGTCTTTGTGACGCTTAAACGCAATGCCCTCTTTTGCAAGTATTGCACAGATAGTATGAAAAATACTGTAGTATGCCCGATTATTTGCCGCCCGATACTGCCCTGCATCGAAAGTAAGGCATGCGGCATCCAAATCTTCTCTTGCGACATTTAGGCGATGACGAGCCACATCTATTTTCGTTCCAATATCCAGAGAATCAGGCTGCTTCATATAAAACCACCCCTTCCTTTTGAACATTGGTGTAAAACGGATACGATGCTGCCCAGTGATTAAAATGCTGAAGATTTTTCACAATAGGCATCACCCAGATATCATGGTTTACATTATACTCATACCCCAATTCCGACAAAGCATCCGAATATGCATCCATTTCTTCCGGTGTCAAATCTACTAATAACATAATATCCACGTCTGAATCAGATGTATAATCGCCTCTCGCATAAGAGCCATATAAAATAACAGTCTTAAGGTGTGAACCATAAATTTTTTTTACTTCTGATAAATACTGAGTAAGCAGTGTCTGAATCGTCTGCGGCATGCAATTGTTCCTCCTTTCTCCTAATGATTTAAGTATAATCCAACGTAATAAATTTCGCAACCGATGTACTCCCGCTTATGTATTCTTTTCCGATCAGCCTCTTTTTAAGCACAAAAGTGTGCTCCGCACACGCTCACGGTTTTACACAGCTCTCACAGAGTACACTTTTGCCGCGCCGGATGCATATTGCGAAGCAATTACATACCTCTTGCATCCGTGCGCATCCTGATTTTTGTGTCATGGAAAGACTTTTGCGCGTCAGCGTGACAAGGTCTTTCCTATGACAGCACAAAAATGCCCCAGAGGACGCACCTGCAAGGTGTCCGCTCTGAGGCATTTATATTTTCGCGTATCCGCTATATCATTATTTCTTATTTTTCTCTTTTGCCGCTGCAAAGATACTCTGGAGTACGATGAAGAAGCAGAGCATTGCTGCGATCGTGATACGTGTCCACCAGGAGGACAGCGTTCCCTGGAATGTGATGAACGCCTCGATCGTACCCTTTATCAGTACGCCGAAGAGGCTTCCGAATACATTTCCGACACCGCCTGTCAGAAGCGTACCGCCGATGACGGAGGAAGCGATCGCATCCATCTCAAGTCCCTTCGCCTGCTCTACGAAGCCTGAGCACGTATTTAAGCAGAACAGGAAACCGCCGAGACTTGCAAGGAAGCCCTCAAGCACGTATGCCTTTAATTTTGTTCTCTTCACATTCAGGCCCATCATAAGAGCGGACTGTTCATTTCCGCCGATCGCATAGATGCTGCGTCCGAACTTCGTATATTTCAATACAATAAATATGATAACGAGTACCACGAGGGCAATGATCACGCTCGGATAAATGTACGGCTGGATCAGCATTCCTTTCTTATTTACATAACCACCAAAAGGCAGATACAACTTGCACTGCGCCCAAGAAAGGAACATTTCGTTTTTGATACTGATCATATCTTTGCTGATCACTGCTGTCATACCTCTGGCAAAGAACATACCTGCCAGCGTCACGATGAACGGCTGTATCTTCAGATATGCCACGAGCCATCCCTGTACAAAGCCGAATACGATACCGATCACCAGTACGAAGATCGTCGCCTGAATGGCCCCCCAGCCTGCCATCTCCATCGTCCATGCGAGGATCATGCAGACCATAGCGACTACAGAACCTACAGAAATATCGATTCCGCCTGTAATCATAACGATCGTCATACCGGCAGCGATTACGATCAGACCGGCATTTGAGATAAACAGGTTCAGGAAATTCTGTGTCTTTGAAAAGCCCTGCTCACCGAACATTACGATTCCCGCAATATACATGACAATGAACAGCGCTATCGTGATGATTAGCAAAAATGAATTGCCGTCAAGCTTACGTCCTTGTTTTTTCATCATGCCGCTCCTTTCCCTGCGGATGCAGTAGATTTTGTTTTCAGTCGACGGATCATCTTTCCAAGCTCCGGTGACTGAAGGGATACGATAATCACAACTACGATCGCCTTGTATACCGGAATCTGGTCAGAGCTTACGGAAATTGCATAAAGCGTTGTTGTCAGTGTCTGGATCGTATATGCGCCGATCACAGAACCGAGCAGAGAGAATTTTCCGCCTGCTAGTGAGTTGCCGCCGAGCGCTACCGCAAGGATCGCGTCAAGCTCAAGGTTCAGACCGATATTATTTGCGTCTGCGGAGTAGATTCGGGAAGAGTTGATCAATCCCGCAATACTTGCGCAGAAACCGCTGAAAGCGTATACAAGGAAAATAATCAGCGTAGACTTCAATCCAACGAGACGGGAAGCCTTCGCATTGATTCCGACTGCCTCAATATACATACCAAGCGTCGTCTTCTTCAGCAGAAGCATCGTCAGCACTACCATAATAACCGTTACGAAAATCGCCGTTGGAATCGGTACGCCCGGAATACTTGCTCCAAGCATCTTGAAGCTTTCTACACGCACATATGTGATCTGACCATTTGTCAGAAGCTGTGCGATACCGCGCCCTGCTGTAAAGAGAATCAATGTCGCTACCATCGGCTGGATTTTCAGCTTCGCTACGAGAAAGCCGTTGAAGCATCCGCACAGAACACCGACAAGGATACCTAACAGTGCTCCGATGAGCGGATTGTTGACATACTCATTTACGCTCTGCTGTCCGCCTGCCACAAAAGAACACGTAACGGCTGCCACTACCGCCATCACTGCACCTACGGAAATATCTGTTCCGGCAGAGGCTGATACAACGAGCGTCATACCTACTGCAAGGATCACGACCTCACTGCCCCTGTTGATTACGTCGATGATACGACCGTAGAGTACGCCGTTTTGCACGCCGATCTTAAAGAAATCGGGACTTGCTATCACCGCCGCAATCAGCATCAAAATGAGGCAAAAAATCGGCATAAACAGTCTTTTTGAAGTAAGATTTTTCACTTTATCCATCAGTTTCCACCTCCTGCGATTGCTTTCATGATGGAGCTCTGGTCAAGCTCGGACTCTTCAAGCTCTCCGACTTTCGCACCATCGCGCAATACCGCCATTCTGCTGCACGTACGGATCATTTCTTCTATCTCAGATGAAATAAACATAACCGCCATACCCTGCTCTGCAAGCTGTAACACAAGCTTTTGTATCTCTGTCTTTGTTCCGATGTCGATACCTCTTGTCGGCTC
>ENA-ORMO01002680-ORMO01002680.1-human-gut-metagenome-genome-assembly--contig:-NODE-2680-length-13467-cov-4.111467_pt1 | contig 13467 bp, 8 predicted proteins | sample MGYA00242106_ERZ509001 | MGnify/ENA primary metagenome ERZ509001 (study PRJEB26280, sample SAMEA2338736) | human gut metagenome | biome: human gut; feature: human-associated habitat; material: faeces... | reverse complement strand
TTCGCAGCCACGAGCGCATCGCCGTCTTTGGCGATTTTGACGTCGACGGCATTACGTCGACTTGTCTGTTGACCGAGGCGCTGCGTTCGTTTGGCGCCAACGTCACGCCGTTTATTCCGCATCGTTTTGACGAGGGCTACGGCCTGTCGCGTGCGGCGCTCGACCGCGTTAACGAGCTCGCTCGCCCCCAGCTGATCGTGACCGTCGATAACGGCATTGCCGCCAAGGAAGAGGCCTCCTATCTGGAGAGCCTGGGGATCGATTTGGTGGTCACGGACCATCACGAGCCGTCCGACCAGGTGCCGCAGGGCGTGCCCCTGACCGACCCCAAGCTCGAGGACAAGGGTCCCTCGCGCGAGCTTGCCGGTGCCGGCGTGGCACTCAAGCTGGTGCAGGTCCTGGGCGAGCGTTTGGGCAAGCCGTCGTATTGGCGTTCGCTGATAGAGGTCGCGGCGCTGGGCACCGTGTCCGACATGATGCCGCTTACGCCCGAGAATCGCGCACTGGTCGCCGAGGGCATCCAGCAGATGCGCGTGACGGCCCGTCCCGGCTATATCGCGCTTGCCGCACTTGCCAAGGCCGACCTTTCTACCATTACGGCCGACGGCCTGTCGTTTTCGCTCATCCCCCGTCTGAATGCTGCCGGCCGCATGGCCGATCCCAAGCTGGCGCTCGACCTGCTGCTTGCCCGCGACCCCATCGAAGCGAGCGCGCTTGCCGCCGAGCTCGAGGAAATCAATCGCCAACGCCGCGAGATCGAGGCCGAGCTTACGCGCGATGCCATGGCGAAGGTCGAGGAGACTTATGACGGCGGGCGCGCAATCGTCGTGGGCGGCGAGGGCTGGCACGAGGGCGTCAAGGGCATCGTGGCGAGCCGCTTGACCAATCGCTATCACGTGCCGGCGCTGCTCTTCTCGATCGAGGACGGCGTTGCGCGCGGATCGGGCCGCTCGGTGGGCAAGATCAACTTGTTCGATGCCGTCGAGCGTTGCTCCGACCTGCTGATTCGTCGCGGCGGGCATGCCGGTGCGGTGGGTGTGACCATCGAGGCATCCAAGCTCGATGAGTTCCGCCGTCGCCTTTCGGCCGTGCTATCGGAGCTTCCCGCCGAGGACTTTGAGGACACTGACGAGGTTGCCGCCACCGTTGATCTCTCCGAGCTAAATATCGAGACCATCGAGCAAATTTCCCGTCTTGAGCCGTTTGGCCAGGGCAATAAGGTGCCGCTTCTGGCCGCCGAGGGCGTGACGATGTGCGATCGCGCCGTGGTGGGCAAAACCGGCGAGCACATGCGCTTTGTGGCGACCGATGGTGCCGCGAGTGTGCCGGCCATCATGTTCCGCGTGCCGCAGATCGATAGGCTCATCAATTGCGACAGCGCCGTCGACTTGGTGTTCGAGGCCGTGGCCGAGCATTGGCAGGGACGTGTGAAGCCCAAGCTCATGATCAAAGATGTCTTGGTGCGCGATACCGCGGCGCCCAATATCGACGATCCGGCATGTGAGCTTCGCCGCGGCGTGCAACCGGCGGATTCTGGTCTGCGCCTGGAGTCGCGTAAACGCGAGACGCTCGCCCAGCTTTCTTATACCGAGCTCACGCGCTCGCTTATCCATAGCTTTATCGGCTCGACCCAGCCGCATCGCGCGCAGGTCGAGGCACTCGACGCGCTTGCCGACCATCAGAGCGTTTTGGCCGTTATGGGGACGGGGCGTGGCAAGTCTCTGATTTTCCATGTGCATGCCGCGCGCGAGGCGGTTCTTCGCGGGCGTGCGAGCATCTTTGTCTATCCTCTGCGTTCGCTCGTTGCCGATCAGGCCTATCACCTTTCCTCGACGATGGCCGCGCTCGGCATTGGTGTCGGCGTGCTGACTGGCGAGACCGTGGAGGCCGTACGCGATGACGTGTTCGCCGGCCTTGCTTCGGGTCGCACCGGTATCGTTCTCACGACGCCCGAGTTCTTGTCTATCCACCGCGATCGATTTGCGCGTTCTGGACGTATTGGCTTCGTTGTTATCGATGAGGCGCACCATGCCGGTCTTGCTAAGGGTGGTGACCGGAGTGCATACCTCGATATGCCCGATATTCTTAAAGCCCTGGGCGACCCCGTTGTCATGGCGGCAACGGCTACCGCGACGGCTCCAGTTGTGGCAGAGCTTGCTCGCGTATTGCCGATTACCAGCACGGTGGTCGACGAGACCGTTCGCGAGAACCTACAACTCGAGGACGATCGTGACCTTGCGAGCCGTGAAAATCGCCTGGTTTCGATCGTTGCGACGGGGGAGAAGACCGTCATCTACGTGAACTCGCGCGACCAGTCCGTGGCGCTTGCCAAGACGTTGCGCAAACGTGTGCCCGACTGCGCGACCCATATCGCGTTCTATAACGCCGGGCTTGCGCGCTCCGATCGCCGACGCGTCGAGGAGGCGTTTCGAGATGGCAGCCTGAGCTGCATCGTTTCAACCTCGGCCTTCGGTGAGGGCGTCAACCTGCCCGATATCCGCCATGTCGTGCTCTACCACATGCCGTTTGGCGCGATTGAGTTTAACCAGATGAGTGGCCGTGCCGGCCGCGATGGGCAGCCTGCCGTGATTCACCTGCTCTATTCGTCTCGTGACGCTCGTATTAATGAGCGCCTGCTCGATTGTTACGCGCCCGAGCGCGATGAGCTTGTCACGCTCTATCGGGCGCTGCAGACCATGTGGCGCTCCAATCGTGGCAAGACGGGGGACGATTCATTCTGCGCAAGCGATATCGACATTGCGCAGATGTGCCTTGCAATCGACGCGCGCACGCCGGTCGATGAGCGTTCGGTGGCAAGCGGCTTGGGAATCTTCGAAGAGCTCGGTTTCTGTCACGTTTCGGGGTTTGACGATACCCGTCGCATTGCGATGACCGAAAACCCCGGGCGCGTGCAGTTGAGCAGGTCGATCCGCTATTTGGAGGGCTTGCGCTCGCGCATGGAGTTCTCGGCTTTCCGGAGTTGGGCACTCGATTCGTGCGCTTCTGATATGCTTACCAAAATTAACCGCCCGATCGTACCGCGGGCCTAGGGAAGGGGACCTCGATGGATGCCGCAGCCCGTATCGCCCATGATTCCGCCCTCCAGCCCTTTTCGGAGATGGAGCACTATACGCATGCCGATGATCTGCCGCCCGAGATTATGGCGGACAGCTACGACAAGCTGGAGCGCCTGTGCCTTAAATATATGAGTGAGGATGACTTCTCCAAGGTGGAGCAGGCCTACTGCTTTGCTGCCGAGAAGCACTGCAACCAAAAGCGGCGCTCGGGTGAGATGTACATTAACCATCCCGTCGAGGTGGCTATCATTTTGGCCGACCTTAAGATGGACTGCGATGTGGTGTGCGCTGCATTGCTGCACGATACCGTCGAGGATACCGATACCTCGCTTGCCGATGTTTCGGGTCTGTTTGGCGAAACCGTGGCAGAGCTCGTCGACGGCGTGACCAAGCTCACCAACATCGAAGTCGACAACATGGACGAAAAGCAGGCGCTTACGCTGCGCAAGATGTTCCTCGCCATGTCCAAGGACATTCGCGTCATCATCGTCAAACTCGCCGACCGCCTGCATAATATGCGCACGCTTGCCGCCCTGCGCGAGGACCGCCGCCTGTTTAAGGCGCGCGAGACCATGGATGTGTATGCGCCCCTGGCCGACCGCCTGGGCATGAGCTCTATCAAGTGGGAACTCGAGGATCTGTCCTTCTTCTACCTTGAACCCGACGCTTACCAGCGCATCGCCCGCATGGTGGCAGAGTCACGCGAGGTTCGCGAACGCTTTCTGGCCGAGACTATCAAGACGCTTACCGATGAGCTCGACCGCATTGGCCTTGAGGGTTTTCAGATCAACGGTCGTTCCAAGCACTATTGGTCCATCTATCAAAAGATGAAGCGCAAGGGCAAGGAGTTCTCCGAGATTTATGATCTGGTGGCGCTGCGCGTCATCACCCATTCGGTGCGCGATTGCTATTCCACGCTTGGTGCCGTGCATACTTTGTGGCATCCCATGCCCGGTCGTTTTAAAGACTATATCGCCATGCCCAAGGTCAATAACTACCAATCGCTCCATACGACGGTTATCGGCCCCACGGCCCGTCCGCTCGAGATTCAGATTCGAACCTACGAGATGCACGAGCAGGCCGAGTACGGCATCGCCGCCCACTGGCTATATAAGAAATCGGGCGGATCGTCTGCCTCCAAGACCAACGACGCACAGCGTCTGGACGATCAGATTAACTGGCTCAAGCACTCGCTCGATTGGGCAGCCTCTGACGAGATCACCGATGCCAAAGAATATCTGCACTCACTGAAGGTCGACCTGTTTGACCAGGAGATTTTTGTCTTTACGCCCAAGGGTGAGGTCATGGCGCTTCGTGCGGGCTCTACACCGCTCGACTTTGCCTACGCTGTTCATACCGAGGTCGGCAACCACTGCGTCGGCGCCAAAATCAACGGTGCGGTGGCTCCGCTCACGCACGAAATCAAGACGGGTGACCGTGTCGAGATCCTGACTAACAAGAGCTCCAAGCCGTCGCGCGATTGGCTCAAGATCGTCAAGACGCCTTCGGCCAAGTCAAAGATTCGCCGTTACTTCGCCGCTGCGACCAAAGACGATGACGCTGCTGCCGGTCGCGATATGCTGGCCAAGGACCTGCGCAAGCGCGGGTACGGCATCTCTACGCCGCGATCCACGCGTGCACTCAATACCGTGGCGGAGCAGTTTAACTTCAAGCAACTCGAGGACCTGTTCGCAGCCGTTGGCGCGGGCAAGGTCGCCCCGCGCGCTGTGGGCAATAAGGTCGAGCAAATCTTGGATCCCAAGCCCGAGGAGCAGCTCACCAAGGCCGAAGCCATCGCTGAGGTCGTCAAGCAGCCTGCCCGCGGTTCCAACCGCAAACCGCAAAAGCGTGGCAAGAGTGCAAGTAACGGCATTATCGTCAAGGGCGAGAGCAACAGCGGCCTGCTGGTTCGTCTGGCGCATTGCTGCAATCCGGTGACGGGCGACGACATCGTGGGCTTTATCACGCGCGGTCGAGGCGTCTCGGTGCATCGTGCCAACTGCCCCAACGTCAAGGGTCTCATGGAACACCCCGAGCGCATGATTGACGTGGAGTGGGATGGTGCTGCCGATACGCTTTTCCAGGTCGAGATCGTGGTCGAGTGCTTGGATCGTATGGGCTTGCTCAAGGATGTCACCATCGCCATTGGCGATGCAGGCGGAAATATCCTTTCCGCCGCTACCTCGACCAACCGCGAGGGCATTGCGACCCTGCGCTTTATGGTCGAGATTTCGGACGCGAGCGGTCTGGATCCGCTGCTGGCATCCATCAGCAGTGTCGACTCGGTCTATGACGCACGCCGTCTGATGCCTGGCGAGGGTGGGGCTCAGCTTAAGCGTCGCGTATAGGCGTGACGAACGCACAACGGTAATGATATTGGCTACGTTCGAGGCATCGTTTGATGCCTCGACGCTTGTAGAAGGAGGACGTGCTCATGGTCGCTGCAGCTTTGGACTTAACCCCTCGGGGTACGGCTTCGATTGAGGCGCTTGTAAACGGCCCCATTCAGACCAACAGTTACGCCGTAATCTCGAGCGGCGAATGCCTGATTATCGATCCGGCCTGGGAAGGTGAGCGTCTTGTGGAGCATATCTATGCCAAGCATCCTGACGCGCACGTGCTAGGCGCTGTCTGCACCCATGGCCATGCCGATCACGTAGGTGGCGTTGCCGGAGCGCGAGCCGCCGTCGGTAAGGGTTTCCTATATGAGTTAGGTGCGAAGGACGTGTTGGTATCTCGTGAGAATATCGAGGAGCAGCGAGCGATGTGGGGCATCGATACGCCCGATCCGGGCGAGCCGACGCGATTGCTTGCTGAGGGCGATACGATTGAATTGGGTGATATCTGCCTGCAGGTGATCGAGACGCCCGGTCACACACCGGGTTGCATTGTCTTGTTCGCCGCCACCGAGCAGGGAAGCATCGCCTTTGTCGGCGACACACTGTTCCCGGGCAGCCACGGCCGCACCGATCTCGCCGGTGGAGACGAGGCGGCGATTCTGCGCTCGCTCTCCAAGCTCGCCCAGCTGCTTCCAGCCGATACCGTTTGTTTAACGGGGCATGGTGATTCGACCACTATGGCGCGCGAGCTCATGCAGAACCCTTTCATGCAGATGTAGCTTTGTAGTCAGCTGCTTAAGCACGAGAAGTGTCCAAACGTCAAGATATTTTCCCCAACGGGCCGATTCCGTAGGGCAAACGGTCAAAAAAAGTCTGTTTGGACGATATTCGTGAACAAACGAACGTTTACGCTCGGGTACGCCGTGGTAAAATCTCATGCGTTATCGGAGCAACCTTACAGGAGGTTTCTTTTATGCTCGTCAACGCAGCAGACATGCTCAAGAAGGCCGAGGCCGGCAAGTATGCTCTCGGTGCCTTCAACACCAACAACCTCGAGTGGACTCTGGCTATTCTCCAGGCCGCCGAGGAGGCCAAGTCTCCGCTGATCCTTCAGTGCACCGCTGGTGCCGCTAAGTGGATGGGCGGTTTCAAGGTCTGCGCCGACATGGTCAAGGCTGCCGTCGAGGCCACGGGTGTTACCGTTCCCGTCGCCCTTCACCTCGATCACGGTTCTTACGAGGACTGCTTCAAGTGCATCGAGGCCGGCTTCACGTCCATCATGTATGACGGCTCTCACGAGGAAACCTTCCAGCTTAACCTCGATCGCACCAAGGAGCTCGTTGAGCTTGCCCATTCCAAGGGCATGTCCATCGAGGCCGAGGTCGGCGGCATCGGCGGCACCGAGGACGGCGTGACCTCCAACGGCGAGCTCGCTGACCCCGCTGAGTGCAAGCAGATTGCTGACCTGGGCGTCGACTTCCTCGCCTGCGGCATCGGCAACATCCACGGCGTGTATCCCGCCGACTGGGCCGGTCTTTCCTTCGAGCGTCTGAGCGAGATCAAGGCTCAGACCGGCGACCTGCCCCTCGTTCTGCACGGTGGTACCGGCATCCCCGAGGATCAGATCAAGAAGGCCATCTCCCTGGGCATCTCCAAGATCAACGTCAACACCGACCTGCAGCTTGTCTTCGCTGCCGCCACGCGTGAGTACGTTGAGGCTGGCAAGGATCAGCAGGGCAAGGGCTATGACCCCCGCAAGCTCCTGAAGCCCGGTCGCGAGGCCATCGTTGCCCGCACCAAGGAGCTCATGGAGGAGTTTGGCTCCGTCAACAAGGCGTAAGTAGCGGTTTAACTTTCCCGTCGGAGGCCCCGTTTCCCCTACGCTGTTTCCCTCGCGCTCACCTGGCTTCGCCAGAAGTCGCGCGATGGAATCAGCTCCGGGGAAACGGGGCCTCCTTCGTTAACTCGATACGGGGTTACTGGGCTGAATTATTTATTTGACTACCGTTCAGCGGTGTTGATGGCTCCCTTGTTGGGGCTTTCTTTTTTATGTCGGTACAATGGTCTCGGGTTGTCGTTCTGCGTGGGAGTGGTTATGGCTGTCGTTAATGTTTTGCCTGCCGATGGAAAGGGTGTTGCCGGGGGCCCCGTTGGTTGCTCTGTTGATGTTTGTTGTGATGATTTCCGGCATCTCGACATTGGATTGCCACCTGAGATCCTTCGTCTCAAGGACGCCGGGTACCTGGCGCAGGCTGTTGCGGCTTGCGACCGTCTTTTGGAGCAGAGCCCTGATCCCTCGTTGGCCGCTTGCGTTCGTGCCGAGCGGTATCGCATGATCGAGACGTCGTTTCATTTTTCGGTGTCGCGCGATCAGGCTATTGCGATGATCCGCGAGGAGTGGCCGGAGTTTACCGAGGATCAGTTTGACGACCTAATCGATCGCAAACGCATCGACTGGCGCTTTATCGATGGTGAACTGTTCGTTCTCGACAACTTCCTTGATTCTTTGCGTGTGTATCCCAAGGAGGTTCCGGGCCTGCGTCCCGATTCTACGGATGGAACTGCGCTGCGCAACCAGATGCTTAAGAAGATGGAATCACAGGGCGGGCTGTCTCGTGCCATTACGCTTAAAGCATCCGTGTCTGTTCCCGGTGCTCTGGAGGGGGAGGCCGTTCGCGCGTGGCTTCCCGTTGCCGCAGCCTGCCGCCAGCAGTCTCATATCGAGATTCTCGATATGACGCCGGAGGGGGTCCTTGCTCCCGCGAACGCTTTGGCGCGTACCGCCTCGTGGGTTTCCTCGGCTGATCGATCGTTCTCAGTGACCTATCGTTATCTGATTGATGCCGCTTATTGCGATATCTACGGGGGAGCGCTTCCGGCGCATCCGTGTATGGACGCGCCGCTGCCCAAGGATATTTCCGAGGACCGACCGCATATTGCATTCACGCCGTATCTGCAGCAGCTGACCGAACATGTTATCGATGGTCTCGAGGATCAGCTCGACCGCGCTCGGGCTATCTATGATTATTTGACGCATCATATCGACTATCGATACCAGCCACCGTATCTGCTTCTGGGCTCTATCGCCGATGACTGCGCGCATTCGCTTCGCGGTGACTGCGGTGTTATGGCACTCACGTTTATCACCATGTGCCGCATCGCCGGCGTGCCCGCACGTTGGCAGAGCGGCCTGTACGTTGCGCCCGACTCGGTGGGCTCGCATGACTGGGCGGAGTTCTATACACCGCAGACGGGTTGGCTTAACGCCGATGTCTCGTTTGGATCTTCGGCACGCAGGATGGGGGAGGAATGGCGCCGCCGCCACTACTTTGGCAACCTCGATCCATGGCGCATGGTGGCAAACTGTCGGTTCCAGGCAGAGTTTGAACCCGTCTTTGACGGTATGCGTGAGGACCCCTACGATAACCAGATGGGCGAGGCCTCGGTCGACGGTCGCGGATGCCGTCAGCGCGAGATGCTCCGCACGGTCGAACTCATCGAAATGCTCGAAGTTCCATTTTCGGACTAATCTACGGAAAGCTGTGATAAACTAACTCACGCAATACGTGCCCGAGTGGCGGAATTGGCAGACGCAGTGGACTCAAAATCCACCGTTGGCAACAACGTGCGAGTTCGAGTCTCGCCTCGGGCACCATACATGCAAAAGAGCGTTCAAGGGGGTTAAGGCCCTCTTTTTCGTGCCGAACTCGCGTGAGCGCGCGGAGCGTTAAGCAAACAGGCCTGTGGCCTGTTTGTAGCGGAGCGTGGCGAGGGCGCCATGCGCCCGAAGCCCGGGGCTTCGCGAAGCGAAGGCCCTTCGAGTCTCGCCTCGGGCACCATACATGCAAACGAGCGTTCAAGGGGGTTAAGGCCCCCTTTTTCGTGTACGTAATGTGATAACGAGCGGTACGTGTTATTATCGCCAAGGCGTTGTTTCCGCAATGCCCTAAAGAGGAACCCGAGGGTTCCCACCTTTTGGCGCCAATGAGCAGCTGACTGGTCATACAACTTAGATTCTCTTCCTCATATCGAGGATGTCTATGTGTAGGACCTGGTTGCAAAAAAGCGCCGGGTTATTTTTTTATGAATGGAGGTAGGGAAAATAGCTAAGTCTGATGACACCCGCATCAACGACGAGATCACTGCATCTTCGTGCCGTTTGATTGGCGTCGATGGCTCTCAGCTCGGCCTGTTCGCCATCCGCGATGCCCAGCGCGTCGCCGACGATCAGGGTCTCGACCTTGTCGAGATCGCTCCCAACGCGGAGCCGCCGGTCTGCAAGGTCATGGACTACGGTAAGTTCAAGTACCAGCAGGCCATGAAGGCCAAGGCTGCTCGTAAGAACCAGTCCAAGGTCGAGGTTAAGGAAATGAAGTTCCGACCCAAGATCGACGTTGGCGACTACGAGACCAAGAAGGGCCACGTTCTGCGTTTCCTCAAGAAGGGCGCACGCGTTAAGATCACCATCATGTTCCGCGGCCGTGAGATGGCTCACCCGGAGCAGGGTCTTAACGTTCTCGAGCGTCTCGCCGAGGATCTTAAGCCTTACGCTACGGTCGAGTCCAAGCCTAAGATGGAAGGCCGTAACATGCTTATGCTGCTCGCCCCGATTAAGGGCGCCTTTGATGAGGATAAAGCGGCAAGTGATACTAAGTAACTAGTGTTCTGTAACCGATTAAGGAGTATTTCATGCCTAAGATGAAGTCCCACAGCGGCACCAAGAAGCGTTTCCGCAAGACTGGTACCGGCAAGCTTATGCGCGCCAAGGCTTTCAAGAGCCACATCCTGAGCAAGAAGTCCACCAAGCGTAAGCGTGGCTTCCGTCAGGAGACCGAGATCGCCGCTGCCGACCGCAAGGTCATCAAGTCGCGTCTCGCCTAAGTTAGCGTTCCCGTTTTTCGTTTAACCGTCTAGGAGTTGATAGAACATGGCACGTATTAAGCGCGCTGTTGCCGCCAAGAAGAAGCGCCGTACCGTTATGCACCGTGCGAAGGGTTACTACGGTGCCGCTTCGCGTACTTACAAGCATGCTAAAGAGCAGGTCCAGCACTCTCTGCAGTATCAGTACCGTGACCGCCGCAATAAGAAGCGCGAGATTCGCTCTCTCTGGATCACCCGTATCAACGCTGCTGCTCGCCTGAACGACATCTCTTACTCTCAGTTCATGCACGGCCTGAAGGTCGCCGGTATCGAGCTCGACCGCAAGGTCCTGGCTCAGATGGCTTACGAGGACATCGAGTCTTTCAACGAGCTGGCTACCATCGCCAAGAAGGCTCTCGAGGCCTAATTGATTCTCTTGAATCGCTAGGGGAGTGTCGCGCTGTGCGCGGCGCTCCCTCTTTTTATCTAAGGCGCTGGTTTATATAGCAAAAGCGCGGGTAGATAGACACTTACAGGTGACCGATCTTTATATATCTCTTAACCGAAGGGTCATCATCTGATACGTGCAGTATTTCTGCACCAGCCTTTCTATTACTTATATAGAAAGCGATATATTGTGTAGGACTTATGAAGAGTGGAATTGACGTCCCACATCGCTTCGCGGTCTGGCAATATATCTCCTTGCCGCGCGGCCCGGTCGGACCGGATTGACCGCGAGGGCGTGCACCTTGAGAACCGGATACTGCGAGGATGGACACACCAGATGTGTCGCATCCGGGCAGACATCGAACCATTTGAAATGGTCTGACTTGGATTCGTTTTTCGCAAGGCCGCCGAGAGGCGGCCCCGAGAAATTCCTTTTCCTATCAAACAGAACCATATGAATCGAACGGAACCGATCAGCGATGAACTGAGAGGACCGGACGGGCTCGAGGCCCAAACATATTTGGACGGAGAGTTCGATCCTGGCTCAGGATGAACGCTGGCGGCGCGCCTAACACATGCAAGTCGAACGGCACCTATCTTCGGATAGAAGCGAGTGGCGAACGGCTGAGTAACACGTGGAGAACCTGCCCCCTCCCCCGGGATAGCCGCCCGAAAGGACGGGTAATACCGGATACCCCCGGGTGCCGCATGGCGCCCGGGCTAAAGCCCCGACGGGAGGGGATGGCTCCGCGGCCCATCAGGTAGACGGCGGGGTGACGGCCCACCGTGCCGACAACGGGTAGCCGGGTTGAGAGACCGACCGGCCAGATTGGGACTGAGACACGGCCCAGACTCCTACGGGAGGCAGCAGTGGGGAATCTTGCGCAATGGGGGCAACCCTGACGCAGCGACGCCGCGTGCGGGACGGAGGCCTTCGGGTCGTAAACCGCTTTCAGCAGGGAAGAGACGAGACTGTACCTGCAGAAGAAGCCCCGGCTAACTACGTGCCAGCAGCCGCGGTAATACGTAGGGGGCGAGCGTTATCCGGATTCATTGGGCGTAAAGCGCGCGTAGGCGGCCCGGCAGGCCGGGGGTCGAAGCGGGGGGCTCAACCCCCCGAAGCCCCCGGAACCTCCGCGGCTTGGGTCCGGTAGGGGAGGGTGGAACACCCGGTGTAGCGGTGGAATGCGCAGATATCGGGTGGAACACCGGTGGCGAAGGCGGCCCTCTGGGCCGAGACCGACGCTGAGGCGCGAAAGCTGGGGGAGCGAACAGGATTAGATACCCTGGTAGTCCCAGCCGTAAACGATGGACGCTAGGTGTGGGGGGACGATCCCCCCGTGCCGCAGCCAACGCATTAAGCGTCCCGCCTGGGGAGTACGGCCGCAAGGCTAAAACTCAAAGGAATTGACGGGGGCCCGCACAAGCAGCGGAGCATGTGGCTTAATTCGAAGCAACGCGAAGAACCTTACCAGGGCTTGACATATGGGTGAAGCGGGGGAGACCCCGTGGCCGAGAGGAGCCCATACAGGTGGTGCATGGCTGTCGTCAGCTCGTGTCGTGAGATGTTGGGTTAAGTCCCGCAACGAGCGCAACCCCTATCGTATGTTGCCAGCATTGAGTTGGGGACTCATACGAGACTGCCGGCGTCAAGCCGGAGGAAGGTGGGGACGACGTCAAGTCATCATGCCCCTTATGCCCTGGGCTGCACACGTGCTACAATGGCCGGTACAGAGGGATGCCACCCCGCGAGGGGGAGCGGATCCCGGAAAGCCGGCCCCAGTTCGGATTGGGGGCTGCAACCCGCCCCCATGAAGTCGGAGTTGCTAGTAATCGCGGATCAGCATGCCGCGGTGAATGCGTTCCCGGGCCTTGTACACACCGCCCGTCACACCACCCGAGTCGTCTGCACCCGAAGTCGCCGGCCCAACCGCCAAGGGGGGAGGCGCCGAAGGTGTGGAGGGTGAGGGGGGTGAAGTCGTAACAAGGTAGCCGTACCGGAAGGTGCGGCTGGATCACCTCCTTTCTAGGGAGACACATTCTTAGAGAGAGAACACTTTAACTCGAATGGAGGGCAGGAGCCCGTCCGGTGGATGTCTGGCCCGGATACGTCCCCGCAGCACCCGGTCCCCGGGGTCGCACCCGCGTACCTTGAGAGCCGCATAGCGATAGGAGAGAGATGGAAGATACTTCTTCCAGACTCGATTCTTTTCTGCGATTAAATCAAGAATGATAGCAATCATTCATCCGATCCAAACAAGAGGAATTCACTCATTGATGAGTGAGGAGCATCTGATCGCGAGCACAGTCAACACTGTGCCGCGGTATGAGATACCCGAATTGCGACATGAGAGCGCTATTCATGATATCGATTAATTTATATTGGCGACACGTGGATATCCCGCGGGCCCGGAGCGGTCCCGCAAGATACCACGGGCGCACGGCGGATGCCTTGGCACAGGGAGCCGATGAAGGACGCGGCAAGCTGCGATAATCCCCGGCGAGGAGCACACATCCTTCGACCCGGGGGTCTCCGAATGGGCGAACCCATGCACAGCGGTGTGCATATCCCCGGCCTGAACGCATAGGGCCGGGGAGGACAACCCGGGGAACTGAAACATCTAAGTACCCGGAGGAGAGGAAATCAATCTCGAGACTCCCCGAGTAGCGGCGAGCGAAAGGGGACCGATGGCCAAACCGTCGAGCGGGGATACCCGGCAGGGGTTCCGCCGGCGGGGTTGCAG
>ENA-ORMO01002671-ORMO01002671.1-human-gut-metagenome-genome-assembly--contig:-NODE-2671-length-13498-cov-8.317265_pt1 | contig 13498 bp, 11 predicted proteins | sample MGYA00242106_ERZ509001 | MGnify/ENA primary metagenome ERZ509001 (study PRJEB26280, sample SAMEA2338736) | human gut metagenome | biome: human gut; feature: human-associated habitat; material: faeces... | reverse complement strand
ACCAAAGATTCTGACTTCAGCAGCGAATTAAAAAATATCCTTGATGAACAGTTTAATCCAGAACGTCCAAATGCTGTTTGGTGTTCTGATATCACTTATATCTGGACGATAGACGGATTTGTTTATCTGACCAGCATTATGGACTTATATTCCAGAAAAATCATTGCCTGGACACTTTCCAAAACATTGGAGGTATCCTGCGTGATTGAAACAATAAAGAAAGCCAAAGCAAGACGCAATATCGATAAGCCTTTAATTCTGCATTCAGACCGGGGAAGCCAGTATGTATCAAAAGAATACAAACGTGTAACCGCAACCATGCAGTGTAGTTATTCTAAAAAGGCATATCCATGGGATAACGCATGTATTGAGTCGTTCCATTCCCTGATTAAGAGAGAATGGCTGAATCGGTTTAAGATTCGAGATTATGATCATGCATATCGTTTGATTTTTGAATATTTGGAAGCATTCTACAATACGAAACGAATTCATAGTCACTGTGATTATATGTCACCAAACGATTATGAAGAGCTGTATCGTAGGCTTCAGCAAGACGAATTGCAGCTGGCAGGTTAAGATGAGGAAAACCTCATTTTAACTTGTACTAAATCTTGACATAGGATCAATTTGAGACAAAATGTCTACAAAATTCTACTATACTTTGCAGGGGGGATCAGGTATAATAAAACTAATTATAACGATTAATAGACATATGCAATTGAAGCATTTTAGTGATAAGAAAAATTTTTCTATAAGTAGGAGTGGTTTTCAGATAACCATTCGGAGGGAATTATGAATCTACCGCAATTATATTACTTTCGAAAATTAGCTGAAGTCCAGCATTATACAGAAGCTGCTAAGTTGCTTTATATTTCACAACCTACATTAAGCGATTCTATTGCTTCTTTGGAAAAAGAACTATCTTGCTCCCTTTTTAAAAAGAAGGGAAGAGGTATTGTATTAACAAAATATGGAATTGAATTTTATGAGTATGTGAATCAATCATTAACTATTTTAGAGCAGGGGATCGCAATGATCAAACAAAAATCCGGTCATATTAGTGGCGATATTAATATTGGTTGTATTCCGACTCTGATAGGTGATTTTCTTCCAGACGCAATAGAAAAATATAAGAAAAAAAATGCTCTGGCCAATATACACATTTTCTATGGAATGTCACTTGATATAGTAGAAAAAATTTCTTCCGGTAAGTATGACATTGGTTTATGCTCTAAAGTAGAGAACATGCCAGATCTTGTTTTTGTTCCCATAACTTATCAAGAAATTATTGCCTTGGTTCAAGATAACCATACTTTAGCTAAATATGATGAAATTTGTTTAGAAGAACTTCGTAAGTATCCGCTTATTAGTTATTCTGATGAAATTCCTATTGGAAAGGTGGTCTGCAAACTATTAAAACAACATAATATAGAGGCATCCTGTTGTTATGATAATGAAATATCTATAGGAGGAGAAATTAAAAAATCATCCAAAGTGGCTATTTGTGCAGACACTTCGTTTTTACGCCAGTTTGATAATCTTCATAAAATACATATAACCGATATCCCAAAAGATACAAGAATGCTTTATATGGTATACAGTAACAAAAATTTCATCAATTCTGCAGTACAGGCGTTTGCCAATTTTTTAATTGCGGACTGTTTAAATCTTCCATAAAATACAATTAGTTACAGAATCGGTTTGGAGTTAGGTGCTTTTTAAACCGATAATCCAGCGGTATCTAGCTTTTTATGGAATCGTACAGGCTGTATATCGATTTACAATGATATTTGTTGTGATAACTGTGATTATCAAAACTTTTCAATTTCTCGTAGATGAGGTTATTCCATTCGTTCAATCTTTAATCTTTGACAGTAGTGCTTTCTTTTATAGTTCTACAATAAAAGGCTCTCCCGTGATTTTTAATTTATCATAGAAGAGCCTTTTTGAATAGTTTTTCAAATATTCAACGAGAGGATGTTGTGACACACTCTCCTTTGCCAGAGTTCTATATTTTCCGACTACCTATTTTATTAATCAGAAAATAAGTCCCATTGTTGCCATTAAAGTAATAATAAAACCAGCGATAATACAAGGAATAACAGATCCAATTACCACATGTTTATAACTTTCTGCTAATGTACACTTACATACAGAGGTTTCCATGATAACTGGAGAAGCGTTTGGCAATTTATTTAATGTAATACCTGCTTCTGCAACAATACGGTGCAGCGCATTGATATTTGCACCTTGAGCAAGGAAGGCTTCACCAAAGCTTTCCAGGAATAAAGTCTCAGCCGTAATTGCTGAACCAGTCAATGCACCACATACCATGGTTCCTACCCATGTTTTGAAGTAAATGGGAAGAGATATATTCAGTACAGACTGCTTTACAGTTTCGAATGCAGGTGCCATAGTCAAAACCTTGGATAAACCAATAACTGCTGCTACAGTTAACATAGTATTTAATCCAGATGTGGATCCTGTTTTAATAATAGACTTTAAATTTTTAATTTTTGAAAACTGAGTTAAAATAATAATTACTACGCCTATTAACAGAGCTGCTGCAAGACTGGTAGAAGTTCCCATTTTTGTTGTAACCACCACCGTAACTAAAACAGCAACAAAGGGGAGAATTGAAAGAGCTAAATTGGGAAGCTCATTATCAGCCATGATTAAGTTATTATCTACATACATGTCAAGAAGCTCTTTTTCAGAGTGCTTCTTCATACTCTTTTTCTGTGCATAGTTAAAATATAACACATAACAGGTGCACGTAATCAGAGAAAATACTACGGATAAACCTGGTGCAACGCCTAAAGATGTTCCTAAAAAGTTACTTGGAAGTACGTTACAAATATCCATAGAATATGCAAAACTATTAGCATTTGCACCACCACAAATCATAAGGAACGGAAGCAAACGGCGATCCATTTTGTTTTCACGTAACAAAGAATCTGCAATCGGATAAAGTACAAATACCATGATATAACCATTAATACCAAGCAAGGTGATAAAAAAGGTACAAATCATCATGATTAAACCTACTCGTTTAGCACCTAATGCGTTGGAAAGAGACTTCGCAATTTTAGTGGCAAGACCGGTTTGATTTACCAATTCACCAAAAATACCGCCTAATGCAAGAATGATAAACCAAGATGTAACAAAGCCACCAGCACCAGCTGAGAATGTGTTGAGCATTCCATCCCAAAAGTCAAGTCCGCTTGTTACAAGAATAATCGATGCTGTAACGACCGCAGTACATACCATATCCACGCCTTTTACGATCATAAAAACCATTACCGCAATCGCTATAATTAGACCTATTCCTGACAGCATATGTATTCCCTCCTATATTGTTTATTTTATTTTTTCGTTACTGTAATTTCCGTCTTTCCATCCAATGATTACATTCATAATGGTTGGCAATATCAATGTAAACAAATTTATATAAGATGCTGCGGTCAATCCCTTTGATACCAGTGTAGTCAATCCAGCCTGAGAAATTGCCCATGTTAAACAAATATATAAAAATGTCAGATATGCACCACGTTTATTCCGCTTTTCAGCAGAAACTACAGGATCTTCATTTTTCTTTTTCTGATACCAGTTTAAAACACGATCATTAAAACCTTGTGCGTAGTTGATAGCGGTAGAAATAGTTGCAAAGAAAATTGCCACGGTCAGCAATGTAAGCGAAATAGCTTTTACTGCCCCGCTGGCCCATCCATTTTGAACAACTAAAATGGTGTATACAGCTTTTCCATTTTCCCAGCCTTCGCGGATAGCACTGTAATTTCCTGCAAGGTTAATAACGTTCATTTCCAGAAATGCCCAGTTAGCTATTACGGAGAGAACAACAGCCCATCGTAGGGTTTTTTTGTTATTAAATAACTGAGCATGGTTTACATAAGCGCCAAAACCTGCAAGATTCTGACCAGAAAAGATATAAGCCCATACAAATGCTATTAATAAGTATTTTCCAAAACTGCCGATTCCTGATACGATACTTCCCTGAAAGCTTTCATTCATGACAGTTAATTCTGTTGCTAGTTTTCCTGTACCAATATTAAATAAAATGTTTGGAACATGTACAACAACTAATGAAATGAAAATCACTGCACTCATAAATACAGCATTTTTACGAACTAAATCCGTTCCTTTCATACACAGCACAAACATAATAACGCCTACAATAAAGGTTGTCCAGATATAAGGAATACCAGTTAATTCCTGCAAGGCAGAACCGGATGTGGAATATGCAAGTGCCATACATACAATAAGTAGCCAGTTAAAATTCATCTCATACACCAGTTGCATTGGTTTTGCTAAAACACCACCCCAAAATCTGGAACCATACTTTGCAAGAAAATTACTGTAGTCAAATGTACGGAAATCCATTGCAAATTTCATAAAAAAGTAAATAATAAAACAATTTATGATAGCTACTACCAACGGCATAAACAGGCAGAAATATGGCTGCGTTACTTCAGGCAATATACCATAAAATCCGGTATTATGGAAAAAATATGTCCATGGTGTAGAGCCGGATGCAAAACCACCTCCACACTGCGAACTAAATGCAATTGAAACAAATACAAGAACGGCCTTCCAATCAATTTCCTGTTTATTACTTACATTTAAATTTATTCCCATGATATCTCCTCTAAATTTATTTTGAAGCAAACGAAAAAATCGTCATTTTTTTAACAATTTAGGTAAAAAATATCTAGTTCTTTTTATTTCCCCTTAGATTGCCATTGGGCATTCATTTTGTCAATTACTATTTCTAAAAGACCAATATTATTTACATATGCATAAATAACAAATCCACGTTTGCATCGGAATACACATTCTAAACAGGGATCTTCATCGCAATAGCAAAAAGCATCAGTATCTGCTAACGCAAAAACCATAGGTGAATGCTTTGCTTCAGATACGTATTTTAAATACCCACCTGTAAAAGTTTTCAAATAAATCCATTCTATAGAATAGTCTTTATTAGTAGTTTTCCAAATCACCTTGATAGCGTTATCATTATACCCACCAGTAATTTGATAGTCCAATTTAATTTGTTCTTTTACAGTAGCTGCATCTACAGGGGTTAAAAGAACCATTTTTTCATTGCAGCAAATAATCGTTTTTTCTTCCAATGCCTTATCACCAGTAACCGTGAATATGGTACCACAAACAGGGCACCGATAAAATGCCACATCTGGACATTGGTTTGCTAACGGTTTTCTCGTATCACGACACCTTTTTGGTCCAAAAGTTTGTTCAATCATGTTTTATTTCTCCTATTCGATTCTCTAACCTCCGTTCTAATTCACTTTTTAGTAGATACTTTTTAACTTTTCCGCTGCCAGTATGTGGGATACGGTCGATTAATTCTAAGTGTTCCGGCCAAAAACGTTTAGGTACATGATTGCTCTGAAGCCAGGTTCTTAAGTCTTCTAAATTCAACTTCTCATATCCGGGTTTTGGTACTACGAATGCACAAATCCTTTCTCCAAGACGATCATCCAGCATACCAATGATAGTATGATCTCCAATACCAGGACAGCCTTCCAAATTATCATTAATTTCATTTGAATTTAAATTCTCTCCGCCACGAACAATCATATCTTTTTTTCTGCCGATGATTTTAATGTTATTGTTTTCATCCATTACACATAAATCACCACTGTGAAACCATCCATCGTCATCTAAAGCTTCATCTGTGATATCTCGCGCTTTTAAATAACCAACGAACACCTGTGGTCCTCGTGAAAGTTCTTCTCCTGGTGTTCCTACAGGAACATCGTTTCCATTTTCATCAACTACCCGAATTTCAACTCCTTTTATAGCACGACCGGAAGTTGTACCATTTAATTTAATTGCTTCTGATGGTCTGACAAAAACATGAGGGACACTTTCTGTAGAACCATATACTTCACATAAGAGTATTCCAAATTTCCATGCTTTTTGTACCATATACCCTGGAACTGGAGCACCACCGCAAAGATAAAACTTTAAATCTGGCAATTCGCCACCATTTTCTTCAATTTCACGCAGAATGTCATAAATGAATGGCGTTGCTCCCATGGAGTAGGTTACATGTTCCTGGTTCATCAGTTCAATCGCTTTTCTACATTGATATTTCTGCTGAAGAACAACTTTTGCTCCTAACAACATAGGAGCAATTAAACCATGATGAAAACCGGTTGCATGATTCAGAGGAGCCGGCATAAACATGATGTCGGCCTTTGAAAGGCCTAACTCCTCATTGAATATTGATTCACTGTAACGAATGTTATCATGAGTCAAAAGAACACCTTTTGTTCCACTTGTTGTTCCTGATGTGCATAATATCAGTGCAATATCCTGTCCTGTGAGTTTCTTTTCATTATCATGTAAAGATTCATCCCAGGATAGTGATGAATCATCCATGATTTCTCGTAAAGTAATCACCTTGCTTGTTGCTTCCTTTACGGCATCTACAAGAATAACCACCCTTAAAGTTTTAATTGAATCCTTTACATTCATGATCCGGCTTTCATAATCAGTTTTGTAAAAAAAAGTTGGACCAATATAAGCTTTTGATTCAGTTGTATTCATACTACGAATCAATTCTTTTTCCTCATAGGACATGGCAATAGGATGCATAACAGCACCAAGTTTTAAACAGGCTATGGTCATCACAACGAATTCAGTCCAAATTGGAAGTTGGAAAGAAACTACATCGCCGGTCCGAATTCCCTGTTGATGGAGATAAGCCGCCACCTTAGCAGCGGCATTATCCATCTGAAGATATGTATAACGATATCCTCGATCATCAACAACATATTCACGATTGGGATACTCTTTTACAGTTTTATTCCAGCAGTCATTAAGTGTTAGCTCAGACCAATAACCATTTTGAAGATAATACTCTTTCCGTTCAGGATTTATTTTAATTTCTTCAAACATATCCACTCTCCCAGTGTCAAAGATTATCTCTGCTGTTTTAACTTTAATTCCTTAACTAATGCAGGTATAATTTCGAATACATCTCCTACAATTCCATAATCTGCAACTTCGAAAATAGGAGCTGTTTCATCTTTATTAATAGCAATAATGGTGCCAGAACCACTCATGCCTGCAACATGCTGAACCGCGCCAGAGATAGCACATGCAAAATAAATTTTTGGTGTTACGGTAGAACCAGTCTGGCCGACCTGCTTGGTTTGAGGCATCCAACCAGCATCTACAGCTGCTCTTGAGCATCCAACAGTTCCGCCCAATACATCTGCTAATTCCTTTAAAATTGAAAAATTTTCAGCATTTTTCATGCCTCGTCCGCCTGATACAATTACATCCGCTTCGTCTAATCTCATATCATTATCTTCACATGCCTTTATAAACTCTAAGACCTTTGTACGGATTTCATTTTCTGGTGTATGAATCGTTTCTATAACGACTTCTGGTTTATTATTATCATTTCGTTCTGGTTTTTTAAATGCACCAGGTCTGCAGGTTCCCATTTGAGGTCTGGTTTCACTACATAAAATCTGTGCATACAAATTTCCTCCAAATGCAGGACGCTCCCAAACTACATTCCCAGTCTCTTCTTCTACACTTAAAGCGGTACAGTCTGCGGTGAGACCTGTTCTTAAGCTAACAGCTATTTTTGAACCTAAATCTCTTCCATTTACTGTTGCTCCAACTAAAATGGTATTTGGATGATATTTCTCACATAATTTTAAAAATACATTACCATATCCATCTGCAGAATAATTTTCGTATTCAACGCCTTGTACTACATATATTTTGTCTGCACCATATGCACCAGCCTCTTTTACAGCCTCATCAATCTCATTTCCAATGACAACTGCACAAAGTTTTTGCTTTAGACCATTTGCTAGCTTTCTACCTTGTCCAAGAAGCTCAAGACCTACGCTTTTCGGCTTTCCCTGAAAGCATTCGATAAATACCCATACGTCCTTATATGTATCAAAACTCATCTCTTGCAACCTCCTTTTGACTTTCATTGTACTTATCTAAATTTCTACAGTACTTTTGCTTCAACCAGTTTTTCTATCAGGGAATCTGCCAATTCAAGAGGACTGTTTCCCGTGATATGAATACAGTTAGCTGTTCTTTTTGGTGTAAAGGTTGCTTTTACTTTAGTTGGTGATCCCTTTAATCCCATTTTAGTAGTATCAGAATCTGGAAGATCAGATAATGTGATTGTGCCAATGTCTGCTTTCAGAGAATTAATTACACCTTTTACTGTAGCATATCTGGGTTTATTGCTTTCCTTTGTTGCTGTACATAATACTGGGAATTTTGTTTCTATAACCTCAATCCCCTCTTCCACCTGACGTCTTGCAATTACTTTATCACCTTCTATTTTCATATCCAGTACATATGTCAGACGGGTAGCACCCAGGTGCTCTGCAATACTGGGCGCTGTCTGTCCGGTATCACCATCAATTGCTTGCTTGCCACCCAGAATAATATCAAAAGTACCAAGCTTTTTAATTGCCTGGGATAAAATATAACTTGTTGCGTAAGTATCAGAACCACCAAATGCACGATCAGTAACCAAATAAGCTTCATTTGCGCCTATTGCAAGAGCTTCTCGAAGAACTGCTTTTGCCTGCGGCGGCCCCATAGAAATAACAGTTACTTTTCCACCATACTGATCTCTTAAGGAAAGGCCTGTTTCCAGCGCATTTTTATCAAAAGGATTCATGATACTGGGAACACCGGTACGAATCAGAGTGTTCTTTACAGGATCAATCTTGATCTCTGTTGTATCAGGAACTTGTTTTATACAAACAACGATATTCATCTAAATTCCTCCTTATCAGCGATTTTTATTTGTACTCTTTGTCCAGAACATTTGCAATAGTCATTCTTTGAATCTGATTGGCTCCTTCAAAAATCTGGAATACTTTGCAGTCACGCATCAATTTTTCTACGGGATATTCTTTGCTATATCCATAACCGCCAAAGATCTGGACTGCATTCGATGTAACTTCCTGTGCGCAATCAGATACAAATGTCTTACAAATAGAGCCTTCTTTTTGTACCATGATTCCCTGATCCATCATTCTCATGGTATTATTCACCAGACATCTGGATGCCTCAATTTTAATTGCCATATCGGCTAACATTTGCTGAACCATCTGGAATTTAATAATCGGTGTATCAAACTGTTTTCGTTCCTTTGCATATTTTACAGATTCATCTAAAGCTCGCTGCATAATGCCGACTGCTAATGTTGCAACGAATGCTCGAGATAAATTCAATGCATTCAGCGCTAATTTAAAGCCGCTTCCCTCTGGTCCTACCATAGCAGAAGCTTTAACTCTTACATTTTCAAAGATCAAATCGGTTGTATTGGAAAGTCGCAGACCCATTTTATTTTCATGTGCACCTACTGTTACACCTGGCGCATCTGCATCAACAATAAATGCAGAAATACCTTTATGTCCAGCTTTTGTATCAGTTTTAAAGAACCCTACAAATACATCTGCCAAGGCACCATTTGTAATAAATGTTTTTGTACCATTTAAAATATATTCATCCCCATCTTTTACTGCTGTAGCACGCATTGCTGCAGGATCGGAACCGGCGTTAGGTTCTGTTAAAGCAAAGCCTGCAAAACCACCGGGAGCAATTTTATCTGCAAAATACTGTCCCTGCTCTTTTGTTCCTGCTAATATTACATTTCTTAAGGCTACAAATGTAGTCACAAATGTAATTGCGTATCCGGCATCTACTTTGGCTAGCTCTTCAAAAATCATTGCTGTTGTTTCATAACTTAAACCGGTTCCGCCGTATTCTTCTGGAATTTCAAGCATATGAAGTCCCATATCAAAACCCCACTTAAATAACTCTCTGGGACATTCGCCTTTTTCATCAGCATCTTTTACATGGGGTTTAATTTCGTTTTCTGCCATTTCTTTAACCAAAGCAATAAGCGCCTTTTGTTCCTCGGTATAAAGTAAGCTCATAATATTTCACCTATCCCCTTTCTGTTTTTATCCTTACAGTGGTTTCAGTTTTGTCTCACCCTCTGCAGCTCCTGATGCAATAATTTCATCAATTTCCGTCTCGCTATACCCCAAGTGTTTCATTATTTCAACAGTATGGGCTCCTTGTGAACCACCAATCACATATTCAGGTTTTCCGAGAGATGCAAAATTAATTGGATTTGTCGGCATTATTTTACCACCGGATGGATAAGGAATTTTAGTCAAAACATCGTTTGCCCATGCCTGTTCATCTTCATAAATATCTACTGGTTCATATGCAGCCTCGCAGGGCATATCATTTTCTTTCAGCATACGCATTAAATCATCACGATTGATTTTTGCAATTGCTGCATCTAATACATCGGTTACTTCTTTATTTAAATGGTTGTTGTTTACATCGGCACAATGTTTATACTGATTTTTTTCAAGCATTTCCGGACAACCTAAAAGTGTAAACATTTTAGCGTAATCGCGATCGTATTCTGGACAGCAGATGCATACCCATTTGTCATCTTTTGTGCGGAATACGTTGTTAAATGGATTAGGAACCTCTTTTCTGCTCTTCGGATAAACATTACCATACTGTGCAGAGATTAAACCAGTGCTTAAGGCATAAACTGCTGCATGATGCAATCCTATGGTCACTTTATCACCAAGTCCGCTCTTTTCTCTCCGATATAATGCGGCACAAATTCCAGAGGCTAAGGCCATCGCTACCTGAAAATCGCCAAAACCATTTGTCGGAATCATAGGAGCATCGCCACGATTTACAGTAGTTCCAAATACACCGCCTCTAGCCATATAACAGGTAACATCAAAACCGGCAGTATCTTTCTCTGGACCCCTTTCTCCATAGCCGAGAACCTGGGCAAAAATTAATTTGGGAAATTTTTCTTTTAGAGTATCATAATCAAGTCCCAGTTTGACCAAAGATTTTGTTCTAGTATTTGTTACAAATACATCTGCTTCTTCTAAAAGTTTATAGCAAATTTCCAGGCCTTTTTCAGATTTTAGATTTAATGTGATAAACTTTTTGTTTAAGTTTGCTACATCGAAAGCAAGATTTTCTTCATCTGTAAACGGCATGTTAAACACGGCACCCTGTGTTCTTGCAGGATCACCTTTATGTGATTCGATTTTGATACAGTCAGCACCCCATTCACCCAGTACACGAACTGTAGTAGGCGCAGCCAGATATGTGGTTAAATCTACAACTTTTACACCTTCTAATGGTTTCACCTTTATACCTCCACGAATATTTTTTAATAATAAAGGTCATCAGATGCAGTTCGAATCTGATGACCTTTTTCGTCATATTAATTCAATTGAATCAGATTACATAATCCATATGTGCAGCATGTTTAATCGTATTTCTGGAAATTGTGATTCTCTGAACGGTAGGAGCACCTTCTTCTAACCACATAGCACGACAGTCACGATATAATCTCTCTACCGGACCATACTTGCAATCTTCAAAATATCCTACACCTCCAAAAATTTCTAACATTTCATCGCTAACTCTTCTGGTTGTGTCGATACTATATAACTTACACATAGCAGCTTTCTCTTCAATATACTCTCCATTCGGATTTTCCATATAAGCTTTTGCGAAGTCATAAACCATGCAGCGAAGGGCATGAACCATCATAGACATATCTGCAATCTTGCACCGGATTGCCTGACGAGTTCCGATCGGTTTTCCGAAAGTCACACGATCAGCTGCATACTGTAAGGAAAGTTCAAGCATTCTCTGTGCCATACCTAAGTTACTTGCAGCAATATGTGCACGGGACACAGATAAGGAATGCATGGCAATTTCTAATCCCTGTCCTTCCTTTCCTAACAGATATTTTTTATCAATTCGACAATTGGTAAATTTCAATTCACCATGTCCAGCTCCACGACATCCCATCATATGAGGCATATTTATAACTTCAAATCCAGGAGCATCCATTGGAACGAAGAATGCGGATAATCTGTCGTTTTTGTCAGAATTCGGATTAGTCACTGCAATAACATATGCAAATTCACAGCAGTCGGTATGAGAGATAAGAGTTTTTTCACCATTTAATACATAGGAATCTCCATCCAATACAGCGGTTGTGTGTAAATCTGCTCCAGTACCTCCGGTAGCTTCTGTTAATGCGAAGCAGGTAAAGACTTCTTTATTCTGGAATTTAGGCATATATTCAGCCTTTAATTCAGGACTTCCATAATCATCTAAGATTCTCCAGTTCAAATCCATTGCATAGTGCAAATGCATTCTCATACCCCCCGGTCCTCTGGAGAACTCTTCCTGTACCTGCAGAATTTCAAGCTCGTTTAATCCCCAGCCACCGTATTCTTCCGGAAGAGAACAGCGATATAAATTGTTTTCAATAGCAAGATCATAAAACTCCTGAGGGAATTTATTGGTAACTTCTACTTCTTTCTGAATTTCTTCAAGTGGACCTTCTGCCAGTTCACGAATTTGCTTTAAATAAGCCCGAAATTCATCTTTGGTTAATTTGCTCATGATATATCCTCCTTAAATGTATTTCTTTATATATTTTTTATGTTTTTCATACTCTGATTATAGCTTACTGTGTATAAAAATTCCAATCGGTTATTCCAAAGTTTTTTTGTTAATCAATAGACAATGTCTATCAATCTTTTTTAGGGTTGAAGATCCGATTTGATAATGATATATTGTGAAATATATTTATTTCATATATAAGGAGGATTTATCATTCATGAGACCTGAAATTATGGAAGGAATTATGCGTCATATACAAAAGATAGGGGGGACAGAATATACTAAGCTGTTAGAAATATCTCCAGGACATGCAAAACTTTGTGTTGAAACCACTGAAGAAGCATTAAATTTATATGGAAATGTTCATGGAGGATTTTTATTCAGTTTATGCGATATGGCTTCGGGGATGTCTACGTATGCTTTGGAACGAAAAAACGTAACTCAAAGTAGTAATATTAATTATCTTCGTGGTGTAAAATCAGGAAAAATTTATATTGAATCCACCGCTATTCATATAGGTAAAAAAACGGTAGTAAATCAAGTATTCGTTGTTGATGATAAAAAACAAATTTTGGTATCGGCAACTTTTACTATGTTTATGGGAGAGTCCATTTGATTAAGAATAGGGCGGTATTTTTTGGAATACCGCCCTATTTACTGATTTGTTTCCATTCATTCCATGGAACTAAAAAACTTTTCTTCTACTTCTTTTACTGGCATTTCTTGACCAGTGAATAAACGGAAAGCTGCTGCTCCTTGCCACAGTAGCATTCCGATTCCAGAAATAACCTTACAACCTGCTTTTTTTGCTTCTCGAAGTAGACGAGTTTCAAGAGGATTGTATACCGTGTCTGCTACAATTAAATTAGAATGCAGTAATTCTGCCGGAATTAATGTTTCCTGATTGATTATTCCGGGGTTCTCTGAGCCACCTGTCCGGACTTTGAGAGCCACCATTCCGGAGAATGAGAGCCATATA
>ENA-ORMO01002666-ORMO01002666.1-human-gut-metagenome-genome-assembly--contig:-NODE-2666-length-13523-cov-3.144788_pt1 | contig 13523 bp, 10 predicted proteins | sample MGYA00242106_ERZ509001 | MGnify/ENA primary metagenome ERZ509001 (study PRJEB26280, sample SAMEA2338736) | human gut metagenome | biome: human gut; feature: human-associated habitat; material: faeces... | reverse complement strand
GCAGATGGACGCGGCACGTCAGGGAATCATCACACCACAGATGGAAATCGTAGCAGAAAAAGAACACTTTGACGTGGAAGAATTAAGAGAACTGATTGCAAAAGGACAGGTAATTATTCCCTGCAACAAAAATCACAAGAGCATCAGTCCGAGCGGTGTCGGTGCAAAGCTGACCACCAAGATCAATGTAAATTTAGGTGTTTCCAGAGACTGGAAAGACGTTGATATGGAATATGAAAAGGTACATTCAGCAGTAGAAATGGGTGCAGAAGCCATCATGGATCTCAGCTCCTACGGAGATACCAGAAGCTTCCGCCGCAAACTTACATCCGAATGTCCGGCAATGATCGGTACTGTTCCAATCTACGACGCAGTAGTATATTATCACAAAGCACTTGGCAAGATTACTTCTGAAGAGTGGATTGATATCGTACGTATGCATGCAGAAGACGGCGTGGATTTTATGACTATCCACTGCGGTATGAATCGTGCAACCGCAGCACGTTTCAAACAGAATAAACGTCTCATGAACATTGTTTCCAGAGGTGGTTCTATTATGTTCGCATGGATGGAAATGACAGGAAAAGAGAACCCGTTCTATGAACATTTTGATGAAATTCTTGATATCTGCAGAGAGTATGATATCACTTTAAGTCTGGGAGATGCATGTCGTCCCGGATGTATTGCAGATGCAACTGATACTGCACAGATTGAAGAGCTGATCACTCTCGGTGAGCTTACCAAACGTGCATGGAAAAAGGATGTTCAGGTTATGATCGAGGGACCTGGCCACATGCCGCTGAACCAGATCGCAGCTAATATGGAAATCCAGAAAACTCTTTGCCATGGCGCTCCTTTCTATGTACTTGGACCGCTTGTAACAGATGTTGCTCCCGGATATGACCACATTACTTCCGCAATCGGCGGTGCGATCGCTGCTTATTCAGGTGCTGCTTTCCTCTGCTATGTAACACCTGCAGAACATCTTCGTCTGCCAAATGCAGCTGATGTAAAAGAGGGAATTATCGCTGCCAAAATTGCTGCTCATGCTGCTGATATTGCCAAAGGAGTTCCCGGTGCCGCAGAATGGGATTATAAGATGAGCGAAGCGAGAAAACGTCTTGACTGGGAAGAAATGTTCAAACTCAGCATGGATCCTGAGAAAGCAAGACGCTACCGCGCAGAGGCCAAACCTGAGAAAGAAGACACCTGCAGTATGTGCGGAAACTTCTGTGCCGTAAAGAATACAAACCGTATTCTGGATGGTGAAATTGTTACTATTTTTGATGAATGATGCTTTTATAAAAGCCGTATTTCAACATGTTTGATTGTTGAAATACGGCTTTTTATTTACTATATCTTCATCATATCTGACATAATACATCCACCGGCTGAACCATGTTCCATAATCTCATTTAACTGTCCTGTTCCCGGATGTATCCCTCCTATGGCATATACAGGAATCTTTACTGCTTTACAGACATTCTCCAGAAATTCCAGTCCTCTGGGTGGAAGTCCTTTTTTACAGTCAGTTGTATAAATATGTCCTGCCGTAAGATAATCAGCTCCCAGACTTTCTGCTTTCAATGCATCTTCTACGGAGTGAACCGAACTTCCGATCTGCCGGAAACCTCCAAGCTTTCCCTCATATTTTTCCAACAGAAATATTGGCAGATGAATGTATGGATGATGCAGTTTTTCTGCTACGTTTACATAGGTATGTAATATGCAGGGAACCTGATATCTCTTACAGATTTCCAGTATCTGCTCTGCCAGACGAGAATATTCTTCCTCCGGCAGATCCTTTTCCCTCAGAATAACCGCCTTCGGATGAAGGCTGCATACACGATCGATCTGTTCTGCAAAGGGACGTTGACACAGGGAGCGGTTGGTCACTGCAATTACATTTTCATAAGGATTTTTCTGCATTTTAGAGGTACACATAATCATTCATAACCGGCTGAAGATCATGATCCAAAAGTGCCTTATAGACTTCATCTACAGACCTTCCGTCTGAAATCTCAAACTGGTCATCTCCTTTATCTTCGATATCCTCCACATGACTTCCGATTCCTGTGCTGACTCCTGCTGAAATCTTTGTCGCAGCAATTCCAACCAGGTTATCACGTACACGCTCACACTCTCTGGTAGATACCGTAATGCTTGCAAATGGCATGAACAGACGATAGGCGCAGACCACCTGAAGCAGCTGTGGTTCATGTACATCCATAGGATTAATACGGTCATTGTTGATGATCGGCCGAAGTCTCGGACAGGAAAATGCAATCTCTGCATGAGGATATTTTCTCTGCAAAAGATATGCATGATATCCGGTGGCAAAAGCATCCTTACGGAAATCATCCAGTCCCAGAAGTGCAGCAAATCCTACTCCTCGCATACCACCCTTTAAAGCACGTTCCTGTGCGTTCAGACGATAAGGAAATATACGCTTGTGCCCTGCAAGATGCAGAGTTTCATACTTATCTGAATTATAAGTCTCCTGGAATACCGTTACATAATCAGCTCCGCATTCATGGAGATATGCATACTCATCTGAATTCATAGGATAAACTTCAAGTCCGATTACTTTGAAATATTTCCGGGCAATCTTACATGCTTCTCCGATATATTTTACATCAGATTTTGCTCTGCTCTCTCCTGTAAGAATCAGGATTTCCTGCAGTCCTGTCTTTGCGATAGCAGCCATTTCCTTATCAATCTCTTCTGCATTCAGCTTTGCTCTGCGGATCTTATTATGGCAGTTAAATCCGCAGTAAATACAGTAATTCTCACAGTAATTTGCAATATAAATAGGGGTAAACATATACACACTGTTCCCAAAATGTTTCCTGGTTTCTTTCTGCGCAGCCTGTGCGATTTCCTCCAGAAGAGGCAATGCAGCCGGAGACAGCAGTGCCTGAAAATCCTCTGGTGTACGGTTATCATGAGCAAGTGCCCTGCGTACATCTGCCTCTGTATATTTATCATAATCGTAAGCATTCATGGCAGAAATAACCTGATCCATCACGTCTGATTCTTCCAGTACTTCCATTCCCGGAAGATATTTCATATGATCGATCCTGTTCTTTTTCATATCTTCCAGAATCACTTCATTGACAATACTTTCGTTGAAGTGTTCCCCATGTTCCATATTTTTTTCTGTTGTTTCCATTGATGTTTTCTCCTCTTTATTACCATTTGGCAACTTTCGTTTTCCTATAAATTAATACCTACTCCGCAGTTATAGCAATCCTCTAAAATAATGCATCTTAATCCAGCCCATCAGAGTGTGAAATCCTGCGTCAGATATCTTTGCCGTGCGTCAGCACGCCTGCAGATATTTTCCTTGTCTTTCGCACGCTGCTGAACTGTCTTAAATGCATTATTTACGAGGATTGCTATAATCAAAAATCTCATTTTAGAATGATTTTTTATTTATTACTCATGAAGAAAACCAGTCAGTGGAGAGGATGCGCTTGCACCTTTTTCCAGGGTGCTTCCCAGTCCGGCAAGGTATGCACTTCGTCCTGCTTCAATAGCTTTTTTAAATGCTTCAGCCATTATCTGCACATCACCTGCTGTGGCAATCGCAGTATTTGCCATAACTGCAGATGCCCCCATCTCCATGGCTTCACACGCCTGAGAAGGACGTCCGATTCCTGCATCTACAATGATCGGGAGCTCAATTTCGTCAATCAAAATCTGGATAAATTCCTTAGTGCACAGACCTTTATTAGAGCCGATCGGAGAACCCAGCGGCATGATGCAGGCAGCTCCGGCATTTACCAGATCTCTGGCTGCATTCAGATCCGGGTACATATAAGGCATTACTACAAATCCTTCTTTTGCAAGAATTTCTGTAGCTTTGACAGTTTCATAGTTATCCGGAAGCAGATATTTTGAATCATGGATCACTTCGATCTTTACGAAATCACCGCATCCGATTTCTCTGGAAAGTCTGGCAATACGAACTGCTTCTTCTGCATTTCTGGCACCTGAAGTATTGGGAAGAAGAGTAACATTTTTCGGAATATAGTCCAGAATATTTGCCAGTCCACCTTCATTGGCACGACGCAGAGCCAGAGTGATGATCTGCGCATCTGCTTTTTCAATACATGCTTTCACCAAATCCAGAGAAAATTTTCCGGATCCCAGAATAAAACGGGAAGTAAATTCATGACCTCCCAGAATCAGTTTGTCTTCATTATTTGTACTCATAATTTAAGTCCTTCTTTCGTATATTATAATGTGATATCAGGATATTCCTGTTTATCTTCCACCTCCCATGAAGCTGACTATTTCCAGTATGTCATTTTCATGTAAAACAGTAGTGCTGTACTCGGCTTTTGACAGAATTCTTTCATTTAATTCTACTGCGATCTGGCTGGGCACATAGCTGTTTTCCTCCAGATATTGCCCTATTGTAAGAGTATTCTGCAATTCTTTTGTTTTTCCATTAACAGTAATAAGCATACTTTCTCCTTTCCGGGAAAAGAAGGTCCGGCCTCTACAACATAAAAAAGAGTCCACAAAAGAATACACCCGCGGTGGTGCACCCCTTCATGAACTCTGTTCACTCTCATCTTTCCCAATATTCATCTGTTATAATGTAAATTTCCCTGTAAGCCCCCGGTTTTCTCTCACTTATTACAGATTGATTACCGGACAGCTGAATTTCTTCAAATGCATGAGATAAATAAAAAGGAGATGCCAGTCATCTCCCTTTAAAATCATATCTTATAGGTTCCTACGTTGGCATTATCCAAATCAGGTATATGGGTCGAAGTTGATGACTTCCTCTCAGCCTGCACTCACAAGCTCCCCTTTCTTTACATGGGTAAAGTATAATCTTTTATCCCATATGTGTCAAGACCATATTTCTACATTCTCAGTTTCTTATGAAACTCCCGCATCGTATCCTTCTTGCAGAAGATAAACAGTGCAGCCAATGTCAGAAAACTGATTCCGGCACAGATTACTGAAGGTACGGCAAACTGCACGATTCCAGTCCAAACCAATATCATCGGAATCAGTCCTGCAATTCCGGCCTGTACAAGATAAAACAGATATTCTTCCCTTTCCAGACGGTTTATTTTTGCAATCACAGGAACAGAAAACTGCACTGCCAATATCCCGAAAGGAATCACAAAATCCACAGACCAGCCCTTCCATCCGGTAAACCGGTCCCATAGGATTGCGATTACTGATATGAGCAAAAGCTGCCACATTTCATTCTTCAGAATATTCCTGCGTTTATAATATGCTACCATAACAACCAGCCATGCGCAGGCACATCCTGCTCCTGCAAACCAGAACCAGTTCAGTACACCTGCCATCATAAAATTAATCATTCCGCAAATTACCGCAATTGCCAGACACAGGAAGCTGAAAGTCTGGATAACCTTCTGATTTTCTTTTTTCTCAAGCCTGTGTTTTTCCCCATATCCCGGAAATTCATTCTTTAATTCTCTGTGGGAAACATTCTCCTCGCCAAGCATCCGCTGGAAATTCCTCTGGATACTGTCATCCGGTATCTTGGAAGTAAATCCCAGTACCATCTCATCCCCATAAGAACAGGAACACATCTGCAAAGAATTGGTACTTGCAAAAATCCCAAAATGCTGAATATATTCTTTGTACTCCTCCGGCAAACGAATAATGCCGATATTAGAATAAACTGCCGTAATGCTCCTGCTTCCCAGATTGGCTCCGATCATCAGAAAATATTTCTTGATCTCCAACGGAACAGCACGTACAAAAGGATTCTTCTCAATGCGCACATATCCGCTCATATGCATGGCAATCTTTTCTTTCACCAGTTCTTCTTCGAACTGTTTCTTCACAGACAAAAGTACATCTTCAAAAGTTGTTTCATCAGAAAATATATATCCCACCTCAATCCATCCAAAGAAATTTGCCATAGACTGAGACGGAAAATAATTTCTCAGATTCACCGGAATCATCAATGCTACCGGTCGTTTCTGCTGATTCTTTGGAATCTCTTCCCGAATAGAACACAGCATCATTGCTGTCAGTAAAACAGTGATGGAAACTCCACAGGAGCGGGCTTTCCGGTGGATATCTTTTACAGAAAGAGCAACCTCCGTAACATGCATATCTGAGTGAACCAGCTTCTCCCCTTTCAGTTTAACAGCGGCTTTTTTCTTCTCTTTATCTTTCGGTATATCTGAAGAATAATACTGAGAAAAGCTGTCCTCTTCTTTATCTCCATGTGTAATTTCCTCTGAATGCTCAATCTGCGGAAGATCTGCCTGTGGATGTGCCAGGATCAGATAATCCTGAACCAGTTCCTGCAGGAAATGCATGGCTCCGGTGCCATCTGTCAATGCATGAAACACCTCAAAATTAATTCTGTTTTTGTCATAACTCACCTGAAATAAAAGGGATTTCTTATCCGGAATATATAAACGGCTGCATGGTGGTTCCGTCTCCGGCTTTACCACTGCCCTGATGTCTCTGTGCTCCAGATAAAACCAGAACAGCCCTTTTCTCAGAACCGCCTGGAACAATGGATATTTCTCCATTGTCTGATCCAGTGCTGCCTGAAGGATTTCCCCATTGACTTCTTCCTTTAACTGACAATAGAAACGAAACACTCTGGTGTCATTCTTTCCTGTTACCAGCGGAAATGCCAACGCCGCATTATCCAGTTTTCTCCATTTTGAGTATCCTGTATCCATAATTTTCCTGCCTTCTTTTTCGTTCCTGCTTACCTCTTTGTCCTGTAGCAATCTTCTCGGGGATTACTGTAGAATTTTCTCATAACTCTTATTCAGAAACTGGTTAATATATTTAAAACTCTCCTGTACATGCAGAAATTTGATTCCCAGCGCAAAAAATCCATGAAATGCTCCGTAAATCCTGTGTACTTCCACATGATTTCCTGCAGCATGAAGTTTTCTGCCATATACTTCTCCTTCATCGCGCAAAGGATCATATTCTGCTGTGAGAATTAATGTTTCAGGCAAATTTCTCAGATTCTTCTCCAGTATCGGTGCAAAATACGGATTCTGCCTGTCCTCTGCTGAACTCTGATAAAGATTCAGATAATCTTCCATTTTTACTGATGTAAGAAGATAATCACAGCCATTCTCCTGTACAGACCTGTAAGGAGATTCCTCTGTATAACAGTTTCCAAGTGCAGGATAGATCAGTATCTGACGGCGTGGTGTAAACTCGCCTTTGTCTCTTGCCATCAGACATACTGCTGCTGTCAGATTTCCTCCTGCACTGTCCCCGATGATCGTAATTTTCTCCGGATCAGTGTTTAAGATCAGCTGATTGGTATAAAGCGCTTTCGCTGCTGCATAACAATCCTCCAGCGGAACCGGAAACTTATGCTCCGGTGCCAGTCTGTATTCTACAGAAACTACAATATGTGCAGTTGCCTGTGCCATTCTGGCACATACACGGTCGTAATTCTCCACACTCTCAGTTACCCATCCGCCACCATGGAAAAACAGGAGAATCGGAAATGTATTTCCCTCTACGATCCCCGCCTGCATTGCCTCTTCTGTCGGAAAATACAGTCTGACCGGGACCTCATGTTCTCCATTATAAACTCTGGCATCCAGCTTTTTTACAAAAATCCGCATGGCATCCAGCTGCTTCAGATCTGCCATTCTTCTGGAAGATTCCAGCTCAATATTTCCATATGACAGCGCATGCAGAATTGCTTTCATTGTCTTTGATATCAATATTCTATATTTCCTTTCAGTTCTGTCATTCTATCCGCATCCACCGCTTATTGCTTTTCGCAGCCTCCGCAAGTGGCTTACCTGATCTGGCACATCGTTTTCGAAATACTGGTTAATTAATCGTGGCGCTCATCCGTATTACTGTACATTTCACAGAATCTTGCAGCAAATGCCGGTGGTTCATCATACACATATAAATGGGAAATATCACCAAATGCACTAATACGAAAACTTGCGATTCCTTCTCTTCGTTCTTCTGTATTGACAGTTGTCACTGAACTTGGTGCTGCGCAGAATCCATGCCACAGTACCATTGGAGAAGCACCGATCAGATGCGCAAGAAGCACACATTCCAGACCAAAATGGCAGAAGAATACCAGCGTATCTTCATTTGGTTTCTCCACTCTGTAATAATGTCCTTCACGTACATAACCATGTTCGGCAAGAAGCTTATCAAACTTTCCTGTTACATAGTCATAGTATCCTTTGGCATCAGACTGCTGAAGTCTCTCGTTTTCATACCAGTGATCATACTGGTAAAATCTCTCATCCTGTGTCCAGTCCTGTGGAAGCCAATCCCATAATCTCTTCTGCCTGTCAGTAACATCCGGGCGATCGATCAGAACATCAAATTCCCTCAGCCAGTCACACTCAACTGCTGTACGGTTCATTTTCTTCAATGTAAAAGAGGCTGTATCCTTTGCCCTTCCAAGAGGCGATACATAGAAATCCTTTACATCAAGTTTTGACAGCCTTTCTGACAGATATTCTGCTTCTTTCCAGCCTTTTTCTGTAAGAGAATCAATGGAATAATCCGGATCTCCATGTCGCACGATCAATAATCTCATTCGTATTGTTCCTTTCTTTTGTCTCAGCTCTTCTGTATCAGATCAAATTCAACTTATCTGATCTCTTTCATCCACAGGTCTTATCTAATCTCTTTTAATTTCTGCATTCTTCTATAACCAGAGGGATTGTTTCCTCATAAATATCTTCTGATATGGATAAGTTCTGCGTATCATATGACGCTTCTATTCTAACACCAAGTTCCGGTTTATGCACTAAAATTTCTCTGACCTTTCTATCCAGTGCTGCTACCAGTTCCCAGGCAACAACATTTGTTTCTCATCTGCAAGGATCTTCATACAAAATCAGGCAGATGTTCCCCACCTGCCTGATTTCTTTTATATCATATTTTATAAATCTTTTGTATCCGCAATTGCCTGTTTAATATCTTTGTAAAGTTCAACCAGCTTCGGATCATCTGTCGCTACAGGCAGGAATGGAAGTCTTGGATCTCCCATCGGACATCCATCCAAAGTGATAATTCCTTTTACTGCACCATGCATGGAAGCAAAGGAACATAAACGATAGATCAGCGGAGTTACGATTGCCTGTACTTTGGCCGCTTTGTCCCACTCGCCTCTCCTGATGAGCTCGTCCATCTTTATATAAAGTTCCGGCATTGCACCGTATGTACCTCCGATTCCGGCATCCGCACCCATAATACGCCCTGCTACGAACTGTTCATCAGGACCATTGAATACGATGAAATCTCTGCCGCCTGCCAGCTTGAAACGAAGTACATCCTGTGCAGGATCAGAAGAACATTTAACACCTGCCACTCTCTCATTCTCCAACATTCTGTTAAACAGGTTCATAGACAGATTAAATCCTGTCAGCTGTGGGATATTATAAATAAAGAAGGGAAGATCTGCAGCCTTTGTAATCTCAGTCCAGTGCTGATAAACGCTCTCTTCACTTGGACGATAGTATACACACGGAACTGCTGAAATACCTGCTGCTCCGATTTTCTCTGCATGTTCAGCCAGGATACAGGAATGTCTGGTATCCGCACATCCTACATGTACAATGATATTCATATCCTGTCCCACTTCATTCACTACAGTTTCTGCAACAAGCTTACGCTCCTCAGTATCCAGAAGGAAACCTTCTCCTGTACTTCCACAGACATACATCTGTTTCACACCTTTATCTCTGAAGTAACGTGAAACTGCTTTTACTGCTTCCACATCTACACTTCCATCTTTTGCAAAAGGAGTATTTAAAGCTACTGTAACGTGTTTAAATTTCTCAATATTATATTTGGACATAATCTCTGCCTCCCTTATATATTTCCGACTGCCGCTCAGACCGCAGTCTTATATCAATCTCTTTACAGCATCTGAGTATATGAATTATTGATATTTTTACATTTGTATATTATATATTTTTGTGCATTCTGTCAATGTATTTTGAATTCTTTTTATTTATAACATTTTAGTTTGTGCGATAAACTTTCATCACCAGATAATCATAAAAATAATTCTATTATACTGTTTATCTCGAAATTCTTTTTCATTTTTCTGATGACTTCCCATTTTCCTTATGCTATACTCAAGGAAAAAGCAATATTCAAAATTAAAAGGAGCTACTTATGAAAATTCTGGTCTTTGATATTGGTGGAACTGCAATCAAGTACGGAATCTGCCAGAACGGACATCTTGAAGAAACCAGAGAATGTCCGACGGAAGCCTTTAAAGGCGGTCCACATATTCTAAATACTATCTGTAGCCTTGCTAAGCAGCATCTTCCTTTTGATGCCATCGGCATCAGCACTGCCGGACAGGTCAATCCTGAAGAGGGTTCTATCATCTATGCTAACAGTAATATCCCGGATTACACAGGAACTCAATTCCAACAAATTCTTCAAGAACTGTTCCATGTCCCTGTCTCAATAGAAAACGATGTCAACAGCGCAGCACTCGGAGAAGCCATCTTCGGTGCCGGAAAAGGAAAAGATTCTTTTCTCTGCCTTACCTACGGAACTGGTATCGGCGGAGCGATCATTGAAAACAGACATGTTTACCATGGTTCTTCTTTCTCAGCAGGAGAATTTGGTGCCATCATTACCCACGCAGAAGAAAAACTCGCCGGCACAGACCCATTTGACGGATGTTATGAACGTTACGCTTCCGCTACTGCTCTGGTAAAAATGGTTTCCGCTGTAGACCCGTCTCTTACCAACGGCCGTCAGATTTTTACTAATTTAGAACACCCAGAAATCAAAGAAATTGTAAGCAAATGGATTGATGAGATCGTACTTGGTCTTGCAACCCTGATTCATATTTTTAATCCTTCCAGCATAGTTCTCGGCGGTGGTATTATGGTTCAGCCTTACATTCTGGAACAAATTCAAGCACGAGTCCCACAGATGGTTATGTCCAGCTTTGCACATGTACAGATTTCAAGCGCAAAACTTGGAAATTCTGCCGGACTTCTGGGGGCTTATTATCTCGCTTCTCAGAAACTGTAGAAAAGGCCGTCTGTATATGATTTCTCCATTGCGGAGAATTTAATATGAGTAGAATAAACTAAAAATATCCTGACAGATATGAAACTTAAATGTCTCTTATTTGCCAGGATATTAATATACCTTTTTTATTTACATTCCTTCGTTTTCCATATCTGCGCCTTCCCAGAGGCGATGACCTTTATATTCCATCTCTCCACGGACAGCCCAGATTTTCAGATTTTTAAATTTAAATCGGATGCATCCACTTTTGTCTGGAAGTTTTTCCCCTTTCCATGAAATACGAATCCATCGACCGGATTTTTCTGCCACAGCCTCTTCCATTCTCAATCCTTCATAAGCATTTTCTGTCCAGACCGGATGAACAGAAGCTGCAAGCTCCCAGTCTTTTTCTGTATCAACTACATCTGCCAACACTTCTACATAATCTCCGCTTAAAGTCAACGTAGTTGTAGTCAGAATGCTTTCAATGCCTTCTTTTCTTCCTGTCCAACAGGCAAATTTATCCACTTCCCAGTATGCTCTTCCCAGTGAAGATTCCCGGAAATTTGTATGCTGTCCATTTCCACCCATATAGTAGACCCATACTTTCTGTCCATCTGTCACAGGTGATGACGCATAGATACAGGAATTATCAAATTCTCCATCCGGATAGTGTCCGGTGCCTCTTGGAATTACCGGCTGATCCATTGCTTCAAAATCAAATTTCTTACCATCCGCAGACCAGGTCAGTTCGCAATCCACACAGTCAAAGTTTTCTTTTGTTCTGTCCCCTTCGTGAATTATAGATGCCAGACCCATATACAGATCCTGTGCTTTAAATACGGGCATAGAATAAATCTGGTTTTCATATCCTCTTCCACGAAGCATTTCTATAGGTTCACTCCAGTGGATAAAATCCTGGCTATGACTAATGGTCGTCACACGGATTCCGTCTTTCCATATACGGGAAATTAACATATAACATTGTTCTTCTTCATTCCAGAATGGAAAATTATGGCTGTCTGCCTGTGGATTATATTCCGGCCAGGGAATCAATTCTCCCCAGTGAATTCCATCCTTAGAAAAACCAACCGCCATATGCGCTCCATGTCCCGGAACATCAACTTTAGTCACCATTTTAAATCTACGTCCGGCATCCTTATCCTGCTCATCAAGCATAACCCCTGTTCCATGCGCATATCGGAACAAAAGATTATTTTTTTTGCTTCCACGCCAGTCTACAAGACCAAGCGAAGGTTTTTCCCAGTGGATTCCATCCTTACTGCGGGCATATGCCAGAGAAATCACTCGATCCATTCTTGGTCTGTAATTTCTCTGTGTACGCTCCTGCAAAGTAGTACCTTCTGTATCTTTATCTTCTATAAATAATGTATAATAGCAGTGAAAAATCTGTTCTCTGCTATCATAAATCACATTGGGATATCCATTATCAATCCTGATTTCCCAGGGCATGTCCTGAATGAATAGAGGATTATTTTTTGTATCTTTTGTCGGAACTGCTACTTTCAGTTCCACATTTTCTATTGCCTGGGGATTCAAAAGCCTCCTGTCAACACTCAGAAATGTCTTCATAAATCAGTCCATCCTTTTTTATAATTTGGGGTAGCTATGAAAATATTAAACAGTTACAATTCTTCATTAGCAGTATTTTTTAATCGCTTCGTCAATCATTCCGACACATTTTTTAATCTGTTCCATATCTTCTGGGATGATTTCCGGTAATGGTTTTCTTACACCGCCAATGTTCAGGTTTTCACGGATACGAAGGATTTCTTTCATAACCGCATATAAATTTCCATGGCATTCGCACATTGCATAAATAATCGCATCTGCTGCATACTGGATTTCTCTGGCTTCTTTTACTTTTCCGGTATCTGTCAGCTCTTTGATCTTTAAATAAAGTTCCGGCATTACTGCATAAGTACCTCCGATACCTCCATCAGCTCCCATAGCAAGTCCTGATACCAACTGCTCATCCGGACCGTTAAAGATCACGTAATCCTCTCCGGCTGCCGCTTTAAACATCTGAATATCCTGTACCGGCATAGAAGAATTCTTAACTCCGATCACTCTTGGATTTTTTCTCATCTCAGCAAACAGATTCATCGTAAGTGCAACACCTGCAAGCTGTGGGATATTGTAAATAACAAAATCTGTATTTGGCGCTGCTGCACTGATATCATTCCAATACTGTGCAATTGCATATTCCGGCAGGTGGAAATAAATCGGAGGGATTGCTGCGATCGCATCAACTCCAAGGCTCTCTGCGTGTCTTGCAAGTTCCTGACTGTCTTTTGTATTGTTGCATGCAACATGGGCGATCACAGTAAGTTTTCCTTCTGCCGCTTTCATTACATTTTCAAGCACGATTTTCTTATCTTCTACACTCTGGTAAATACATTCTCCAGAAGAACCGTTCACATAGACGCCTTTTACACCTTTTTCAATAAAATACTTTGTCAGCGCCTGTACGCCTTCCGGGCTGATGT
>ENA-ORMO01002658-ORMO01002658.1-human-gut-metagenome-genome-assembly--contig:-NODE-2658-length-13568-cov-4.065566_pt1 | contig 13568 bp, 20 predicted proteins | sample MGYA00242106_ERZ509001 | MGnify/ENA primary metagenome ERZ509001 (study PRJEB26280, sample SAMEA2338736) | human gut metagenome | biome: human gut; feature: human-associated habitat; material: faeces... | reverse complement strand
GCACCAACGGCCAGCCCGTCACCTTTGACGAGGACGCAGTGGTGGTGACGGAGAAGCTGTGCGAGCGCCAGGGCTGGAAGGTGGGCGACACCATCACCCTGGAGGATGGGGATGGCAACCAAGCCCAGCTGACCATTACGGACATCTGCGAAAATTATATATACCACTATATCTATCTTTCCCCCAAGACCTATGAGGCTGCCTTTGGCAAGGACTGGGAGGCCAACTCCACGCCGGCGGCGTCAAAATAGGTGACCACCACCAGGACGGTCTCATTGGAAACGGACTTCTGCACGTCCTTGGCGGCGTCCACGAAGGTCTGGGCGGTTTCGGCCAGTCCTGCCTCCAGAGCCTCGGCATACATGGAGCGGTCGTCATCGGTGGTCTCGATGGTGGTCAGGGTGAGGTCGTAGTGCAGCTCGTCGCCCTCGGCGTACATTTTGAGCTCCATCCCCTGGGATTCGTACTGCTCAACGGAAGAGGTGACAAGCTTCTGCATGGTGTCGGTGTTGAAATACTCCTCCAGGTTCTTTTTGCCGCAGGCGGACAGGGTGAGCATCATGGACAGGGCCAGGCAGGCGGCCATGGCAAGGGACAGAATGCGTTTTTTCATGGAGTCTCCTGAATTATTTTTATATGGAAGAATATTTTTATTTAAATATTTTTTTATTGTAAAAAATATTTAAATAAAAATTGTTATATGTTTTCCGGCCTTGGGTGCTGGGCCTCAAGGATTTTCTGCATCTGGGGCGAGAGGAGATGCTTGAACTTCCAGGCGAGGCGGATCAGGGCGCGCTCCTGGGCGTTAGCCACTTCTCTTTGTATTGGTGCTTCAGGCAGTGAGAAATTCACTTTTCCATTTTCTTCTTTAAAAGCCGTTTTCATGTAGCGATTCACTTCCGGATCGTCAGAATTCGTAATATCGTCCAGAAACAATTCAGGCTTCTTCCTACTGATTCTCTTTCTTTGATTTTTCATTGTCTAACTCCTTTTGTCGTTCTTTTGTTTTGATAATGACTTTGACGATATTGATGCCAACTTTTGTATATTCTGGATTATTGAATCTTAAATTATGAGAATTTAAATATGAAAGCTCTTCTCTGCTTACTTTAATTAGATTTGATTCATCAAAATTTCTTGTATTACAATCTGCAAATATAACACAATATCCATTTGGTAATGGGCCATTATTTCGTTCCCACAGCATCCTGTGTTTTGCGATCCAAACGTCAGGATGTTTTACTTTTACATAAACATAGCCATCACTAATAATTTCAGTTCCCAATGACCGCCGCTCTCCACGCTGAAAAAAACCATGTGGGAATATTCCTCTATTACCACAAGCATATTGTATTTCTTTTTTTGTTTTATTTACGCAAAACTCAGTATTAAAATATTCAGTTATTTTATCCCAAGATTTTATATGAATATTATTCCGCAAAAACGTGATCATTTCTTCAGTATAAAAATATTTTGTATTGCTGCATATTTTATTTTTAGCGCACATTCCCCTGATTTGTTTGACTGTCTTATTTGTTTCAAATGTTGTATTGAACAAGTCTGTAAGCTCTTTATGAGATTTTCCATCGGCATTTTCTTTCAAAAAAGAAATCATCTTTTCTGAATAGGCGGTACGGCCAAGCATATTTTTAATTCCAAGTATTTCATTGCAAAGTCTCTTTATGGAATCTTCTTTTATAGTTGTATTGAATCGACTATTGAACATATTTGTTAAATCTGTGTATCTTGTGCCGACTATGTTTGCTCGCAAAAAATCAAGCATTTCATCAGGATAAATTATTTTTCGTATGCTGCGGATTCGGTGCCGTGCGCATATTGATGCGATCTGTTGAACTGTCTTATTTGTATTAAATCTCTTATTAAATTCTTTTGTCAGTTCTTTGTGATTGCTTTTTGCAATATTATTACGCAAGAAATTGATCATTTCATCAGTATAGAATGAATTTGTATGGCTGCGTATTTTATGCTTCCCACAAACTGCGGCAATTTGTTTGACAGTTTTGTTTGTGGAAAAATGGCTATTGAAACGTGCCGTCAATTCCTTTTGAGAGAGCCCTGGCGCATTCTCTCGTATAAATTCTATCATTTCGTCTGTGTAGAATTTGCCGCTATTCATCTTTTAGCACTATATGTTACAATTTTTATGTAAATAATTTTTTATTGTAAAAAATATTTACATAAAAATTGTTAAACGTTTTCCGGCCTTGGGTGCTGGGCCTCAAGGATTTTCTGCATCTGGGGCGAGAGGAGGTGCTTGAACTTCCAGGCGACATATATGGCGAGATGTTCAAAGTTCACGCCGTCGGCTAACTTTTTGGACTGATATTCTGTGATTGCCGGATCATCAGAATTGTAAATGTCGTCTAAAAGCAATTCAGGCTTCTTCCGACTGATTCTATTTCTTTGATTCCTCATCATCGATCTCCTTTTGGCGTTCTTCTGCTTGGATCAATATTTTAACAATATTTAATCCAGCTTTTGTGTATTCAGGATCAAAAAATCTTAACTTGCGATGTGTCAAATGAAAATTCTCTGCACGGCTCACTTTGAGAAGGTTATCCTCGGCAAAATTTGTTTTGTCTCCATCCGCAAAAATGATGCAGCATTCTTTTGGTATGGGGCCGTTTTTTTGTTCCCATAAAAGATGATGTTTCATCCTCCATTTATCAGGGTGAGCCACTTTTACAAAAATTATACCTTCTGAAATTTTTTCTGCACCTATTGGTTTTAACATCCTCCCATTTTTTATCCCACGCTGATTACATGCGCTCCTTATCTTTACAACTGTTTTATGTGTTCCGAAGTTGGTATTAAATTTTTGTGTAAGCTCATTGAAGTTAATTTCATCATTCCCAGAATGATTTTTAAGAAACTCAATCATTTCATCTGTGAACTTTTCTTTTGTTAATATTGTTGAAATTCTATGCCTATTGCAAGCTTGTGAAAGTGCATTCAATGATATGTCCAGATTAAATTCACTATTGAAAATAATTCTAAGTTCATTCCGTGAATTTGATTTTCCGTTTTTTTTTAAAAAATTTATCATTTTTTCTGTGAATACAAATCGATCGCGCTTAATCCCATATCGAAAACATGCAGTCTGTATCGTGCGACGGGATTTGCGAGTCCCAAAGTTTTTATTAAAAGATTTTGCCAATTCATCAAATGAAAGTTCTTTTATTTTTTCTTTCAAAAAATTTATCATTTCTTGCGTATAAAGACATTTTCTATATATTTTATGATATACACACAATGATTTAACCTGAGAAACAGTTTTATGTAGATTGAAGTGAGAGTTAAAAGCGTCTGTCAGCATCTTAAAACTCATTTCATCTACTCTGTCTCTCAAGAAATCAATCATTTCTTGTGTGTATACAATTTTAGGCATTGTATTACTCCTCAAGAATCTCCGGTAATATCTTACTTCCGATCAAAAGATTATTTGATTGATATTTAGCCCGTGCAAGCAGATTGCAAACAGATATAACTTTTTTGGTGGCTTTATTGATTGCCTTTGTACGGTCAACCTCGGCCTGTAAATTCTCTCCATCCAGCGGTTCTTTCTCCAGCCTCTCCAATTGTTTTTTTAGATGCGACTTGGCTTTCTTCTGGTGGCCCTTCCATTTTGCGGTCGTCTGCATTGAATAACTCCATATGAAGAAAAAGATTGACCGTAGGCTCTGACGCAGCCACATGTTTTCAAATTGCTTTGGGAGCATGTGGCTGCGTAAACTTATTGCCGCGTGTCCGAGTCTGGGCCGAAGTCCCCGCCAAGTATGGCTGGAAGTATTTGGTCGCCTCGGATGGTGTTATCCGCGGCAATTCTTGCCCGCAGCATCAGGTCGCCACCTTTGATGATTTGCTCGGAAACATTGGTTATAGCCATCGAGCGTTTGATTTCTTCATAGAGGTCGTCTCCTTTCAAGTTCTCATCGCCCAGGCGCTCCAGTTGGGCAAAAAGGTGGTCATTGAGATTAATGATCTTGTTCCTGGCCATGTGCTTGTCTCCTTGCGATTAGGCGGCGGGCGGTCTGCCGCTGAGTTCTTCTGTATCAAGGTATCGCAGCAGCCTTTCCAGGCAGTTGCATTGAGCCTGAAAGCATTCTTCAATGTCAGGGTGGCAGATCAAGATCATAGGGGCCTCGTCCCTGATCTGCTGGAGCAGCAGCATATTTTGATGGATCAGATGCGTGAGCTCCGTCTTGAGGCAGAGCTTTTTGGAGCGGGCCAGCTCTGCTTTCATGGCTTCGCCGCTCAACTTTTCATTGCCGAGGCGCTCAAGCTGATCCAAAAGCTCCTCATTGAGTTTCGGGTAGTTAATCTGAGACATGGGCATTCTCTCCTTTGTTTTTCTTGATGTTTGTAATGCAGTTTTTCAGAATTCTAATATAACTCTTTTTATCGTCTTCACATTCTACCTTAATACCAATTCCAACTACTCTTCGTAAAGAGGAAGAAATATTGAGTATGAGTATTCCTCTCCTTAAATTACGCTCGCCGTCTTCGATAAATTTATTACCCATCTCCTCCTGTTCATTTAGATAATCCTCTATTTCCCCTATGATGGCTTTAAGATCTATTTCTTCCGATATCACATCCGTAGTTTCCATGATTCCTCTCCTATGTTAGAGTCCCGCAGGGCTCAATTGTTATTTGCGTGTCGGCAAGTCGAGGAGCCGAACCAGATTAACCAGGAACTTTTCTTACTCATGGGCTCAGTCCTTCTTGCCCTGACTTTTGGCTGCTTCCGTGCGCGCGCTTTCAATCCGCGCCCGTAGCGATGAAGCGACACTGCCTTGGCGCTCTCCCTTGTTATGGCTGGCTTCACGGGTAGCCTTCCAGAGATTGCTGGCTGTACCCCTGACCATGCCGCCCACGCCTTCCGCGCCCTGGGCCTTGGCAGCCTGGGCGGCCCGGCCCACATTGGCCACGCCGGAGCCCATAGCCATGCCCGCGCCCATCATGCCAGCGCCCATAGCCATGACCGTAGAGGTCAGCGCCTGGCCGGAGCTGACGTGTGAGCCCTGGATGATCCCGGCCACAACATCGGGTAGGGTTTTGACGAGGCAATAGAAGATGACGCAGAAGGATATGGTGACGCCGATCTGCATCCAATCAAGACCTTCCGCAATTTGGAGTTGTTGAATAAAATTAATGCCCACACCCATGACCAGATGCATGGTCATTAGTTTGAACGCCACAGCAAAAACATAGCGAAGGGCATTGATGGCATAATCACGAAGGAATGACGTTGCCCCAAGGCCAAGAAGGACGGACGAAGCACACATGGCGATGATGCACTCACATTTTATGAGGATAATTTGCAGACTAATAAGAGCAAAACAAAAAAGTACAGCCATGCCAGCCAAAATAAGCCCTAATGAATCAAGGGGCTTCCACCCACTACATTTGGAAAAAATGCTTTCAGCAAGATTTAATCCAACTGTAAATGGCTTGTCAGAGGCATCAACAATATCCGTTGCTTCCCCAGCAATAGATTTTAATCCATTGATTACATTCCAAGCCCAAGTATGATAATTATTGATAACAGCTAAGAAAAACCCAGCAGCCAACAAGACAAAACAAAAATTTTTGATTGTTTCGCGTATATCAGAAGACCCAAGAGACATCTTTATGCCAAGCCAAGCTACTTCCAACACTGCGCACCAGTAAAAAATTACTTTTGCATACTTAAGCATGACAGATTCATATTTTGATAACTGGTCGTGGAATGTATTTACTATATTAGATACGACTGTTCCTCCTTGTGGATTTGCCTGACATATGTTAATGTCAATACAGAAATTAATATAAAGGAGAAATGAAATGAAAAAGATAACTTTTATGGCAATTTTTGTATCTGCATCACTAATTCTCATGTCAACATTCTCCAATGCATTTGAGTTATATGGATGTTGGAAATCTGACCAAAAATACCCTTTGAATATATTAAAATTTGATAAAAATACTTATTACTACGGAAAAAATTCACTTCCTGCAAAATTTTCTATAGATGGAAATAAATATATTGTTACTTTTAATGTTGATTCAGAAATACATATCATTCCTGATGGTGCAGATGTCATCAGGGTGACATATCCGACACCAGTTCTTCCGCAAAACATTATTTACAAGCGTGTTACTGAAGAAGAACGGACAAGCCTTATAAAAACGCGCTAAAAAGGATCAGGGTACGACTTAGTATCAAGTTTTCCAAAGCCGTCTATCATTTGGCGGTGTAGCTCCTGTTCCATTTGGCTTTCCTTCTCTGCCTTCACCTGGCCCGCCAAGTCCGATTGAACCTTAGTCGCTATGAGTTCGCGGAGTTGGCGGGCTTCCTGTATCTGGAGCGCCGCAAGCTGATTTCCGGCCATGAGGGCCTTTTGCTGGCCGTCAGGCGAGGAAAGCAGCTCATTCATGTAGGCTTCCAGTTCGCCGGATTCTTCCAGGTCTTTGAGTTGGCTTCCTGAGAGCTGGAAAGTCGCCCTGGTGGACTCGTCCACCCGGCGGCTCCAACTGTCCCAATTGGTCCGGTAGGTAGCGCCGCCCTGGGAAAGCATGTTCTTGGGCAGACCGGCCAGTTGTTTGAACTCGTCCTGAGTCTGGTAAAGGGCGTCATAGACATTGCCGAGCCCGGCCACATCGTTACGCAGGGTATTCAGAGCGCCCGTGATCTGTCCGACCTTGGATAGTTCGGAAGAAATCTTCCGAATAATGTTCGCGGGCAGCATGACAGTGTTTTGCACCATATTGGTGTACTGCTCGATATTCTGTTGCACCATCTGAAGTTGTGCGGCGGTTTGCTCAATAGCCTCGTCGTATTCCTTGAGCAGTGTTTTGAGCTGTTCAAGACTGGTGGCCTTCTCAATGGCCTGCGTCACTCTCGTGCTGCAATTGGTGCAGTATACCGTTCCGGCATGGGCGCTCAGAGGAGCGGAAAGAGTCAGAAGACAAATCATCGACAAAGAAATTCTCATGGCTTTTCTCCCTGGAGTTGCCAACGGTTCAGGCCACCGCCTACAGAATATCCGCCTGCTCAACGCAGGAAAGAAGCTGGTTCCAGTATCGTTTCAGCCGGGCCTTCACCGCGATGGAAGTGGAACTGCCGTTGATCCCCGCCTCGAAGCTCAGGCGCTTGGCAAGAAGGTCTTCCAGGTCCTTGCCGATCAGCGCCCTGTTGCCTTCCGGCAGCCGGATCAGCGCGTGGAACTGCTGCGAGTGGTCCTTGTAAATTTTGAAATCCTCAAAGGTCATGCCGTCGATGGCAATTTCTCCAAAGAAGGGATTAAGCCAGACCACCAGCGGAGAATCGGGGAAGCCCCGCACCAGCTGGACAAGTCCCTGAATCGTATCGCCCAGGGCCTGGCCGCCGGTGATGATGGAATGGAAAAAGACCGTGTGCCCGGCATCGGCCAGGAGCGACAGCACATCATTTTCTTGCAGATACGCGCCCAGGGCGATGAAGGAGGAAGCGCCGTTGTCAACGATGACGTGCGAACCTTCCGGGGCGGTTACAAGCGCCTCAAGCAGGGCATCGAACTTGCGGGCGTCAATGTTGCCGTCCCGCATAATGGCAAGAGTCGTGACGTTGAACTCTTTGAAAGCCGCCAGCGTGGCGTTGACCGGGTCCGTGTCGTAGGCGATCACGTCTTTGCCGAAATGGCGCAACGACTGATACAGAAAGGACGCGACCATGGATTTTCCCACGCCGCCCTTGCCCTGCAAAATGAAATGGATTGTCGCCATCTTTACTCCTTCTTGGTTCCATAAGCTTTATCAAGATCAATTTTTATTTCGCCAAAGGGGACCGGCTTTTGCCCACCTACTATCCTGGGGCCGCTCCTGGCCGGGGCGCTTACTTGCTCTGCCGTGGCCGGGGGACTAGTAGTCTTGTCGCTGGAGGCGGCCCCGGAAGGCTGTTTAGCTGGCAAAGACGTCGCTTTGTCTTCAGCGTTCTTTGAGCTTTCAGGGGGCGTAGCCGGGCCGCTCTGTCGAGTATCTTCCGGTGGTTTCTTCTTCCCCTTGAAAAGTTCACAAAACCGCGTGTAGCTCATGGTGATCCGGGCGGACTCGCGCAGTTTTTCAAAAGCCATTTTCTTGGAGTGCCCGGCTGTCAACAGCCGTTGCAGCTCGGGCTGCACGGCGATGAACTCCACTTTTGCGCATCCCCAGCGAAGACGTGTCATGCCGCCTGTCCTATCAAGCCAGTTCGCCATTGCGTAAGGAAATCCAGGATACTCATGTCCGTTTCAACCTGTTCGGCATGCGGCGCTTTGCCCAGACGGTGGAGCAGGGACCACAGTCCCCAGGCCGGGCCGCGTTTCCGCTGGCCATCGGCAAAGCGCGACACAAAAGCCTCAAAGGCTGGCCGTGCGGCTTCCAAGGCCGGATCAGCCCGGCGCCGTTCCTCCAGTTTGTCCATGCAGCGTTGAATCTGTTCCGTTTTCTCGGGCGTCGTGGCCTGCTCACCCACCGGCGACGCCGGGGCCTCGGGCGCTTCATCCAGCCAGCGCCGACCACGGAGCCAGTTCACGAGCTGCGGCACAAAGCGGCCATGCTCCTTGTTCCAGCTTGCGGAAGCCCGGAAGCGATCCAAGGCCCCCAGCAAGACATCCAGGGCCGGAATCTCTCCATACCGCCAGAGCCGATGCCACGCGGAGCGGGCCAGCTCTTTCGCCTCCTTGCGCGGATAGACAGCCCAAAGGCGCTCAAAAATGGAATTGGCCGAAAGGAAATCCCCCCCACCCCGTTTGACGCGGGCAGGCGTTGCGCGGGAGGGCGTCGCGCGGTTCTTGGGGGGTAAGGGGGGAAGTTTTTCTAGATTTTTCCTAGAATTATTTCTGTAGCCAAAGTTTGCCTGGGGGTAGCCAAAGTTTGACTCCCCCCGTGCCGGGACGGAGGAGATGCCAGACGCCGCCCCGGCACGGGGCCGCAACAGCACATAGGTTGAAGACCTGTAGGCCGTGCGGTGAATCGTCAACAGGCGGGCGCTCGTCAGTTCGCCCAGCCAGTTTTTGATGCTTGAAACGCTGTACCCCATTTCCTGAGCCAGAAACCTATGGGAGGGCCAGCAGTGGTCTTTATCAGAGGCGTGATTGCAAAGAAGCGCGTACAGCATCTTCGCGCCGGGCGAGAGCTTTTCCCGCAGCACGAATGATGGCAGAATAGGGCCGGTGATCCGACCTCGTGGGATGAAGGTTTCCATGTCCGATCGCTCCAGACAGGCCAAGAAAAAGAGCGTAAAACAGAGCTGCGGAGCTTGACGCCGTTAAGCCTTTTGGCTAGAGTCGATCTACAAAATTTGCGGATCGCTCCCGCAGATGAGCCTACGTGTTGACGCACGTAGGCTTTTGCCTTTTCTGGGCCTATGCTTTTCTCAAATACGCTCCCGCGCTTGAGTTGATCCGGGCGGCTGGCTCGTCAGGCCGTGGGCTCCGATCCCACGGCGACGCTGGCCGCAAATGCGCCAGCGTTTCGCCTTCCAAAGACAGTATTCAGTAACGTTTGGCCCTTTTCAGCTACCTTTCAGATTCGATGTCGGACTTGATAGGCCCGTACTGTGCTTCCATTTTTTCAAGTATTTCTCTGGCGCAGTCTGCCCATGCATCAGCGGAAACAAACCAGTTTGTTTTCATCTTTTCTGCCAACTCGCCGCTTTTATGTTGTGTTATGACCATCTCACTAAAAGTTTTCAGGGCCTGAAGAACAAAGGGCTGAATAATCGCACCACGGCGCGAAAACATCATCAGGTCTCTGACAAATTCGTCATTTGTTTTTTGCGTGGGCAAGATCATGCTCCTTTGAACATCTGTTCATCATTTTTCAGCTACCATACAGTTCAGACGGCAGCGCCTCTTCCATGAAAGCGCCCAGAGCGTCCGCCAGATCAGGATCGAGCGGCACGGCAACGCCCTCCTGGGCTTGGGCAAAGGCATCCGTGGCTACAGCGTTCATCACGTCTTTATTCATCATTGCTTCCTTCATGGGTTTGTTTTTTTCAGCTGGTGGAGTGCGCAGGCTGCTGCACAGGAGGCCTGCCGTTGACTCAAGCCAAATTGCTCGAAAATGCCGTGCAGTTCCGCCACATTCATTGTTCCCTCCCATCCGTCCGCCGGGGCGAATAAATTTTCATTCCGTACAAAGAAGCGATCTTATCCGCAGAAATAATAAAGTGCCGTTCCCCTTCTCCTGTGCGGACCCATTGCGGGCTCACGTTGAACTGTTCCAGCAGTGCCAACAGAATTTCAGACCTGACCTCCCCACGGCGGCGACTGTCGGAAATGACAGCTTGGCGGACTCCAATTCTCTGGGCCAGTTCCGCTTGCCCGGCGTAGCCGGTAGCTTTCAGGATTCGGGCATAAGCATCAGAAAAGGCGGCTCTCATTACTGTTCCCCATATTTGTGTAAACTCGCCAAAGGGTCGCAACCATGTCGCAAAATGCTGGAAAACGTAAAAGGGTGTCATGTCATTATTGACATAACACCCTTTTTAAACTGCCTATTTTAGGCTAGCCACTCAAATTAGTCCTTTTCTTCTAAAGAAAATCCAGAGTCGTCCGTTGGAAAAATTACTTGCCAAACGGTCGGTCTCCGCGTATAGAAATCTCCCTGTGGCGGAAGTAGCTCAGTTGGTAGAGCACCTGGTTGTGGCCCAGGTGGCCGTGGGTTCAAGTCCCATCTTTCGCCCCATACATTTGCCCCGCGTCCGTTAGCCACGACGCGGGGTTTTCATTCGGAGCGTGGCGCAGCTTGGTAGCGCACCTGCTTTGGGAGCAGGGGGTCGAAGGTTCGAATCCTTTCGCTCCGACCAAATTTGCCGAAAGGGCTTATCCGTTGCGGATAGGCCCTTTTGTCGTGATGCGCCCGGCGCGGAAGCCGGGTTTTCAGGCCGGGACGATGTTTTTTTCAGGCCCACCCCTTCCGCATGGGCCGATAGGTCCTATCTGATAAGGCAATGCCGTTCAGCCGGAGCGGCGCACGTCACCGTCTCTCAAGCGAGGATTTTTTCATGAAGCTGCCTGAACTTCCCACTGTGTTGAAAATGCGCGTTGTGCTGAAAACCCTGGCCGTGCAGGCCTGCCTTCTGGTGGGCATTCTGGTTGTGGTCTGGGGCCTGCAGCGCGTTTATGCCATGGTGGACACCACCACCTTCCCGGACCCCGTGGCCGTGCCGGAGAATGCCGACCAGCTCTCCGACAATGAAAAAGGCAAAATCCTGCTGGACGCCATTACCCATCAGCTGCGCTACGAACTGAACTCCCCCTTCGGCTGGAGCTTCAACGACATCGTCTTCAACCGTTTCGTGCTGGATAACCGCGCATACCGCCAGTACGGCGTGTATCACGCCACAAAATTCCTGCTGGATCTCTATTCCAGCCAGATCGCCAAACTGGGCTCCAGCGACCGCGAAAGCGAATTTCTCTACAAGGCGCGCATCAACAGCTTTGCCATGGACCCGCGCAGCTTCATGTTCCCCTCGGCCGAGGGCTCCTACAAAAAGGGCCTCAAGCTGCTGGAACAGTACAAAGACTCGCTGGACAAGGGCACGGGCGTCTACAATTGCCGCACCGACGACCTGTACGCCTCCTTTGTCACGGTCACGGGCGAGAACATGCTGGGCTATGCTCTGGGCCTGCTGGAAAACGCCCAGAACATGCCTTTCTATGAGCTGGACAATCGCATCTACGAAGTGCAGGGCATAGCGCTGGTGCTGCGGGACTTCATCAATACCCTGTATGTTCTGTATCCCGAGATCCGGGCCAAGAACAACGAGAGCAACATGGCCGCCGCCATGGATTGCCTGAACCGCATCTGCACCTATGACCCGCTTTACATTACCTCGTCCTTCAACTCCGGCGAGCTGATCCTGTCCTATCTGATGTTCGCCAAGGCCCGCCTGGAAGACATCCGCGACAGCATCCGCATCTGACGCGCTGCCATTGCCTGACGCAAACAGGGCGCGCGGATCATCGCCGGGATGATCTGCGCGCCCTGTGCATTTTGTCGTGCGGTTCAGCGGTGGTGAAACAAGGCCAGGGGATGCAGCAGCGGGCCCACGGCAATGAGCCCGGCCCCGCAGACCACCACCAGCGCGCCGCCGTAGCTCAGCCAGTTCAGCGGGTCGGCCGGAAAAAAGGCCGGCCCGAGCAGATGGAAGAGCTTGGCGAAAACCAGGGTGAACAGGGGCGTCAGGGTGATGACCGCACTGACCTTGGCCGTGTGCCAGCAGGCCATGGCCCGGCTGAACGCCCCGTAGGCCACCAGGGTGTTCAGGCAGCAGTAGGCCAGGCAGACAATCTGGAGCGCGTCCAGGCGCAGGAGGCTCTGCGGCGCGGCAAAGGGGGTCAGGGCCAGCGCGCAGACGGTGTAGAGCGCCCGCATGATCCGGGGCGGGGCCATTTCGCGCAGCAGAATTTTCTGGGTCACGCCGTAAACGGCCCAGACCACGGCGGCCGTGAGGCCGAGCGCCAGGCCGAGCCCGTAGCCTTCCCGGAAGCGGAGGAGGTCAGCCAGACGTTCATTGAAGAAGAGTCCGAATCCGAGAAGCAGGGTGGCGACCCCGCTGACCTGGATGCGGCGCAACGGCTCCCGCAGCACCACGACGCTGCCCAGCATCAGGAGCATGGGTCCGGCCTGGGCGATGATCTGGGTGGCGGACGCGCTCAGATAGGCCACGGAGGCGTTGAACAGCACGAAATTGCCGCCCAGCCCGGCGGCCGCGATGCCCAGCAGCAGAATAATGCGCCTTTCGTACACGCCGAATCGGAGGCGTCGGGCGTCCCTACGGGGCAGCCAGACCCACAGCCAGAGCGCGCCGGTGCTGAAGCGCAGCCAGACAATGGTCATGGGGTCCACCGTGGTCACCACCTGCTTGAGCGCAATGGGCAGCGTGCCCCAGAAAAGCGCGGTGGTCAGGGCCAGAAGAAGGCCCTTCAATTGTGTTCCGAGCTGCATGCCCGACTCTCCGGAATTCAAGGGGCATCCCGGACCGGGCGGCGGGCGCTCCGGGCCGGGATGGCGTACAACAGTCCAGGACATTTCAGCTTTGAAATCGGCACAATTTCAAAGCGAATCCGCTCCAGAAACTACATGGAAGCGACGGGGTCGGCCTCCGTCGCGCCAAGGTGGCTCGAATCCGGCAATGTGGCAAGGCTTTTCCCGCGGCATGGCCTTGCCGTTCAACATCCGGCATATTGCGCGTCAATGACTTTTTCCTGCCAGTCCACGGCCGTGCCATTCTCTTCCTCGGCCACGGAAATATGCGTCATGGACGTATGCGGCGTAAACCAGACCGTATCGCCGGGGCGCGCCTCTTCAATTGCCGAGATCCGGCAGCCGGAGGAAAGAAGCATGGCGATTGCTTGCCGATGTGGGTCTTCGCGCCGCCGAAAGGATCAGGCAGTTTTTTGCGAGGATCGGATATTCCGCCCCGCCCGCCCGGCGGCTAGTATTGCAGAAACGGGAGCTTTTCCCGGAATCCGCCGCAAAGGAGTATACTCATGAAACGTATTGCCATCGCCTTTTTCGCCTTTGTGCTGGCCGGGGCG
>ENA-ORMO01002655-ORMO01002655.1-human-gut-metagenome-genome-assembly--contig:-NODE-2655-length-13583-cov-2.590923_pt1 | contig 13583 bp, 9 predicted proteins | sample MGYA00242106_ERZ509001 | MGnify/ENA primary metagenome ERZ509001 (study PRJEB26280, sample SAMEA2338736) | human gut metagenome | biome: human gut; feature: human-associated habitat; material: faeces... | reverse complement strand
ACACCTTGCCGAGCATTGTTTCAAAGCGGGGATACCCGAAGAAGAAGCGGTGCGGCAGACACTCATTCATTACTATCGGGAAGAGGATGAGCGAATCATACGCTCGACGATTCATAATCTTTATCAGGAATGTAAGGGTTTTGGCAAGAAAAACAGTATCGGAAGGGAGCAGGAGACGGCTTTTCTGCTGGAAGAATTTATGAATGTGGAAGGAGCACAGGCGACGGATACCGCAAAAATCCAGGTGGATCTGGAAGATCTCACGGTTTCCGTGATCAATTCAAGAAAATGCGGAGTACGATCGGTACTGTTTTTCCATATTCATATTTCGGAAACCAAATATGTGGATTGTAGTATAGGACTGGAAAAAAAGGATAAAATCCAGTGCCTTTTTGAAGATACGCCGATGACGGAGGTGGTGCTTGGAAAGAAGGATATTCAACGCATACGGGCGGAAGTCAGTCTTCCGGCAGGAAAACCCAATATAAGAGAGATTCTCTGGAATTCCATGCAGCTTCGTGACGTGGATGTCCGGATGATGGAAGAAAAACTGATGATTCGCGGCGAGCTTTTTTTATTTGTGCTCTACCGAAGCGAGGATGAACAGGATCCACTACAATACTATGACTGGGAAATCCCGTTTACCAATGAACTGGAATGTACGGACAGCAGGGAAAATCTTATTGGAAATATTGCGGTGGCGCTGGGCAGTCATCAGTCGTCCGTTAAACCGGATGCCGATGGGGAGTCGAGAAATGTGGAAGCCGACGCAGTTCTGGAACTAGATCTGAAAGGATACCGGGAGTTCTCTCTGCCGATGTTAAAAGATATGTATGCCAACAGCCGGAAGATCCAGTTAAAAACCAGACCAATGAAATTTGAAAATCTTGTTTTTCAAAATAACGCCAAAACGAAAATTACCCATAGAATAGCTTCGGAAGGGAAAGTGCATAAGCTGCTGCAGATTTTAAATGTGGAAGGGCATATCCGCATTGAAGACTTCCGGGTGGAACAACAGGGGATTGCAACAGAAGGACTGATCTTTTGCAAAGTCATGTACATTGCCGGAGATGACGGCGCACCGATACAGTCAAAAGAAATGGTAATCCCTTTCGAATATCTGGTGGAAACACAGTCCGTACAGCCGGCGGACCGCTGCGAAATCCGGGGCGTACTGGAGCAGATTGGCGGTTATGTGGTGGATGGAAATGAACTGGAGATACGTGCGGTGGCCGGTATTTATGTCACGGGATTTTCGCAGGTGGCCATGGAGATGATCGACGATGCGGAAGAACTGCCGCGGGAAGAAGAGGAGCTGGCAAAAATTCCTTCTGTTACGGGGTACGTGGTCAAGGAAGGGGATACGCTGTGGACCATTGCCAAAAGATTTTGCACGACGATGGATAAAATAAAACAGCATAACGAAAACGTGACGGAACCGCTGGAAACCGGGCAACGGTTATTTCTGATTAAAGAAATGGAAAGTGTGATTGGGGAGTAGGCAGAACGGTACGGCGAAACAGACAAAACCGCAGCGGGGAAAACCGGGGCGACCAGTCTTCGATCAAGAAAATGGCGTGAGAAAATGATGTGAGAAAATGATGTGGTAAAAAAGAGTATTCAACAAGAAAAAAATGTGATAGATTATAAGACGTTAATGCCCTGAAAGGGGCGAAAGGAAAAAGATGAGAACAAAAGAAAGGAATCTATCATGAAAAAAGGCGCAATATTTGATATGGACGGTTTACTTTTTGATACAGAAAGTATTTATCAAAAAGCATGGTTAAAGCTGGCGGTGGAATTTGGAGTAGAGCCCAACCCTGAACTGGGGCCGGCAGTTTGCGGCTCCAGTGGAGAATCCATGCGAAGGATCGTCAGCTCATTTTATCCGCATATTGATGTGGACGCCTATAATCAAAGGGTCAGAGAATATGTGCATGAACAGATCCGGACCAATCCTTTGAGAATTATGGACGGCGTCCGGGAAATCCTTGATTTTTTTGCAGAACGAAAAATAAAAATGGCGGTAGCCAGCAGCAGTTCCCGAGAGATGATCGTGAGCAATCTGCAGCGCGCGGGACTGACTGATTATTTTGAGGCGGTCGTCAGCGGAGCAGAACTTAAACATGGGAAGCCGGCGCCGGATATATTTTTGGCTGCAGCGGAGAAGATCGGATACGCTCCGGAAGACTGTTATGTGTTTGAAGATGGGATGAACGGAATCCGGGCGGCCTATGCGGCAGGCTGTACGGCAATCATGATTCCTGATCTTGTAAAACCGACAGAAGAAGTACAAAAGATGTGCAGTGGAATCTTTTCCAGTCTTACAGAAGCCAGACAGGCTATCATTGACGGAAATGTATAAAATGCAGATGGATATTTAGGCATAATGCTGATTGACAACAGAAAATATTTTGATATAATCAAATCTGTAAAATAAATATTAAGGTAACGATGGGGAGTTACCATAAGAGTATGTTACTGATAAAGCAGGCAGAACTCAAATTATATGGATATGTTTTTTCATATGGTTTGGGTTCTTTTTGCGTTCAGGGGAAAATCCGGAGTCCGCTGAACCAAAAAGAACCTGGTTGCAGACAGGAGGGTATTGTGAAAATAAGGCAGATATTAAATAACAATATAGCATTAGTGCAGAAAGGAAGAAATGAAATCATTGTCTTTTCCAAAGGCATTGCTTTTCGAAAAAAAGCTGGACAGACAATCCGTGATGAGGAAATTGAAAAAAGCTATGTGCTGGATTCCCATGACCGATTGGAACATTTCAGTTATCTTCTGGCCAATACTGATGAAGCATGTCTGGATGTCACCAATGAAATTGTGGCATTGGGCGAGACTTTTTTAAAGGAGAAAGTCAGCGATTATTTGTATCTGACCATGCTTGATCACATAGACTTTGCGTTAAAAAGAGCGAAAAAAGGACAATTTATTCAAAGTCCATTGCTCTGGGAGGTGAAAAAATTTTACCCCAAACATTTTCAGATCGGATTACAGGCAGTAGAACGATTAAATAAAAAGTTTGGCGTGAATTTTCCCGATGATGAGGCGGTGTCCATCGCTCTGCATTTTGTCAACCTGCAATCCGACCAGGCACAACTGGAAAAAACCATACGGTCCATGCAGACTTTAAAGGATATTCTGTCCATCATCCAATATCATTTTCATATTCATCTGGATGAGTCATCCTTAAACTATTCACGTTTGGTGACGCATCTGCAATATTTTATCCAAAGACTGCAAAATGGCAGAACCTACACGGATAATGACAAAGGATTAAATGAACAGGTCAGGACAATGTATCCGCAAACCGTTGGCTGTATTGCAAAAATCAGGACTTATGTAAAAGAAAATTTTAAGGTGGAATTGACCATTGATGAAGAAACGTATCTGGCGCTGCATATTCACAGAGTAACTTATCGGGCAAACGATGGAAAGGAAAAAGAAGATGAAGTATGAAAGTTTTAACCGCCAGATTATTACACTGGTCGGAGGAAAAGAAAACATCAGCGCAGTTGTACATTGCATGACAAGGCTGCGTTTTACATTAAAAGACAGAAGCAAAGCAAAAACAGAAGAAATTCAAAAAATGGATGGGGTTATTGATGTGGTCAATAATGAAGTTTCCTATCAGATCATCATAGGAACCCATGTCTCCGAAGTCCACGCAGAGCTGATTTCCATGCTGGGAATGGGTCAGGAGGACTCTGTACAGCAGACAGAAAAAACGGTGAAAAAAAATCCTTTTAAGGCGGCCCTCGATCTGGTTTCAGAATCCATGACGCCTTTGCTGGAGCCGATCATTGCGGCCGGTATGTTAGCGGGTCTGTTATCTTTGGTGGCGCTGACGGGGATTGTCTCTGCAGAAAGTCCGACTTATATGGTTCTGGACTCCATCCGCAGCGCAGTATTTTTCTTCCTGCCGATTTTCATGGCCATGTCCTGTGCGAAACGCCTGCATGCCAGTCCTTATCTGGCTGTGGCTTTGGCGGGAACCTTACTTTCCACAAGTATTAACGGTGTGGAAGGTCTGAGTTTTTTCGGATTTGATTTACCGACCATTACCTATTCCAGTTCTTTTATTCCTATTTTGCTGGCAACATGGTTTATGGGACATGTGCAGACGGTTTTGAAAAAAATTATACCGAACATGTTACAGTATTTTCTCATTCCGGTCTTCACTCTGGTCATTACGCTTCCGGTCACCTTATTTTTATTTGGACCGATCGGAACCTGGATTGGCGAAGGCATCAGTTTTGTATGTACATTTTTAGGAAGCACATTGGGCAATTGGAGCGTAGTCGCTTTTTATGCGGCAATTCAGCCATTTTTGATTATGATGGGCGCAGGAAACTTTATTATGCCGATTGTCATGAGTTTTCTGGCTGAAATGGGTTATGATCCTTTGTTTTTAGCGGCATGTACGATTTCTGACATCGCGGTAGGAGGAACAATGTTTGGCTATTTCCTGAGAGCCAAAAATGCAAAACAGAAACAGTTATTTGGTACAGTAAGTTTCAGCGCTATTTTAGGCTGTACAGAACCGGCCGTTTTCGGTGCATTTGTTAAATATCGCCGACCATTTTTTGCGGTAATGATCGGCGGAGGTATCGGTGGTCTTTTTGCCGGTCTGATGAATGTAAAAACCTATACGATGGCCTGGGGACTGGCAGGATTGCCATCCTATATCGGAGAAAGTGATTTTAATAACTTCTATTATATGGTGGCGGCAGTAATCATCGGTTTCGTGGCAGCGACCATCGCCGGATTTATTTTAAGCAAACCAAATTTGTTGCCGGCGGAAGGCAAAGAAGAAGCGAACGAAAGTGCATCGGCGCCGGAAGAAACCACAGAAATTCAGACAATCGCAGAACCGGAAGAAAAGATGATGAAAAAAGAAGTTCTTGGCACGGTGACCATAGGAGAAATTCTGCCATTGTCTGCGGTAAAAGATCAGGCTTTCTCCAGTGGCGCACTGGGAAAAGGGGTCGGAATCAAACCGGAAGGAACGGAAGTGTTTTCCCCGGTGGATGGTGAAGTAACCTGCGTATTCCCAACCAAACATGCCATAGGGATTAAAAGTGACACAGGGGCGGAAGTATTAATTCATATCGGCATTGATACCGTACAGTTAGAGGGAAAATATTTTGAAACTTGCGTGGAGAGCGGACAGCGAGTAAAACGGGGAGATAAGCTGGTGAATGTCGAGTTTGCCAAAGTAAGAGAGGCAGGATATGACGATACCATCATCGTGGTCATTGGTAATTCCGATGAGTACCTTGACGTTATTCCGGCAGTACACCCGGCGAAATCTCTGGACGATAGTTGTATGAGTATCGTGAAATAATCTTGGAGAAAGGAGAAAACAGATTGGATAAATGTTTTTTATGGGGTGGCAGTATTGCGGCACACCAGTGCGAAGGAGCCTTTAACGAAGGGGGAAAAGGACTGGCTATTATGGATCTGGTCACCAATGGAAATCATGAGACCCCGAGAGAAATCTGCAAAAAAATAGAGGAAGGGAAATTTTATCCTTCCCATACTGGCATTGATTTTTACCATCGCTATAAAGAGGATATTGCCCTGCTGGCAAAAATGGGATTCAAGGCGTTACGTATTTCTGTGGACTGGTCACGGATCTATCCCCGGGGAGATGAGGAAAAACCCAATCAGGAAGGGGTGGAACATTACATTGCTGTAGTAGAAGAACTTCTCCGACAGGGTATAGAGCCAATCATAACCTTATGTCATTTTGAAATGCCATATCATCTGGTAGAAAAATATGGATCATGGACCAACAGAAAAGTGATTGATTTTTATTTGCGCTATTGCAGAACCATGTTTGAGGCATTAAAAGGAAAAGTAAAATACTGGTCCACCTTTAATGAATTAAATCATCTTGATCCGGCCACAGAAGCATCAGATATTTTCACCTATATGATTGCTGGTTTAAAGTATTCGGAGATGGATCATCCGGCGCAGACGCTGGCAACGATTGGTTATAATATGACGGCCGCCAGTGTAAAAGCGGTGGTATTGGGGCACGAGATTGACAAAGAAAATAAAATCGGGTGCGTATTTGGCCTTCAGCCGGTATATGCCTATAATTGCAAACCGTCCAATGCCTTAAATGCATTCCAGGAAATGTATCGTGATTTTTATCAGTTAGACGGTATGTGCAGGGGAGTATTTCCGGCCTATAAACTGCACGAATATAAAAAGATGGGGATTGTTCTGGAAGGTCTGGAAGAAGACCGGGAAGATTTCCATAAGGGAACGCTTGATTTTATAGGGGTAAATTATTATTCTTCCAGTGTGGGTCATTGTGAAGAAATGGAAGGTGAGGAAACCCTCTTTGGCGGTGTACAAAATCCGTATCTGGAACAAAGTAAATGGGGCTGGGCCATTGATCCTCAGGGACTTCGCTATCTGCTTAATGCGGTATACCGTATGTATGGCAAGCCAATCATGGTAACGGAAAACGGATTAGGCGCCGTGGATGTGTGCGGAACCGACCATACTGTGCATGACGATTATCGCATCGCTTATTTATCCCGGCATCTGAAAGAACTGAAGCTGGCGGTGGAAGAAGACGGCGTAGATTGTTTTGGTTATCTGATGTGGGGACCGATTGATCTGGTTTCTGCCACAACCGGGGAAATGAAAAAACGCTATGGTTTTATTTATGTGGATAAAAATGACGATCAGACCGGAACCCTGAACCGATATGAAAAAGATTCTTTTCACTGGTTTAAAAGGGTAATCGCAACCAACGGCGAAAATCTGGAAGAAGAAAACATATTGTAAATCAAGTAATCCCTTGACGTATCCGTAATCAGGTGTTATTATAAAGGCAGAAAAATCTGTTTCAGGGCGAGGTGTAATTCCTCACTGGTGGTGATCGGCAGAAGCCGTAGTCCACGACCCATAATTTTGATTATGGCTGAATGGGTGTGAATCCCATACCAACGGTTAAAGTCCGGATGAAAGAAACACAAAATATCGTTTGCCGTTGGCGCAAAAAAGATTTTGTATTTTAGAGCTCTGGAATAAATATTCCGGAGCTTTTTTGTATGAGAAAAAGCTTTTGCAAAAAGAGGTTTTTCCAGCATACAATGCCTGTCAGATTCTTCATCCAACATTATAGTTTCACATGAGGAGGAATTTGAAATGTCTCAACAAGTATTGCAGAATGATGTCTGCACAAGCGCAAAGAAAACCCGTAAACTCGTGATGATGGGAATGATGGTCGCCATTTCCGTGGTACTCGTTTATCTCATCCATTTTCCAATCATTCCTATGGTTCCTTTCCTGGAATATGACCCGGCGGATATTCCGATTTTAATCGGTACGTTTGCTTTTGGGCCAATCGCCGGTATTTTGCTGACCATCGTGACTTCGCTGGTACAGGGACTGACGGTCAGCGCAGGAAGCGGAGTTTATGGAATTATCATGCACATCATTGCCACAAGCGTGCTGGCAACGGTGGCAGGAACGGTATATTATAAACAAAAAACCAGAAAAAGAGCGCTGATTGGTCTGGTTATGGGAATGATCTGTATGGCTGCAGTGATGGCACCGGCAAATCTGATCATTACGCCGGCATTTATGGGTGTGCCAAGAAGCATGGTCGTACAGCTTATGCCATTTATCCTTGCCTTTAACGTGATCAAGGCGGGCATCAACGGACTGGTGACCTTCTACCTGTATAAGAGAATATCCGGTTTTCTTCATCGATAAAATAAAATATCTGTAGGATAACAAATAAAATGATACCTCCAAAATGACAGAGGATGCTTTCTCTGCCTGTTTTGGAGGTATTATTTTTGTGTAAGAAAATCTTTTATTCCTGAATAGACTGAATGACGCCTTCCTGCTGGTTACGCAGGTGGGTCCGCATGATTGATTTCGCCGTGTCCACGTCATGGATGAAAATGGCATGGAGTAATTTTTCGGGTTCATGGACCAGCACGGAACGCTGGCCAATATCTTTGACATATTCCATGCGGTAGCGGTAGAACTGTTCCCGGAGATTGTTAATGATGGTGATCAGCCGGTCGTTGGAAGTGGCCTGAAAGATGACGTCATGGAACTGTTCGTCTTTTTCCACAATTTCTAAAATGTCATTGTTTTGTACCGCTTCCACGAATGCCTGATGTGCCGTTTCCAGTTTTTGTTTTCCTTCTTCATCAATCCGTTCACAGGCCAGAGAAGCAGCAAATTCTTCCAGAACACAACGGATTTCAAGGACGTCCCGCAGATTTTTCTCGGTAATCTTGGCAACCTGCGCTCCTTTGCGCGGAATCATAATGACAAGACCTTCCAGTTCCAGCTTACGGATAGCTTCACGGACGGGCGTACGGCTGACACCCAGTCGGTTGGCCAGGGAAATCTCCATCAGACGTTCTCCCGGTGCAAATTCTCCGGTAATAATGGCACGGCGTAGGGTATTAAACACAACATCCCGCAAAGGAAGGTATTCGTTCATCGTGTCTTTTAAATGATCTTGCTTCATAAAAGGTCTCTCCTTTATCGGTAAAAAATCACAGTTGATCTGTAGAAGTTCTGGTGCAGGAAAAGTTACTTTCGCAGAGATTTATTGAAAGGACGGACAACCGCCGTCTGTTTGACCAGAGGATGCTTTTCACATATCCTGGCCGCATGCTCAGCCTGTTCTCTGGAAGTGAAAATGCCAAAAACGGTGGAACCGCTGCCACTCATCAGCGCATTCAGCGCCCCGTGTTTTTTCATCAGGGTTTTTAATTCATTGATGGCAGGATAATGCTGGCTGGTTACCTGTTCCAGCACATTGCCCATGCGGTCGGTGATCCCGGTCAGATCCCGGTTGGCCAGAGCCTCCCGCATACCGTCGATGTCAGGATGTACCGTAGTGTCATCCAGACGAAGATGCTCATAAACGAATTTGGTAGACATGGAAAAGCTGGGTTTTACGATGAGAAACCAGCAGGAAGGCATCGGAGGAAGGGGAGTAAGGATCTCGCCGATTCCCTCGGACAGGGCAGTTCCCCGCATGATGCAATAAGGAATATCTGCGCCCAGAGTTATTCCGTATTCCATCAGCTTTTCCTGAGTAATATTCAAAGCAAAAAGCTGGTTCATCCCGACAAAAGCTGCTGCGGCGTCTGTACTGCCCCCGGCCATCCCCGCAGCAACGGGAATTCTTTTGATAATATTTGCATGTACACCATCGGAAATACCATATTCATGACGAATAATGGAAATGGCGCGATAAACAAGGTTTTTTTCATTAACAGGAAGGTAAGGCAAGTTTGTCTGTAAAGTGATTTTGCCGGAAGAATTCCTTTCCATAATAATACGGTCATAAAGCTTCACCGTCTGCATGATCATCTTTACTTCATGGTAGCCATCTTCCCTTTTTCGGATAACATCCAGTCCCAGATTAACTTTGCCATAGGCATTCAGATGTAATGGTTGTGCCATAAAATTGTTCCTCCTGTGTATCTTGTATACATAAAAATTATAACTGATTTTGCATAAAAATCAAGAGGGGAAAAGAGGTATAAAATCTGTTTTTTTCTAAATAATAAAGGTAAAACAAAGATAGGAATGTGTAGAGGAAAAAAACAATGAAACTGGTATATGAGAGGAATCAGAAAATACAGGGAAGCCTGCAGAAAAATTTTGATGAAGATTATGCCTTTTTAGAAAAAGCGTTGGAAAGAAGCGGAGATATTGTGAAAAACATGTTCTATGCCGGAGACGGAAAGACCCGGGCAGTGGTCATCTATGTGGATGGGATGACCGATGCCCAGACCGTGCAGGATTTCGTGATCCGGCCGCTGCAAAGCCGGTTTGGAACAGACCTGACGCAGGATCTTGGCAGTCTTTCGGCCGCGGAGAGGCTATCGTATCTGGAAAAGCATGTTCTGGAAACTGTGGACTGGAAAGAAGTAGAAACCTATGAGGATATATTAACGGATATTTTGTCTGGAAATGCGTTACTGCTGGTGGAGGGCTGCGCCGGAGCAGTGTCTTTATCCACGAAAAATTTTCCTACCAGAGGTGTGGGACAGACAGAACAGGAAATGGTCATCCGGGGACCAAAGGACAGTTTTACCGAAGGTTTTCGTACCAACACGGCGCTGATCCGAAGGAGAATCAGAGATCCTCGTTTAAAAATGGAACATACTAAAGTAGGGGAACGATCCAAAACAGATCTGGCCATCTGCTATATGGACGATCTGGTGGACCCGGAAGTGCTTGCCCAGGTGAAGCAAAAAATCGGGCAGTTAAGTCTCGATGGTATTTTCGATGGAGGAATGGTAGAGCAGCTTTTGGAAAAAAATCCATGGACGCCCTTCCCGCAGTTTCAGCATACGGAAAGACCGGATAAAGCGGCCAGCAGCCTTCTGGAAGGCCGGATCGTTCTGGTCATCGACAATTCTCCGGGGGTGCTCATCCTGCCGGTAACCTATGCCATGTTTTTTCAGTCGGGGGATGATTATTACACCCGTTTTGCCGTCGCTTCTTTTGCCCGGCTTCTCCGTTTTGCCGCAGCGGTGTTTGCCATAGGCTTTCCCGGACTTTATGTGGCGATTGCCGCTTATCACACAGAAATGTTGCCGACCGCCTTTTTGTTATCCATTGCCCAGGCCAGAACCGGCATCGTCATTCCGGTGGTTCTGGAAGTATTGCTGATGGAGTTTCAGTTTGAACTGCTGCGGGAAGCCGGTATACACATCCCCGGGCAACTGGGAGGAACCATAGGTATCGTGGGAGGACTGATCGTCGGACAGGCGGCAGTCGATGCGGGACTGGTCAGTACCATTGTGGTCATCGTTGTTTCCTTTACGGCCATCGCATCCTTTATCGTGCCCAGCGAAGCCTTTGGCGGCGTCTTTCGCCTGTTGAAATTCGTATTTATTCTGGCGGCGGCCCTGTGGGGCATCTATGGGTATCTGCTGGTTTTTACTGCGTTATTGTTCCATCTTTCGCAGCTGGAATCCTTTGGCGTTCCTTATATGCTTCCTTCCGTGTGCGGAGGAAATCTGGACTATAACAGCCATAAAGACCGATATGTGCGATACCCGCTTCGATACATGTGGAAGAGACCGGTGACCACCAGAACGGGAAGAAGAATCCGCAGGAAAAAGGAGGAAAAGAAAAATGGGTAAGGAAAATACAGGAGGCAGGCAGATCCCCGGAGAGGATCAAATAGAAAAAAGACAGTTGTCCCGCATGATGTTTATCGAAGGATTCGGCGCGGCCGGACTGACATTTCCGGCGGTGGCGGCATGGGGGAGCCGGTCGGAAGGCCTGTGGCCCGTGCTGGTTTACGGCGTTTTCTTTTTTCTGTTTATCTTCTGGATGCTCTGGATAATCTGGCGTCTGGAAAAAAGAAATCCGGAAAAAATGGCGGAAGGATATGGGCTGGTGCTAAATAAACCGCTGGGTATGCTGTATCTTGTTCGTCTTTTTGTGAATGCTTTGGCGTTATTTTATTTCTTCGGAATATCCATACAGAAAATATATATGCCGGATATGAGCCTGCTGAAAATTTTATTGCCTTTTGCCGTGCTGCTCTGGTACTGTACACAGACTACCCTGCAAAAACGAGCCCGTTTTCTGGAACTTCTTTTTCCATGGATAGTCGCTTTGTTTTTTACGCTGATCGTTTTTTCCTTTCTGGGATTGGAAGGCGAGTTTCGGCTTCCCCCGTTACAGGAGGATCTGGCGCTGGCCTGCAGAAATGGATATTTTCTTTTGTTGTGTACAACTCCGCTGGAATTTCTTCTGTTTTTGGTTCCGGCAGTTACCGGGAAACAGGGAGGCAGACAGGAGGAAGGGGAAACCTGGTGGAAGAAAAGAAATCGTCTGGTGATCAAAACTGCGGCAGGGATCTTTCTTTGGGACGTCCTGCTCTGGTTTGTGACGGTGGAAAGTCTGGGCGGAAAACTGACGGCTTCTTCCCCATGGCCGGTGATTAAAATTATGCAGTTGATCCACCTGCCGGGAGGCTTTCTGGAGCGTTTTGATATTCTTCTGGCCGTCTTCTGGATATTATGTCTTGCCGGGGTGTTAAGCGGATACCTTTATTATGGAAGGAAAATCGCAGAAGAAGTCTTTTTTACTCCGGTGAGAAAAGAAGAAAAACTGCGGATAAACATGGCGAAAATGACAGGGGGAGTTGTTTTATTGCTCTTAGGGTTATCCTGCTTTTTCCTGGACGGACAGGAAGAATTTTGGAGAAATCTTTTTATTTTTTATAAAAAATGGGTGGATTTTCCGCTGTTGCTGCTGCTCCCCCTGCTGGCTTTGCTGTCTCATTTTCCCCGGCGGCTTGTGGGCATGGCAATTTTATGCGTGGGGATGCTTTCCCTGTTCGGTTGCCAGAACCATGCGGATGTGGAAGAAAAAAGCTATGTACTCTCCTTATATGTGGAGGATAGTGGAGAAAATTATACCTATTGGGTGTCCAGAGCAGATCTGGCGGCCATGGAAGAGAAAGAAGACAGTATTCCCTGTGTGACCACACGGTTTATTGCCAAAAATCTGAATGAACTGGAGAGCAAATTTGAAAAAACCGAGGTGGGAACGCTGGAATGGAATCATATCGAGACGATTTTTCTGGGTCCGAATCTTATAAACAATGGGCCAAAAACCAGCGCTTTTTTACAGGAATGGGAAGCCTCCTGGCAAAAATCGCCCAACGTATTGCTGTCTGTTTGCAAAGAAGGGGCGGAAGAGCTTCTGAAAATAAAAAATATTCCGGAAGGGGCGGCAGGGCAGGAGGTCAGTCGCCTTATGGAACAGGCGGAGCAAAGTACCGCGCCGTCCGCAAAAGCTACGGACCGATGCTGCAGAACGCCGGTGGAAGTGCTGCGGGCAAAGAATGCCGGAGAAAAAGAAATCTATCTCTATGAGACCAGTGTGGAAAATAAGAGACTGGTATTGAAACGGCAAAAACAGGCAAAACTTCTATTATGAAGAAAAGAAAAAGAACAGAAAAAAGAATAAAAATAAAAAAGAATATGGAAAGAGCGGCGCTTTTGTTGGTTCTGCTCTTTTCTCTGGGATTATCTTATCAATTATATATGGAAGAGCATTTTATGGTTTATCGGGAAACCCTGCGTTTCCATGTGCGGGCGGCGGATGATACGGCCAGAGAACAGCGGTTGAAACTGGAGGTGAGGGATCGCATTCTGGAAAAAATGCGTAAAACCGTTGAGCATGCCTCCGATGCCCGTCAGTTAAAGGAACTGCTGCAAAGACAACAGGGGCAGCTATGGCAAACCGCCACGGACGTCCTGCGGCAGGCGCACAGCGTTGAACAGGTGAAGGTACGTTTTACCAGGGAACGCTTTCCTCTGCGCTTTTATGGGAACGTGGTTTTTCCGGCGGGGGAATATCAGGCGCTTTGCATAGATATTGGACCGGCACTGGGCCATAACTGGTGGTGTGCAATTTACCCGGAATTATGCTATAATGCAAAAGAGTCGTTCTCCCTTTCCGAGAAAGGAGAACAAGATATGGAAACGGTTTTTTCCCCGGAAGAAAAGCAGACGCTGCGGGGAGAAAAAATACGC
>ENA-ORMO01002654-ORMO01002654.1-human-gut-metagenome-genome-assembly--contig:-NODE-2654-length-13586-cov-3.485034_pt1 | contig 13586 bp, 10 predicted proteins | sample MGYA00242106_ERZ509001 | MGnify/ENA primary metagenome ERZ509001 (study PRJEB26280, sample SAMEA2338736) | human gut metagenome | biome: human gut; feature: human-associated habitat; material: faeces... | reverse complement strand
CCGTTTGCGGGCGGCGGGCGTCCGGGCCAAGATGGACGATTCCGACAACTCCCCCGGCTGGAAGTATGCCGAGTATGAGATGAAGGGCGTGCCCCTGCGGGTGGAGATCGGCCCCAAGGATCTGGAGAAGGAACAGTGCGTCATCGCCCGGCGGGACACCGGCGAGAAGGTCTTCGTCCCCCTGGCAGAGCTGGAGGAGACGGTGAAGCGGCTCCTGGACGCGGTCCATGACAACATGTATGCCATGGCGCTGAAAAACCGGGAGGAGAACACCTTTGACATCACCTCTCCCGCCGAGGCCAAGGCGGTTGTCAGCGGCAAGGGCGGCTTCCTCCGCTCCAAGTGGTGCGGCTCTCTGGAGTGCGAGCTGGCTATGAAAGAGCAGGCCGGCGTCAGCTCCCGGTGCATGCCCCTGGAGCAGAGCGGCACCGAGGGCGTGTGCCCGGTGTGCGGCAAGAAGTGTGCCACAGATATTTACTGGGGCGTGGCTTATTAAGGATCAAAAAGCAGGCGGAGGACGATGGTCCTCCGCCTGTTTCTTTTGTGGGGATGCTCAGAAGGTATGGTATAGGGATTCCGGGGGAGGGCCGCCTTGCGGTGAGGGGGATCAGCGATCACGTTCGCTGAGGGCGGTCACACCGCTCATGTAGCGGCGGGAAAATTCGTCAAAGGAGATCGGCTTGGCAAAGAGGCGCTGCGAAAGACGCCGGGCTTTCAGCAGATGGTGATACCGTATGTTTGCCAGGAGCGGCAGCCACTGCTGTGTGATCCACTCCAGGGTATGATCCGCCCGCCACTTTGACTGATTGTCAAAGCCATCCATGTCTGCAAGACGCCCATCATATCCCGGCTCCCAGAAGACACAGACTTCCCTGGCGGAACGGCCTTCTTTGGAGAGCGAGCACAGCAGGGACCGCCCGGTGCTGGAGATCTGGATGCGCTTTTGATGGACCGGGTCGTGATAGGGAAGAAAGCGATCCCAGGGCCCGGAGGCCTGGAGAGCATCGTGCCGGTTGGCAAAGAAAAACATGTCCTCCCAGAGCTCTCTGGCCAGGTGGAGGATGGGGACTCTGTGGAGATCCTCGCAGGTGAAGCCGCCGCATCCCAGGGTGGAGCGGATCTTGGCCAGATGATCCTCATAGGCGTCGCCGAGCATCTTGGTCAGGGTGCAGATCTGTTCTGCGGTGTTCAGATCGACATGGATGACGGCGCTTCCCAGATGGACACGGACCAGATCTTCCCTGGGGCTGATGAAGCCGATCAAGGGGCGCTTGGAGGACAGGCCCAGTTCCCGGCCGGTAAACAGGCGCCGGGCCGCTTCGCTGCCGGAAAGGCTGGGATTTGCTGCGGCCAGATCGCTTCTGGCAAAGGTGAAGATACAGGAGAAGGTGTCCCGGTAAGAGATCGGAAGGTAGGCGTCTACCCGTACCCGGCCAAGGCCGCATACAAAATAAGCGGGCTGTCCGGGACAGGCGGCGCAGTGGGGAGCCACCAGAAGTTCCCGGTTTCCCTGTAAAAAATCCGCCTTTGCATCATGGAGAACCGTATCTTCTACCTGGCGCAGCAGATCCAGGACCGCACGCTGCTTTTGGTCATCGGCGGTGCGGATCTCGTTGAGCAGATCGGCGCTGTCCAGCACAAAGATCTGCATCCCCGGCGGAAGGGGAACGGGGTGAGAGGGCTTGCGAAAGAGCAGAAAGATCAGCAGGGTATCTTGGGGATGCCCGTTGAAAAAGGAATCTGCGGTGCGGCGGATCTTCTCCGGCAGATGGCTTTGCTGGGTGGTCACCTGCAAATAGATGCCCCGTGCGGAGTCCGGCAGATCCACGGACGGAAAGTGGGGGGTCTGGCGGTTGAGGTTTTGGAGGGAGAGATCGTACAGAATATGAAAGATCTGGCCGACGATATCTTCGCAGTGCTGCGCCAGATCCGTCAGCCCGTGGGCATTGTGCTGACTTACCCGGCGCTTCAGGAGCTCCCACTTTTCGCTGATGTGGTCAAATGTGGATTTCATGGCCCTCCCCTTTCCGGCACGGCGCCGATTTTAAGCTGCTGCAAGCATAGGATATGGTCTACACAGCCGTCCAGAAAACAGCGGTCGTGGGACACCAGGATGAACCCCTTTTTTCGGTTGAGATAGGCGGACACCACCGCCCGCGCGCTGGTATCCAAATGGTTGGTGGGCTCGTCGATGAGCAGAAAATGGCCCTCGTTCAAAAACAACGCCGCCAGCAGGACCTTGGTCTGCTCTCCGTTGGAGAGGGTGGAAAAGGGCCGCCAGAGCACATCCTCGCGGACCTCCAGGTAGGACAGCTCCCGCAAAAGCTCCCACGCCTCTGCCTGGGGGCAGACTTCATAAAAGATCTCCTGGGTCCTCCGCTCCCGATCCTCCACGGGATAGGGGAAGTAGTCAAACTGCACGGAAGAGCGGATGCGCCCCTGGTATTCATAGTTGCCAAGGAGCAGGGAGAGAAATGTGGTTTTCCCCCGGCCGTTCCGGCCCACAAAGCCCAGCTTCCAATCGGTGTCGATCTGGAAGCTGACATGCTCAAAAATGTTGTCATAACTGGATGGATAGGAAAAGGTAAGATCCTCAACTTGGATCATGGACATCAAACATTCCTCCTTTGTTCCAAACGGGAATTGGACATCAAGACATAAAATAAGAGCTGCAAGAAAGTCAATTCTTGCAGCTCGTCATAGCAGGACAGTACCACCCTGTAAAAAGGGTGATACGACTACGATATTTCGAGTGAATAGACGTTTAACTTTCTTGCAAAGGGTACAATGATGCCGTAGAGATCTGGCAGCATTGTATATTCCGATTTACTTGCAAGAAAAGTTGCGCATCTTTTCACCTCACCAACTCTGTTTTTCGCCAGTATATCATAGCGATTCGGAATAATCAAGAGGGAATTGGACGCCTATGCGTTCCAATCTGCGTCCGTGCGGATGTTTATGGGATGAGGGGAGCGGTTAAAAAAGCCCTAGAGAAAATAGGAAAGCTGGAAACTCTGGTATGGCGGGGCTTTCCTGTGCATGTTGAAGTCGGATACTGCCCTCCGATTTGTTGCACAACCGGCAATCACATGGTACAATAAACCAATCTTTCTGAGCGTGTTATGGCAGCACATGGCAGATGATCAAGGTAATTGTGCTGAGTACCTCTGATGGTAAGACAGCTCTGGCAGCCATTGGCATTCTCCTCCTGGCGTACAGGGGGGCATACATAGAGAGTGTATATGAATGAATGGAGGAATCGAGATGAAGAAGCAGCTCTTAACAGGACTATCTATCGCGCTCATGCTCCTGGCCGCAGGGTGCGGCGGTGATACCCAGCCGCAAAATACGCCCTCCGGCGATGAGGATGACACCGCTGTTGTGGACCCTGCACCCACGCCGGACACCCCCGATGACGACATGACAGATGACGATGAGGCAGATGACAGCCAGGACATCGAGCTGGACGAAAACGCGCCGGAGCACATCACCCTGAACAGCATCAGCGACACCGTCCCGGTCCCTCTGTACTGCACCCTCACCGTCGATCAGAAAGACCTGGATTTCAAGTGCGGAACGGTCAGCTTCCCCTCCCAGCTGTATGTTGAGGAGACGATGGAGCTGCACGCCGGAGGCGACAGCGACTCCAACGACGACGATCTGACGGTCGGCGCGTACTTCCAGGACGGCCAGAAGCGGTACATCTACGCAGAGGCGGACGGCACCCTGCCCGCCACACGGCCCGCCACAAAGCACGTATTGTCCGCCGGCACCATATACGATAGCGAGCCCTATACCCTGGAGAGCCTGACCGAGAAGTACGAGGGCTGCACCATCACCGAGATCACGGCGGACGGCGTGAACGGCTTTGCAGTCCGTCCGAACACGGAGGAGAACAGCACCGTCGTTGCCGAAACCATATTCTGCATCAACGCCGGCTCCTATGACTACGGCTATGGGACCGCCTATTTCTGCATGGACATCAGTTACCGGGGCGGTCTGGCGGACTGCTCTGAGGTGGATTTCGATGAGATCACAGCGGCCCTTTTGGAACTGACCACAGTGGAGTTCCAGCCCGCCCAGTGAGGCAGAGATACAGCCATATACAAAGGGACAGTCCTTGGGACTGTCCCTTTGCCCTGATCCTGCTGAAGTTAACACGGATGTCCCCCTTGCTCCTGCCAAGGGGGCGTCTGCCTGTGTTGCCGTCCAAAAGGAATCCGACAAGATCATGTCCTGGGCCGACCTGTATGCCGGGAGCAGTATTGAAGGAAAGAAGATGATCCTGCGGCAGCTCATTGAGCGGGTGAATATCGGGAAGAACTTTGAAATCGAAGTGGAATTCAAGATCAGCGTCGCACAGTTCTTCGACTTCCTGCATCCGGAAGGGGACAAGAGTGTGTACTATCGTGCATCCTGAACACATGAAAAAACTCGGGAGATCTCAAAACGAGATCTCCCGAGTGTGGTGGACCCGAAGGGGATCGAACCCTCGACCTTACGGATGCGAACAAGCCCCTGAAACTTTTTTCGAGCATTTCCGGCCATTTTTAGCTGTTTCGGCTCCGCTCCACTTCATCTTTGGGCCTCTTTGACCATGCTGTTTCCGTGTGGTCCGGGGCGGTGTGTGGTGGGGTCTGTGGTCAGAAACGCTCCCCAGCCCTTGCCGGTGTCTTTTGCCGACAGGGACGGGGAGCGTTTTTCATATCTCTGACTGTCTGCATTGTACCTCTGAGAGCAGAATGAAGCAAGTCATTTCTGTGCCATCCGCGGCTCAGAAAATTGGGGGACAGTAAACAAAAAAGCTCCCGGAGGCAAAACTACCTCAAAGCAGAGTAGGCCGCATTTCATATTCTTGATTGACAAACGCATATTATTAATGCGAACAATATTTCGTGTGTTGGTTTTATTATAGCTGGAATAACAGTTCAAATTAATAAACTTTTATGAAAAATCGTTCGTCGCAGCAGGAGTACAACACAAAGAGGTGCCCTTATGGGATTTAAGGAGCGGCTGAAGGAGAAGAGATTTGCAGCCGGATTAACACAGACGGAATTTGTAGAAAGAGTTTCTGTAACGACGAGGACAATATAAAATTATGAATTAGGCTCAAGAAGACCAGGCAACATGAAGGTGATCGGGGATATTGCAACCGTGCTCAACACCACAGTTGACTATCTACTCAATCATGCTGACATCCATTCAATGGAGACGTGCCAAAAAGGTGGTTTTAAGGCGGAGCAGCACCTTGATGAACTGGTTGGAGAGGTGACTGACTTGTTTACCGGTGGCCAGCTCTAGGAGGATGCGCTGGAGCGAGCTATGCGTGCTCTCAGTAATACCTATTTGATCGCGAAAGTGAAAAAGAAAAAATACTGCTAGTCTAATAGCAAGATTCCCCCGTCCAGGTATCCCGCTTATATAGATGGCTCATCATTGCATATCTGGGATTTTGGATAAATCTGCAAGCCTGTTCACGATGAAATTATGACGAGTGTTTTTGATAAGGATACATGATCTATATGAATCTTATGTCTATCATGTGTGCTGATGCTCAAGGACAAGAACGCATTCTTGCTTTTTTCTTAGAAGTCACTTGCCCAAAGTCACCACGAAACCGGAAAAAACATATTACAGGCACAGCCATGCTTTCTGCGATTTTGAGTGAATGTGGTGTTGTTGCATATTATAACATGGATCATTTGGTTTGTTTGGGGCACTTCCGATAAATGAGAGAAGAGCTGCCAAACACGGAACAGGTGTGCGCCTATTGTAAGTTCGCGGGCAATCGGGCATCTCTTCCAAAGTGTACAGCGTGGGATTAAAGAGTGTTTCAAACAGATTGTCCAGGGAGCTTTGAGATTGGGACTCCTGATTCTCATGACCGATGCCTCCTTCGATTGTGATGGGCCATGGTAACACCTCACACGGTTTAAATTTTATGAGCCAGCATATTTTTCTACATTCCGGGTCAAGGTATCTCTGATTTTTCCCGCAGCCATTGAGGCTCCAGCAGCTCCACGTTGTCGGCGTATTGCAGGGCAAAGAGCTTGACGCCCTCGGCGGCAATGGACATGGTGATCTCGGTGAGTCCCTGGCTGTTGGGCTGCGTGTACTGGGGCACGCTGCCAAAAAAGTCCACCAGGGTGTTGAGAATCCGCTCGTGGCAGCGCATACAAACATAGGTTTCCTTGCCGGGATACATGCCCGGTGTGCGGTCCTGGTACTGGGCTGGATCAAAGTCCTTGAGAGGCTCAAAGGTTTCGGGAAGAAGCTCCACATGCAGGCTCAGGTCGGTGCGCAGATTCATCATGCTGCGATGGCGGCAGACCAGGTAATAGTTGCCGTTGGACCACATCAGGGCATAGGTGGAGACGGTGAGCTGGCTGTTTTTTTCCTGCTCCACCAGCTTGGGCTGCCAGCACCGTTCGGAACAGATCAAGCGGTACTCTCCGTAAGTGATCTTCACCTTCTGGTGTTCCCGGATGGCCTAATCCAGCTGATTGATCAGGGCAAACTGCTGGGGATTTCCCCCTGTTTGTAGACAAAACGGCTGGGGATATACGTTGCAGGCCGGGACCGCAGTCGGTTGAGTGCGTCCAGAAACTTCTGCGTCTGATTCTGGGAGATGTGGGGATAGACCTACACCAGGTCGGCAAAAATCCGCCATTCGCCCTCGGTCAGGGGATTGTCCAGATAGTAGTAACGGGTGGTCTTGTTGTGCTGAGACGTCTGCTCCGCCTCCCACTTGTCATAGGGGATATAGCGGTACCGGCCTGTGACGCTTTTCTTTCGGCCGACACAGCGCAGCTGGAAGGGAAAGGTTTTCAGATTGAAAGCACTTTGTTTTTGAGGAGGTTGTCTACAGAGGAGTAGGTGGGGGCCTCAAACGGGGAAATGGTGAGGTCCAGAGCTACATCCTGGTGAAGCACCGTTCCATCGGAAACTTCCAGAACGACATGGAGGGCATTCTCCGTCTGATAGACGCTGGTGCAGGCGGGGGCGTCCTGATGAACCAGGGGGTCAGAGGAGAACAGCTCCAAAAGGTTGGAGACCTGGGTCAGGATCCGGTTCACCGTGGCACGGGAGGGCGGCTGCTCCCTATTTTGAAGATAGTGACAGATCTCGCCCACACTCAGCGGATACTCCCGGGAGGCGTGGAGCCGTAGCACTGTCCAGATGGCCTCCAGACTTTGGTAGGGGTTGCTGTACATCTTGCGTTCGTTTTTCTTAGATTTTTGTTCCTATTCTTCCATATCAAAGGAGCCTCCTGCCTGCACGGACTGAACCGTGCAGTTTTCGTATTCCGATTTCCGCGCCATCGTTGTGCGGGTTAAAAATTGCCACAGCCGCTGCTCCAGAGGTGCCTGGGTATGTTGCTCAGAGCGCCTGGCCGGACTCCAGCTTAGAGCGGTCAATGGTGTAAATTTTTGCAGGACGGCCCCGGAAATTGAGCTGCCGGTTATACTCCACTCGGGCCAGCCCGCCCTCCTCCAGCTTTTTCAAGATGCGGGAGGCGCTTCGAGTAGTGACATTGAGGAAGAAGGATAGCTCCTCGGAGGAGAGGGTATTTCCCTGCTTTTGCTGAATGATGTACAAAATTTTATTTAGATACAAGGGGGAGATGCCCACCCGCTCGCTGATTTGAATCAGATTTTTGTCGGGAATGTCGTTGTAAACCATTCGTTGTGTGCTGGAAAGGGGTCCGATCATGACATTGTTCTCCAGGGAAATGAAGGTGGCGCAATCCCCATACAGGGTGGCCTGCTTTAAGGCGCGCAGGCCGTTTTGATATGCCTCGGATATATTTCCGGCGCTGCCCCAGCCGATACAGATGGGGACGGAGAGTTTTTCCGTCAAAAAGGAGATCAGGGGACAGGTGGTGTATTGCTGGGTGAGTTCCTTCAGGGTGGAGGTATTGGAGGTGATCTCAAAGCGGTTGGGGAGTCGGTAGGTCAGGAAGGGCATCCCGGACTGGCGGTTGAACTGCTGCAATCGCTCCCACAGGGTCTGCTGCTCCTGCTGAGTCAGTGTTTTGGGCACATCAATCAGAGCCACGCAGGCCGCCGCCGCCCGCATTGCGCTGGCGTCCAGCTGGTGCAGCAGATCCTGATAGGTCTCCAGCATGGTCTCCTGGGAGGGATACAGATATTGATGGCGGATACTGTGGGTATCAAAATAGGAGCCCATGCTGGCAAAGCGGGTCACCAGCAGGTCAATGGTCCCGCTGTCCCACAGCTGCTTATAGTATTCCTGGAGGGGGACATACCAGTCCGGAGCATCCACATTGGGCCAGTCAATGGGGGCGGTGCCCAATCTGGGGGCATCCTCCTGTAAAAAAATGGACTTGAAATCCACGGGGACCTGGGGGCGGTCAAAATAGACGCGGGTGAAGTCCAGCCCCGGGTGTTGAATGGCCAGAGCGGCGATGGCCTTGTAATAGTCCACGGGGGAGAGGTCAAAGTACGCGTGGGGCACATCAGCCACCTGAGGAAAAAATTTCCGAATGACATTATAGGGGTAAGAGCCACTGAACAGCAGAGCATCAAATTTTCCCTGGTTTTCCTCGTACAAAAAACGGAGGTGGTCCGGGGAAGTATAGGGCAGATAAGTGATATAGCTGCGCTGAGAAAGCAGGTCATTGAGCTTTAAAATCCGCTGCAGGGACAATTCGTTGGTAAATACTCCGATGGAATACATGATGGCTGCCTCGTTCCTTCCAAATTCTGCATACAACATTCTGCTTTCATTATAATATAGCTGTTCCACCGGAGCAACCCATTTTGCCCGGGGGACAAATATTGAGGAATTGACAAAAAAAGATTCAAGATATGACAGGAAGAGGGAGAATAAAGAAATAATTAGCTGAGGAAACCCAGATAAAGACAAGAGAGAGGTGTAGTGGTTTGTTAAAAATGGAGAATACAGAAAAAAGTGAATAATAACTTGACAACACTTGCATTTCTTTTTTATACTAAAGCAAGATTTCCGAATAGTGTCTTTAAATGTCTTAAATAAATTCAAAATATTCGGGAACCAATGAACAGAGGGTGAAAGGAGTGAGGACAGATGAATCACCAGAAGAGTCAGGCCCTGGATGCCATTGACCGGAATCGGGAGCTGCTGTGCCGCGTCAGCGACCAGCTGTGGGAGCATCCAGAGGTGGGCTTCCATGAGAAGTATGCCGCCGAACTGTACTGTGACACGCTGGAGGCCCTGGGCTTTCAGGTGGAGCGGAATTTGGCGGGGATTCCCACCGCGTTTTCCGGCACCTATGGAAACGACGGCCCGGTGATCGGCTTTCTGGGGGAGTTTGACGCGCTGCCCGGCTTGAGCCAGGTGGAGGCCGCGCTGGAGAAAATCCCGGCGCAGGAGTCGGCTCCCGGCCATGGCTGTGGCCACAACCTGCTGGGTGTGGGGTCGCTGGCTGCGGCCGTTGCGGTGAAGCAGTATCTTCAGGACAATCATCTGCCGGGGACGGTCGTGTTTTTCGGTTGTCCCGCAGAGGAGGGGGGCTCCGGCAAGGGCTTTATGGCCCGGAGCGGAGTGTTTCAACAGGTGGATATCGCCTTTAGTTGGCATCCCGGAGAGGTCAACAGCGTCTCCACCGAGGGAACCATGTCCAACTATCAGATCTGCTACCATTTTCGTGGGGTCTCCGCCCATGCGGCCATGTCTCCCGAGCAGGGGCGCAGCGCGCTGGATGCGTTGGAGCTGATGAACATAGGGGTACAGTTTTTGCGGGAACATGTGCCCACCGATACACGGATCCACTACGCCATCACCGACACCGGGGGAAGCGCTCCGGGGACGGTCCAGCCCTACGCTCAGGCGGTGTATCTGTTGCGTGCCGTACATCCCCAGCAGCTGATCGACCTCTACGACCGGGTCAATAAAATTGCCCGGGGCGCGGCGATGATGACCGATACGACGGTGGAGATCGAGTTTATCAAAGCCTGCTCGAACGTGGTCATCAACACCGAGCTCAACCGCCTGATGCAGAAAAATCTGGAGCAGGTGCCGCCTGCCGGATTTGACGAGGCCGATCTGGAGCAGGCCCGGCGGTATCAGCAGACCTTCCCCAAGGGGAAGACCTACTACGACTCCCTGGTGGACGAGGTGGAGGACCCCCAGATGCGCGAGGAACTGCAGGCCAGGGCCGACGAGCCCATCCACCGGGTGGTGATGCCGCTGGCCCGGGAGCGCCAGGGCTTTGTGTCCTCGGACGTGGGCGACGTCAGCTGGAACTGCCCTGTGGCTCAGATCAACGCCGCCACCATGCCCGCCGGAGTGCCCATGCACTCCTGGCAGATGGTCGCGGTGGGAAAGACCCCCATGGCGAAGAAGGGAATGCTCTATGCGGCCAAGGTGATGGCGGCGTCCGCCATCGACGCCCTGGAGGACCCCGAAATCATCCGGCGGGCCAAGGAGGAACTGTTGCGCCGTACCGGCGGCAAGACCTACCAGCCCCCCATCCCGGCAGAAATCCAGCCCAAAATTCCCCGGGATCTGTTTCAGACACCCTAACCGCGTTGGCATAGAAGACATCTTGCATACGATTTGAGTACACACACAAAAAAGAGTAGGGAGAAATCGTTATGACCCAAATTACCATTTGTCTTGTCCTCTTTGTGGCGATGCTGGTGTTGTTTTTCACCAACAAGCTCCCCATGTCGTTTACCGCCCTGGGCGCCATGATCCTGCTGGTGTTTACCGGCTGTCTGGACGCCAAAACGGCGGTCGCGACCTTCGGAAGCTCCACAGTCGTCACCATGGCGGCCATGTTCGTGGTGGCCGCCGGCCTGAGCCGCACACAGATGATCAACCACATCACCAGGCTGCTCTATAAGATCACCGACGGCTCTTTCACTAAGGTGCTGGCGTGTTATATGCTGGTGACCTGCCTGCTGGGCCAGTTTGTTCCCAGCATCGTGGCGCTGTTTGCCCTGGTGCATCCCCTGGTGCAGAGCATGTGCGACCGTATGAACATTAGCCCCTCCAAGATGATGTATCCCATCGCGGTCGCCACCGTCTCCACCAGCTTCATCGTTGAGCCCATCGGCCCCTATGCCGCCTGGTATGTGACCCAGAACGGATTTATGGAGTCCTATGGCTGGACCGGGACCCAGCTGAATATGTGGAGCGAGACCAGCGTCTTCCTGCCTGTGGGCATCCTGACGCTGCTGTGGGCCATCTTCGTCATGCCCCGTATGCTGCCCGACCAGCCCGAGCGCCCCATTTCCGCCATCGGCGGGCGCAAGCTGCAGGAGAAGGAGCCTCTGAGCCCCGTGCGTGAGGTCCTGGGCTACGGCGTGTTCGCAGTGGTTATCATCTGCCTGATGCTGGGCTTCTCCTCCTGGCAGGTGACCCTGGCTGGCGCCATCGTTCTGGTTGTTACCGGCGTTCTCACCGAGCGCGAGGCCATCGACAACCTCAACCTGAGCACCGTGCTGCTGTATGTGGGCGTGTCCGCCTTCGGCGAGGGCCTGGCCCAGACCGGCGCGGCCGAGATGGTCGGCGACGCCATTGCCAAGGTGCTGGAGGGCGTGACCAACGGCTATATCATTGGCTTTGTGTTCTACATGGTCAGCTTCCTGATGACCTCTCTGCTGTATAACCGCGCGGTGAGCACCGTGCTGACCCCCGTGGCTGTGATCACCTGCACCTCCATTGGCTGCGATCCCAGAGGTCCGGTGATCCTGTGCGCCCTGGCTACCATGTCCTCTCTGATCACCCCCATGGCCACCGCTGTGGTGCCCATGGCCATGGACGCCGGCGGCTACAGCGCCAAGACCATGTTCAAGGTGGGTATCCTCCCCGGTATTCTGCGCGGCGTTGTGGGCACGCTGATTGCCATGACGCTCTTCCCCATGTAAATTAAAGCAATTTCGGAAAGGAGCCGCCATGGAATCAACGTTCTGTGACGGCTCCTTGCCATATCCGCCGGCGGGAGAGAGGCGACGGAACCAGACGGAACAACGAGGAAAATAGGGGGGACTGACATGACGTCAAGCTTATTTACGGAACTGCTGAAGGCAGTGGCCATCTTAGGGGTATTTCTGCTGATCGGAGCCTTTCTGCGGGCGAAGGCCCCGTTTTTTAGAAAACTGCTGCTGCCCGCCTCTGTGATCGGGGGATTTCTGGCCCTGATCGTGGGCCCGCGCGTGCTGAATCTGATACCCTTTTCGGAGGACTACCTGAATACGTGGTCCCTGCTGCCTTCCATTCTGATCGTACCCATTTTCGCGGCGGCTCCCCTTGGCAACGGCATGGGGGCAGACCGGGCCCGGAAAAAGAAGGGCCTGCTTCAGTATGGCCCGTCTGTGCTTTTGATGTGCGCGCTGTTTTCCACGGTGAGCTGTCTGCAAGGTGTAGTGGGATACGGGGTCAACCTGGTGTTTACCGCCATGGGGTGGGATCTCCACCGCACCTTTGGCTGGGAATTGAGCCAGGGGTTTGCGGGGGGACACGGTACGGCCTCGGCCATCGGTGGTATTCTGCAGGACTTTCAGCTGGACTACTGGAGCACTGCCCAGAGCGTGGGCGTCACTATGGCCACCGTGGGGCTGCTGGGCGGTATGCTCATTGGCATCTGGATGATCAAACGGGCCAACGACCGGAAGGAGATCGCCGGCTTTGACGCAGGCGTGATTCCGGAGACTACGGCCCGGGGAGTCATCACCGATCCAGAACAGCAGGGGTCCCTTGGGCGGGAGATGTTCCTGAGCTCCTCGGTGGACCCTGTCACGGTACACCTGGCCATTATCCTTCTGGGCTGCGGCATTGCCTACTGGGTGCGCGCCACGCTGGGTGAGATGAACGGGGCGTTTTCCTCCTGTCCGGTCTGGTTTTATGCGCTGGTCATCATGTATGGGATCAATTACTGCCTGTGCAGGCTGAAGCTGGACTGGATGATCGACAAAAAGGTCAAGGCGCGGGTGACGGGACCGATGTCCGATGTGGCGATCTGCGGCGCCATCGCCAGTTGTGACGTCTCCGCCGTGCTGGAGCTGCTGACCCCTATTGCGGTGATGTGCGTGCTGGGTTTTCTGGTCTCCTGGATCACCTTCCCCATTGCCCGGAGGGTCTTCCGCGGCAACTACGCTTTCGAGCGGATGATCGTCTGCTGGGGTGCCAACACGGGGGTCACTATCACGGGTATGATGCTGCTGAAAATCTGTGATCCCGACTATCAGACCCCGGCCCTGGCCGAGTTTTCTATGGGATTTGCGCTGATGAGCATCATCAGCACCGTAACCTCTCCCATCTACTACGGACTGATTGCGGAGGGTTCGACGATGGCAAACCTGATGTTCAATGTGGTGATAGGCGGATTCTATATTCTCATGGGCGTATTGGCCTATCTGGCAATGAGAAGGGCAAAAGCAACCTAGACATCCGGAATGCACCCCCGGCCGCCTTGCGCGACTGAGGGGTGCTGTGCTGTTCCGGCGGGTTCCATTACGAAGAAGGCTATCATGATGCACTTCAATACTGACACTTCCACTGGAGCTCCCGGCTCATCTGTCCATTCTCCACACCATCTACGGTTTCCCCATCCTGAATAGGGTTGTCATTGGCCAGAA
>ENA-ORMO01002651-ORMO01002651.1-human-gut-metagenome-genome-assembly--contig:-NODE-2651-length-13610-cov-3.805459_pt1 | contig 13610 bp, 18 predicted proteins | sample MGYA00242106_ERZ509001 | MGnify/ENA primary metagenome ERZ509001 (study PRJEB26280, sample SAMEA2338736) | human gut metagenome | biome: human gut; feature: human-associated habitat; material: faeces... | reverse complement strand
TGTTGTCAGCAGCCCGTTTCACGGTCTGCGTGTAGTTCCTTGTAAACTGACCTAATTCAAGATAGAAACTTATTTTAATTTCCACTTCTCGCCATTTGGCATGATACGGATATCGCCGGGGTATCTGTCTAAGCTTGTGCCATCCTGCACCGAGCGTACCACGGTTTCCTCACGATAGTCGGGATCTTCATACCATACCGTAAAATAGAGCTTGTCTCCATTGCGGAAATTTAGGGTCTCTCGTTCCTCAATGGGGAAACGAACCTGTTCCGGCCATATGATCTCAAAGTTGCCATCCCCGGGAGATCGAGTTAGGGACAATGGGTTTATATGGAGCATTAGATTGTAGCAGTTCTGCACCGCTGACAAAGGAATCTGTGTGACCTCTGACAGCTCACCCGGCTGGAAGCGCAGGATGCGGATGATGCCATCTGGAAAGTTCACCACCAACAGCGCCACAGCACCGTTGTCATACACCGGGTAGCCCAGATACTGACCAGCCACAGCAGGGACAGGCTCATAGACCGTTCCATCCGGATAGTGGATGAGATACAGTCGGTTACTCTGCACCGGATGCCCCATACGGAACAGTTCTTCTGCTTCGTACAAGTCGCCGTGGATGTAGTCCGTGGACCAGTACCATTTATCAGTGCCACCCCGGACAAGCTCCATATTCGTGATGCCATGTAAATCAATCGTCACCATATTTCTCCTTCAATCTGGAAATATCCTCTTTGTCGATCCATTCCTCAGAGTAGCCGCATGCGCAGCAAACATAGCGGTGAACAAGCACAGCAGAGAAGTTGCTCCATCCAGTCTGAATGTTATTGCCGACACCGTATGCTCCAGCCTTGCCTGGAACTCTAATGATATCTGTGCTGTTGCACTTGGGGCAAATCTTTCTATTCTTCATGCTTAGTCCTCCCACATCTGCTCATATCAATTAGAAATACCAACATAGCCAGTCTCTTCGATGATGTACTGACCTTCCTCAGAAAGAATCCACTCAAGCAGCAGATCAACATTCTCGTTGCTGTTCTCTTCATAGGTCACGGCGTACATGGGCGTAACAATGGGATAACTGCCGTTTCGGATGTTTTCAGCGGTCGGTGCAACACCATCCACGGAAAGCACCTTAATATCGGGATTCTGGATAATACCCTCCACATAGTATCGGAAAGAGAAACCGATGGAATTGGACTTGCTCCGGTAGTTGGACACCTGCTCAATAATGCCCGACATCAGATCGTTTCTCAGTTCAGTGGGAGCCTCCATGATGGGGGTATCGCCCATGAAACGCTGTAGCATACTCTGGCTTCCGCTGCCTTCGTTCCGTTGGAACGCAGCGATTTCTTCGTTCTTGCCGCCAACCTGCTTCCAGTTAGTGATCTCGCCGGAGTAAATCCCCTTGATCTGCTCGGTGGTCAGATTGTCAATGGGATTATCCTTGTGGACGAAGAACACAAATGCTTCCGTTCCAACAGGGGTATACACAAAGGTCGTATCCTGTTCCTCGGCATAGGCTTTCTGCTCTTCGGAGGGATAGACACCAAGGAACAGATCGATTCTCTTTTCCGCCAACAGTGCGTAGCCTCCAGGCGTGTTGTTGTATTCAAAGACTCCATCATAGAGTTCCGTTGTTTCGGGATAGACCGCATTGACAAAAGCAGAATACACCGGGAAGAATGCGGCAGCTCCGTCAATTACAGGAAGATCATCTGTGAGTTTCAGCGTTTCGCTGTCAATCTTCACGATTTTGGAATCTTCTCTGAAGGGCAGGTATTCATGCACATTGATATTCGGAGCCGTGTTGATTGTAATACTCTGGTCGTACTTCTCCAAACCGTAATGGACACCCAGAGAAATAAAGTAGATCACTGCAGGAATCAGCCAAATAATAAGGAATTTCTTCCTCTTTTTCAGCCAGATCAGCGGCAAGCACAGCGACGGAATTACAAGCATCCCGATATAGGCGAACACTTGATGGATACCTTCCGCAATAAGGATCATGCCGCCGATGACCGCTATGTAGCCGCTTGCTACGATAACAAGGACTGTTAAAATGATCTTGGCAAAGAACACCAGCACTTCTTTGCCCGTAGCAGCCGGAGCATCTGCATCCCGCTTTTTCCAAAGGTAAACGCTGAGTCCTCCATAGAACAGCAGCAGAACAGCACCGACCAATATCTCGCTGCCTCCACGATAAATCATATGCAAGGCAGGAAAGACGCCAAAGATGCCGCCCCAAAGGATGCCCTTATGGAGCAGAACTGCGGCAATCAGAAAACAGGCCAGCCATATCAAAATCATGCCCATCGCCATGCTCACTCCGGTCAATCCGGAGAAAAGGTAAAATGCCAAAAAGAACACAGCCGGGATATATCCTAAGTATTTTTTCATTTGTCACGCCTCCTTTGCGGGCGGTTACAGGATATCATCAAAGCAGATATTTGCAACCTCGTTTCTAAGCAGCTTGTCGCCAAAGCGGGCATTCTCATACAATGCGTACCATCCGGGGAAAAGCTGCATTTCCTTGCTTTCTTCACAATACAGCGACCATTCGCCATCCTTATGGCTCACGAAATAGTGCAGGCCATCGTGGGACAGTTCCATCTCACGGCCTGTCTCCAGAGAGAGGAGCATCAGCCCATCATTATAGCGACGCTGCCACTCATTCCAGAAAGCGGTGTATCCGTTCCGATCAAACTCATCCTTCGGGATTTCTTTCGGTGTGCAGGCATCGTAGAACTTCTTTACACTTTTTGCGAAGTCCAGTACCTTGTACTGATATTCCCGAAGCGCCACGACCTCCTCTTGCCCGGAGGGGAGAATCAGCCGGACCATATCGCCCTCATGGATAGTTGACCAGTCTGTACCTGTGTCACAGCCGCTGATTTGAACCTCGGTCAATTCCGCATTGGCAATGAGAAAATGCCCACAGCAAGGAATCATCTGAATATCATGATAGGCCATGATTTTATCCTCTGTCAGAGTTTTCAGAAGATACAGCGCAGTTGCACTGACGGTGCCGGTATCCTCAACAACAGTATCACCGAACTGCACCGTGACACGACCATGCAGGCAGAGATCCTGCGGGTCATCTGCTACGCCGCCGATCCACTCAAACCTGTCGGCCTTTATTTTGAAAATACCCATCGCAATGTATCTCCTTTCTTTGCAGAACCATCCTGTTTTTATAAAAACGACTCTACTGCATAAATTGTACCGGTGCCACTCCAGTAAAACAGGTACAGCTCTGAATTATCATTTTGCTTCATATAGACAAGCTGACACTTGCTCCAATCCGGGACAACATCAGCCGGAATATCAATGTCTTTCAAAAACTCCTCCACGGCAGCAATCTGCCCTTGGGAGGGTACGTCAGCCTCAGAAAATACCTTCTCGATTTGGAACATCGCGTTTAGGATTTTCTTAGATTCATTTCCCGCAGGATAGTCGATTACATGATAGCGGATTCCATCGCCGTGGAAGCTCGGCTCAGAAAAGGAATAAACCTCCTTGGCTCCATCTTCCGGCAGATCAATTCCCCAGTTCGTTTCGATCACCTTTGTGTAGGTACTGGTCGAAAGCATCATGCTAAGAAAGTGTGGTGCTCCGCTCAGCACAAACAGCGCAAGCAGGACAACTGCCGTACCGATTATAATCTTTGTTTTCTTTTTCATGGCAGTATCCTCCTAAATCTTGTTATTTTACTACCTCTAAGCAAAACCAAGTCGGCGTATCTGAATACTTGTCTGTCCAAATCACCGCTTCGTCTATTTCGTGAATATCTTCCGGTGTCAGTTACTCGGTCAATGTCAGTTGAACTTGATATGCTTCTTCATTTCCGTTCAGATCTGTTGTTTTAAGTTCAAACCACAGGTTCTCTTTCAGGTTATCTATTTTCTCAACTTTATTACCGATAATGAACCCATCTCCAGCGCCTTTTCCGAGATCACCTTCAATACTAATCGGCCCTCCAGTCTGGTCAACTACACTGTTGGACAATATGATTCTTCTCTCTCCATCTGCAATCATATAGAAAGTGGTGGAGTAGGAAGCAACTTCCTCAAACACGCCTGATTGCGTTATTTGCAAATCACCACCATCGAACACTTCTTCTGTATCGCTCAAAGTAATTGACCCATTGGAGATTGCGAAATAATCATGCTCACCACGGAAGGTATAGGTTGTAATTTGTTCTGTGTCATTGCATCCTGCCAACATCAGTACCACGCATAAACAAAGCATAGCAATCTGCGGCCAATTCTTTTTCATAGTTCAAACCTCCTTGTCAAACTCTGAGTTGTCGAGCTGAATCAAATGCTTCTGCGCTATTCGGACAACCCATTTATGTAACGACGAAGCTGCTCTTGGTCAATACTCTTTATCAAAGTACGAGCGTCATTTCGTCTTGTAATGTACGTCGGATCTCCGGTCAAAAGAAAGCCGGTCAACTGCTCCCGGACATTGTACCCCGCATCAGAGATTGCGGCAGCGATAATGTCCATGGCTTTTTCAAATTCCTTATCAGTCAAGTGATTCCCTCCACGTAAGCATTATTCTTCGGGTTCATGCTCAACGACAATATCATCCTTGATAAAGTCCATCATGTCACCGGCATTACAATCGAGCACGTCTGCAAGTTTCAGCATGACAGCAATCGTCACTTCCTGATTCTTTCTCAGCTTTGTAAATGTGGCAGAGGACAGGCCCGCCCGTCTGCGAAGCTCCGCTTTGCTCATTTCCTTTTCCGCACACAACACCCACATCTTCTTATAGCTAACTTTCATATCGGCACCTCATCCCTTTATTTGAATCACACACAATACATGCTGATAGAGTTATCTAAGTATATTATAGGGGTGCATGGTCGGTTATGCAACACACTTAGCCCAAAATTAAAGAAACATTCATATTTTTGGGAGAATGTTGTTGCGTTTCTAAACGACTTGCGCGTTTTGAAACCAACAAAAAACCACGGCATGACTCCTTTGAGAGTCGTAGCCGTGGTCATTTCTTATTCTTCCTCTATGGGTTCTACGCTCTCAGCCATTTTTATAATATCGGCATCGGACATTTTGCTCGGGGTATACTCCAGAACATAAGTAACCTCCGGGTCGCAGGTGAAGCAAAGATACGCAGTATCATCTTTCTTGTAGAGCGCACCATGCCAGTCTTGAATCATCATTTCTTCGCAGCTGTCCATCATGTCAACCGGGAAAAGTGCGTTCAGCGCCTCGGTATTTAGTCCGGCGACTGATTCGGGATCACCGGCTTCAAAATAGGTGGTTTTCAGAACTCTATAATAGATGTTGTTATCCTTGTCGGTTTCATGGCTGTAAGTGAGGGTAGCAACAAGCTCTGTCTGCGATACACGCTGGATATCTTCGCCCAGGACTTCTTCGGCAGCTTTTTCAAAGCGCTGCAGAAGCTCCTGCGGGTCCATTTTTTTCTGCTTTTGAGAAACCGAGGCAGCGACAATTCCAACCGCAGCGATAACGAACGCAACAGCAATCAACAGGATTTTCTTTTTACTCATATTCATCCCTCTTTGAAATTGACGATATTGGCATTTACTTTCTTTGCATATTGCATGGTTTGATAAGCTCCGCCAGAGGAGTGTTCGACACAAAAAACAACCAAGTCTGAACGATCAACCATGGACCGATTTCTGGTTTGGTGAGCTGACTTGAAATGGCGCTCTGCAGCTTCAGCACAGATCTCAATTTCATCATAATAATCATGGAACGATTGCTCGTTATTCAGATACTCGGCTGTGGCGTAAGGCAGAACCAGTACCAGCGCGCTATTATCATCGCGAACAGACCGTTTGCACCTGCGAACGGTTGAAGCAACAATCTGATCGAACTCGCCATCCCGCCCGATCAAAAATTCCACATACTCTTTGCTACGCAATAGCTCTCGGATCAGTTCTTCCAGTTTTTGTTCCAGCGGAAAGGGATTATCGATTATCCGATGCCCGAAGAAAGATACAGTAAATATGTTCATGCAATAAGCCCTCTTATGCAAAAATGCCCACCGAACAAACCAATGTCCGGTGGGCTTTCTTAATGACTCGGCTATCCTCTCAAAACCCTTGCGGGAATCGGGTCGGTTCCTTACGCATATAGCAGACCGGTCGCAGCCCTTCTCATGTTCGGTGTGTGTATAGCGGTCATATAAGAAACAGTTTTGAGTTTGACACGGCTTGCGTTCACCTTATCCAAATACTATAAGCACAAGAAAATACATTTTAAGGACTTATAGTATATCACGAACCGCAAACAATATCAATAGTCTGTGGTGAAATCGTTTAAATATTTATAGACTATATATAGTCAGAAAAGGATGGATAAGGCTATGAGCGAAATCGCAAAATCAGTAGGTCAACGAATCAGAAATTACAGAACCCAACAGGGGCTGAGCCAAGAGAAACTTGCGGAGTTGTCCGGGTGTCACCCCACTTATATAGGACAGCTTGAGCGAGGCGAGAAAAATGCAACACTTGAGAGCATTGATAAGATCGCAACCGCATTGAATGTTTCTTTGTCAAAGCTCTTTGAAAAGCTGGGCGGTCAGGAAGACGGAGATAAGGATATTCCCCTTGAGTGTTATGAATTTCTTTCCGCGAAAACGAAAGAGGAACAAGAGCACCTGTACCGTATTCTGCTTGAAATGGACAAGTACAAGAAGAAATAAACACTATGAGGATACCGCTGAAAACGGCGGTATCCTTTTTTTCGTTTGTGGCCATTACTATACATAATTTTCTCGCACTTTGCAAAGCAAAAACGCTTATCTTGAATATATATGCCTTATAAACCATTCGCATATGTTATTTTGGCATTGGTTACACGAGAAAGCGTAAAATTCTGTAATATCCTGTCGAATTCAGCGTAAGCCGTTGGGTTAATGAAGCTGCCTTTTCGCCTACAATATATAGTGGATGGGTGGTGAGGCAAATGGACACTAAATTTATCCGTGATAGGATTACACAGCTGAGGATACAAAAGGGCGTATCCGAATACAAAATGAGCTATGATCTCGGACATAGCCGCAGTTACATATACAACATTTCATCCGGTAAATCTTTGCCTCCCATGGCAGAGTTCCTTGAAATTTGTGATTACTTCGGGATAACCCCAAGTCAGTTTTTCAATGACACCTCTGATAATCCGGTATTGCTGCAGTCTGCCATTGAAGAACTCAAGAAGCTCGACGATGATGATCTCATGCTCGTGATAAGCAATACCCGTCGGCTAAACAAGAACAGATAACATATCTTCTTTGCCGACTTTCTTACCGACAAGAGAAGACCGCAAGGCATCGGCAGATTTCGCCATGTTTTGCGGTCTTTTTGCTTTATTATGTATGTATCCCGCAAAAAAGGAGGAATTAGCGCTATGGCTAATTTATTCAGCAGCCTTTTCAAGCAGATTGAAAAGGCACAGTCCGTACACCCACCGTCTGCTTCACCGGCATTCTCCCGGTACGACTGTGAATACATAGAATACTGCATCGAGCAGGAACAGACCATCAGCAAACTGGAAACATGCTTACACACCACCGATGATCCGAAAGAAATTGCCATGAAGACACTGAAAACTGCATGTGATTTCTATGGAGCTGACTGGGCAAGCGTTATTGAAATGGATTTGAGTCTGGGGGTATGGGCTCACGGCTGGTGGCACAACCCGGACCCTAAGATCACCACCATTCAATATGCAGATGAATTTGAAACGCTCAAGCCGATGGCTCGCTGGATAGAGGCGATGAAGAGAAATGAACCCATCATTGTTCTGGATATCAACGACCCACAGGTAACACTCGAAGAACGCCGGGTATATGAGAAGCTTCACGCTCAGTCTGTTATGGCGTTTCCGTTCGGACCTAATCCCGTTGGGTTCTTTGTAGTGAGAAACCCTACTCGCTACATAGGCCGTATCAGTACAATGAAAACCCTTGCGTATGTTCTCCATCGGGCAATGGCCCAGAGAAAGACGATTGAACGGGCAAGGATGGCTCTTTCGCCTGATGATATTTCCTCCGAAAGAGATGTTATCATCAACTTCTTCGGCAGTATGGAGATATACACCTCCGCTGGCATCTGGAAAGAACAGGATTTCAAATCTCCCAAGTGCAGTCGCGTTGTAGCCTATCTTCTGCTGCAGCGTAAAGCCGCACATTCCGCTTTGGGTATAGCCGATGCTTTATATCCAGAGGATGATATAGATCCGGAAACGATCAACCAAAACATTCGGAGTTATATGTACCGTTTCAGACGGTCTCTCGAACCGATCTTTAAGCATCAGCTTATTGAGTATACCGCAAATGGCTACAGAATAAATCCGAATATCAATATCATGACAGATCTGCAGAAGTTTGACCGACTGTGGGAACAGGCGCAAAAAAATATTCCCGTGTCCCATAAAGCGCATCTTCTGAAACGAGCAATTCATCTATACCGTGGTACGGTATTTGAAACCGCTTGTGACGATCATTGGCTTGTTGGCATTGCCACGGAATACAAGCTGAAGTACATCGGTCTTGTCAACGAGCTGCTTGCATTGCTTGCTAAGTATGACGATTATAACGGCATCAACACTTTTGCTACGCAGGCTCTGAAGCTAACTCCGGAAAACATTAAAGCCTATTACTGGCTGATTTATGCCATGTACCATTCCGGTGCCATTGAGCTTGCCAAGAACGAAGCACAACGAGCGAAAAGTATTTTGACGAGCGAAGAATACACCACCCTCAAGAAGTATCTGTTACAAGACGAAACTCTCGCTTACAGTCAGCTTTTTGCCGCTTGAACGCCCCATATAACGCTCATATAACGCCTGTATGACTTCTATGCGACACCAATTTAGAAAAAGGACAAGCTATATCACTCTCATGTGACGCAGAACGGGTCTATGTGACTCCGATGCTACACCCATAAAACTTTCATACGATCCCCGTGAATTACCTTGACGAGGCAAAGACAAATTGCCTTGCAAGTAAGTTCACGGGGGTTTTCGTTTATGAGAGAACGGACCTACAGAGCAGTCATCTTTGCAGATGGCTGCTCTTTTTTTGTTTCCGGCATCTCCTGCAGATGCCGTGGTCCTCCCAGCGAGATTTGGCCAACCACCCAAATCTCAAAAAACGGAGGACTAACAATGTCTAATAATATCACTTATACGCTCGAAGTTTCCTTCAAAGAGGAATGCCACATCATCAATCTCCCTATGGAGTATCCGCAGTTTACCGGTTCTGAAGAGTGGGCTATCTTTTCTGTTCTTCCGGAAGCAGAACTCCGTGTAAAGTATGCTGCGATCATCAAGCGGTATGAACCATTTGTGTACATGACCATGGAGCAATACGATCCCATCAGAAAATCTCGCAACAATGACCGAAGCCATCGGCGTCGCTGTTCAACCGATGTTGTGCCGTTCACATACGAAGATGATCTCTCTGAAAAGTGTAACGACACAATCCTCTTAACCGATCCTTTCGAGGGGAAGCCAAACTGGACGAAGCTATACCTCGCACTTGAGCAGTTAGCTCCGAAGCGGCGCATCAGAATTGAAAAGCATTACTTTGACGGCGTGAGCTTTGCGGAAATTGCGCGAGAAGAAAATGTCTCTACGCAGGCTGTTCAGCAGAGTGTTGAGCGTTCCTTGGCAAAGCTAGCTAAGTATCTGAAAGCCGAGAATTTTGATCCCTATGACGATCCTATCTGGGGTTAATACATAAGAACATAGAAAGCAGGTACATATATGAAAAGCGTAAAGCGTGGAGATATTTTTTGGTTTAACTTTGGCATCAACAGCGGTAGCGTCCAAAACGGCCACAGACCCGCGTTGGTAATTCAAGCTGATAATTTTAACGCAAACAGCACGACGACCGTTATTGCAACCATTACATCGGGACAAAAAGGATTGCATCTTCCGTCCCATATCTATTTAGGTGATAGGTACGGGTTGCCCCAGCCGTCTACAGTTATGTTAGAGCAAATCCGCACCATCAACCAGGACGAGCTTGACGATTATATCGGAACCGTCAATGACAAACCAACTCTTCGGGCATTGGAGATCGGCATAAAGAAAACCTTTGGTCTTTGGATCTACGGAACGAACAAGGATGATGTTCGCTGTTTGTGTCCGAAATGCGTAAACGAATATATGAACAGCGGATCGTTTCGTATCAGCAGATTAGATCCTTTCCAGAAAGTTAAGGAGCCGTGCGACCGGTGTAATAGACTTGGATATGATTATGTGCTGCGTCTCCGCCATAGCAGGTAATAATGAAAGGGGCTGTGTTTTACACAGCCCCTTTTCCGCACCGTTGCAATTTCTCATCGTGTGTGCTATACTGAGGACGCTTACAGGAGGTATCACCTGCAAGCCAGTCGAAACTTTTGTCCACAATAACTCACTTCGGCTACAGAGAAATAAGCCCACTCAAAAGCCACTTGTGAGACACCAGAGACTGTCCTCATCATTCCAAAGTAGTAATATGGCTTCAAACGCTCTGTTTTCACCATGATGTGAGGACAAAACGCGAGGTCAAAATGAGGACACGCGCTCTGAGACCAGTGAGACAGGAGAGAAATAGGCACATTTTAGGGCCGAAACTGACGGTAATTGACCTTTATTCGCCACTTGTAGACACCAGAGATAGATTTGGTAAGCGAGTGGGAATAACAATAGGTTTTCTAAACTTGCTAAATTAGTTTAGAAATCAGAAGAAAACAAGAGAAGAACCACGAAACACGGAAGAAATTGTTCTGTGTTTCGTGGTTCTTTTTTGTTGCCGCACTATAATCGTACTATTCACAAGAAATAGCCTTGAATTTTTAGCCCTGTTGGGCTTTGCTGAAAGCGGAATGGTAAGCGTCAATTCTAACCACGTATAAAAAGTTCCACCTCAGTGCGAAAGTACTGAGGTGGAACTCGTTTACTTATGAAGGGGTTTTGTATTCCTGAGGGGCCAATGCGGGGAGAAGTTTCTCGGCCCAGGATTCGTCCGTCTGGCTCAGGGCTGGTGCATTTCGCAGGACCCAAAGCAGGTATCGGTACGGATCCAGCTGGTTTTCCTTGGCTGTTTCAATCAAGCTGTAGATTACAGCACTGGACTGTGCTCCGGCAGGTGTGTTTGCAAAGAGCCAGTTCTTACGGCCCATGACAAAAGGCTTAATACTGCGCTCAGCACGGTTGTTGCTCAGTTCCAGTCTGCCGTCTTCCAGATAGCGTACCAGATAAGGCCACTGTTCCAGCAGGTAATGCAATGCCTTGCCAAGGGCAGATTTCGGTGCGGTTTTGGGCAAAGTCTCATTTGCCCATGCCAACAGAGCGTCTAAAACCGGCTTTTCCAGTTCCAGACGCTGGGTATATCGTTCTTCCGGTGTCAGTTCTGCAAGAGATTCTTCCAATTGGAACAATCTGGTGCAATAGCATTCACCGGTTGCTGCCAGAGATCCCTTTCTGTCCTCTTTAGGAATCGTTTGCAAAGCTTCATCAAATTTTCGCCTCGCATGGGCCCAGCATCCCACAACCCGGATATTCTCCGGCAGTTTGTGGTATCCCTGGTAACCGTCTGCGTGGAGCCAGCCAGAGAATCCTTTCAGGAACTCTTCTGCATGAGCCGCTTTGCGGCTTGGCTGGTATTCATACAGGACAATTGGCTCTTCTGCACAGCCGCTGGTTCGGTACAGCCACATATAGGATTTGCTGGTGGCTGCCTTTCCGGACTCCTTCAGCACCTGCAGTGTGGTTTCGTCACCGTGCAGAACAGATTCCTCACACAGTTTTCTGTGCAGCACTTCATAGATCGGACGCAGCCAGGTATCCGAGGTATTCAACATCCAGTTGGCCATCGTCTGCCGGGTCAACTTCAAGCCTTCCCGGTTAAACTCCTGCTCCAGACGGTACAGAGGTGAGTACATCACAAACTTCTGCGTCATGATGTGAGCCACTGCTTCCGCAGATGCAAAGCTGCCGGGATAAAGTACCGGCTCTTTCGGCGTTTTCAGAATGTTTGCTTCACCGGTAGTTTCCTCACACTGTTTGCAGGCGTAAGTATTGATCTCTCTGCAACGGCGCTGTTCCAACAATCTCAATCAGGTCGCCGTACACGCACACACCTATGGCGTGTACCCGGAGGAAATCGACGGATTGAAGCGGGACTATGAGAAGTTGTGGAGCGAGGTGTCAAAGGTGCTGCGGGAGCTCTCCGAGCTGGTGACAAAGTAATTTAAGGGGGTGCAGCCTTCATAGGTTGCACCCCCTTCTTTTGTGTACTATTCAGAATGGAAGTTGTACTCTTGTGCTAAAAGTCTCATCATCAGTTACGGTTGTGAAACTGATAAATGGATTGGCTTTATAAAATTTAGGGTTACTTTTCCATTCCTGCTGAGTTAGAAACAGTGCTGGCATCCCAACAACTGTATCCTTACGATACTTTCGATAACGTAATAGCGTGTCATCACCGCAAACCTCGTTCGCAACATATCGACCAATGTATTCGTACTCACTCCCTTCTTTCTTAACTAATATGGTATCAATGGTGCAATTTTTACTGTAAATTGTTCCATCCTCGCATCTATTCAGAAGAAGAACACTAATTTCTTCTGGCATAGTAGAAATATCATTAGCGGTTTCAATATAAACAACAGCATAATCGTCACTTGCTGCACTGTTTAGTTTTTGTTGCCAGCCCTTTAGTTTGTTGTATCGATCATTTAGATAGGTTTTCTTTGGATATTCTTTTGATAACTCTACCATGAAACTATCAAACGACTGTTGAGCAAAATCAAATATTTGGTTCAAATAATCGCTAATATTTTTCTTATCATGCTGTACATCTTTGCGGAAAAAGGGGTTAATATCGGAAGAATGATTCTCTCCAAGAAAATCCATTGATACCTTCAAATAGACATCACAAGTATGCTTTGTCCGGTTGTTAAACGCGTCGATATATTGGAAAGCAGGATTAGAGTCAATCCCATTGTACCATGCCGATATATCAGGAAAATCTTGGCTATATGTTGCCTGGTTAAAGGTTTTAAGCATTGCTGGAAAATCCACGCTATCAGGCTTTTTGGCTTTTGAACCCAGCAAAGAAACGTTGGCAATTTGCGAAATGCTATCAAATACATTTCTGGAATATTGAAAAAAATCTTTTGTTAACTTATTTAGTAGGAAAGCCGTTGGTACATCTTCTTCTGCAATAGATGTAACATAGTCAGGTAGAGATTCCGTTGTAATTGATACTTTTTTTACTTTTCCCTCTTGTGTTGTCAAATCATTCCACAATTTTTCTTTCCATTCCTCATGCTCGCTTTGCATGGAAGTAAGCAATCGGAGGATGGTTTCTTTACAATACCTTGCGGTTGAAAGCGTAGTTACGGTGTTGATTACAAACTGCCACGCTTCATAAATGCCATTATCATATAATTCGTTTTCAAGGGTTTGATCTATAACCATAAACTCACCTCGTTTTTTTGTATATTATATCACATTGCGGCTACTTTTCCTATTGATTTCAAGACAAGATTTACTATTTATTCGCAACATTTATGTCCCCGGGCAGGCATGATAAAATAGAGGTAGAAAGGATAG
>ENA-ORMO01002650-ORMO01002650.1-human-gut-metagenome-genome-assembly--contig:-NODE-2650-length-13612-cov-2.245777_pt1 | contig 13612 bp, 11 predicted proteins | sample MGYA00242106_ERZ509001 | MGnify/ENA primary metagenome ERZ509001 (study PRJEB26280, sample SAMEA2338736) | human gut metagenome | biome: human gut; feature: human-associated habitat; material: faeces... | reverse complement strand
TCATAGACGCGGCAGCCAGAGGATTAAAGCGCCCGAAACTTTGGGGAGTATTTACAATGAGCGGGAATAATTCGAGCGGTTTACTGCTGTATTTGATTGGAAGAAGGAAATACCCGATGGTAAATATGAGCGAAAGCAGCGCAAAAGAATTAGAAAAACGCAAAAAATCGGCAGGCGTCGGATTGCTGTTTTTGTCTGGCGGCGTAATCGGTATGATATGCACAGCCTTAATATAGCAAAACGATAATAAAATATAGATTTATATGACCGCAGCGTACCCGTTTATTACGATTTGGTACGCTGCGGTTTTTGCCGTCTTACCCGAACAGATGCTCGATCAGTATCTTGGTGCCGATCAGTATCAGGATAATGCCGCCTGTGACTTCTGCATATTTTCCGAGCTTTCCGCCGATGCGGTTGCCGAGAAAGACGGCAGTAAAACTGAGTATGCAGGTGGTGGCCCCGATCAGACAGACGGCGGGAAGGATGTTTACTTGCAGGAAGGCGAAGCTGACGCCTACGGCGAGCGCGTCAATGCTCGTTGCGACGGCGAGGAGCAGGACTTCTTTGTGCGGAATAGATTCAATGCACTCAGAACAGACTTCTTCCTCCTGACGGGATTCGCGGATCATATTGATTCCGATGATGCCAAGCAGGAGGAAGGCGATCCAGTGATCGACGGAGGTGATCGCATCTTCAAAATGCGTCCCTGCCCACCAGCCGATCAAGGGCATGAAGCCCTGAAAAAATCCGAAGGCGAGAGCGAGACGGACTGCGTGGCTTTTGACCTGCTTTTTCAGGCAGATACCTTTGGCGAATGATACGGCGCAGGCATCCATGGAAAGACCGACGGCAATGAAAAATACGGAAACCAGATTCATGAGATTATCCCCCTCTTTTTTATAGTAGAAAAAAAGACTTACCCACGCAAAAACGCGAGGATAAGTCTCGTTATTGAACGCCGCACCAGATGGATTCATCAATATGTTGACACGGCGACTTCGTCTGAAGCTAACTACTCCCTTATGCAACTTATTCAATATAACAGAGATAGGCGTTTCTGTCAAATGAATTTGACAGAATGGCAGAGAAGATAAAACGAAGATAAAACGGTGTCTTGACAGAAAGCTATATTAAGAATATAATGAAATTACTTATTAAGATACTTTTAAAAAGGAATGATAAAATGAGCGAAAAATATACGATCGGTTTGGATTACGGGACCTTATCAGGAAGAGGAGTTTTGGTGCGCTGCAGTGATGGAAAGGTAATGGCAGCTGCGGTGAAAGAGTACACACATGGAGTTATGGATCGGTTTTTGCCGGACGGAATTACAGAGCTGCCGGACGCATGGTGTCTGGAATACCCACACGATTATTTAGAGGTATTAGAAGAAGTGATTCCGAAAATCGTACGGGAAAGTGGAGTGGCAAAGGAGGATATTATCGGAATCGGTATAGATTTTACGTCGTGCACGGTACTTCCGATCGATGAAAATGCGCAGCCTTTGTGTGAACTTCCGGAATACGCGGCAGACAGAAATGCGTATGTGAAACTGTGGAAGCACCACGGGGCGCAGAAGCAGGCGGACAGAGTCAATGCGCTTTTAGAAAAGCAGGGGTTGGATCAGAATCCCCGCTTTGGCGGAAAAGTTTCGCCGGAGGTATTGATTCCTAAGGTATTGGAAACCTTGGAGGAATCACCGGAGATTTATCATCGGGCTGCAGAAATTCTGGAGGCAGGAGACTGGCTGACACGCGTACTGACGGACTCACACAAAAGAAGCTGCTCGATGGCAGGGTATAAGGCTTGGTGGAATGAAAAAGACGGCTATGCAGAAAAAGACTTTTTGAAACAGCTGCATCCGGAACTGGAAAGATTTGTAGAGGAAAAAGCGTCGGGGCAGGTATGTGCGCTTGGAGATGCGATTGGTTATTTGAGTGAAACATGGGCGCAGAAGCTTGGACTGACGGCGGGAATTGCTGTCGCGCCTGCGATTATTGATTCTCACGCAGGTGTGCCGGGAAGCGGTGTGAGCAATGACCGCCAGATGATGATGGTCGTGGGAACTTCCAGTGTTATGGTAGGATTGAGTAAACAGCCATATTCCGAAAAGGGAGTATGCGGGGCAGTAAAAGACGCCATTGTTCCGGGATACTATGCCTTGGAGTCAGGGCTTGCTTCTGTAGGAGTTCTGTTTGAATGGTTTGTAAAACACTGTGTTCCGGCTGATTACATAAAAGAAGCACAGGATAAGGGTGTCGATATCCATACGTTGCTTTGCGAAAAAGCACAGGTGCTTGCTCCCGGTCAGAGCGGTGTAATGGCGCTGGATTGGTGGAATGGAAATAAAACGCCTTTTGTAGACGGAAATTTAACAGGCGTGCTGCTTGGTCTTACTTTAAATACCAAACCGGAGGAAATTTATCGGGCGCTCATTGAAGCAACGGCATTCGGAACGAAGCGTATCGTGGAGCTGTATGAAAAAAGCGGTCTGATCATAGAAGAAGTTATCACGAGCGGCGGGATCGCAATGAAAAATAAAATGCTGATGCAGATATATGCAGACGTGCTTGGCCAGCCGCTAAAAATTGCTGCAAGCGATCAGGCAGCAGCTCTTGGTTCTGCCGTCTATGCAGCGCTCTGTGCAGGCGAAAAAGCAGGTGGCTATGATTCCTATTGGACTGCGGTCAGACGAATGAGCCGTGTAAAAGAAGAGGTATACAGACCGGATCCGGCAAATATGGAAAAATATGAAAAATTATATAGCTTATATTGCAGGTTTGGCGGTATAATGGGAGATGACAGCAGAGAACTGCTTTGGGAATTGAGGAAAATGAAGAAAGATTGAAATCTTATGTGGAGAGAGGTATGGGGTTAAACAACATCGAAGTAAAAAGAATAAACAGGAATAATCTGCTGATGCATATACTGCAGACAGATCAGTTTTCAAAGCGCAGCGCGGCAACGGCTTTGCAGCTTAGTATTCCCACTGTGACACAGTGCCTGAATGATCTGATCAATATGGGGCTCGCAAAAGAGGAAGGGACGATGGCTTCTATCGGGGGACGGCGTTCCGTAGGATATCGTTGTATTAAAGATGCCAGAACAGCTGTCGGTATCGATATTACCAGAAATCATGTAAATCTTGTTATTTTAGATCTGGCAATGAATATCATTTATTCCAGAAGAGTAAAAATGAGTCTGCATGATACAGAAGCTTCATACCAGGAACTAAAAAGCCTGATAGGCAGGACAATAGAGGAAAGCGGAGTGGATCGGGAGCATATTCTTGGGATCGGTTTGTCGCTTCCGGCAATTATTGGCGAGGACGGCAGAAAGATCAATGGAATGCATGAGCAGATGGAAATCAGCTATGATATATACAATATTATGAAGGATTGGTTTCCATTTCCGCTGCATATTGAAAATGATGCAAACAGCGCGGGATTTGCAGAGATCAAAAAAAGAGGATTTGTAAATAATGCCGTATACTTTTTTGTCAGTCCGTCTGTTGGAGGGGCTGTAATCATCAATGGAAAGTCTGTTTACGGACAGACAAGAAGAACGGGCGAGTTTGGGCATATGACGCTCGTGCCGGATGGACGGCTTTGCTATTGTGGGCGGAAGGGCTGTGTGAATGCGTACTGTACAACGGAGCTTTTATCAGACCTTACAGATGGAAATCTGAAGGAGTTTTTTGAAAAACTGCAGGACGGCGATGAAAGCTGCAGGAGCGTGTGGGAGGATTATCTGGATTCACTGGCATTAGCGCTCCATAATCTTCTGTCGGCATTCGATATGGAAATTATTATCGGAGGTTATCTGGGGCAGTATATTGCGCCATATCGTCCCGATCTGGAAAAACGCATGAAAAAACTGGACCCGTACTTAAAGAATATTGATTTTATCCAGCCTGCGATCTTGCAGTATGAGGCTTCTGCGATAGGTGCAGCCAGTATATTTGTGGAAAAATATCTAAGTGCTGTTTGATCTGTATTTCAGAAAAGAATCATAGCGATATATACAATAAAGAACCATTACTTTTGTGAAAAACATACAAAGCGATGGTTTTTTGTATTTTTACTCTTGACTTTGTGCTTAAAATGCGCTATAAAATCAACAGATTTTAAATGATATTTAAAAAGTAATTTCAAATATATCTTAAGAAATAAATGAGGTGAAATTATGGGAAAAATGAAGAGTGCGGTTTTTCATGGAAAGTATGATATGCGTGTAGAGGAAAGAGAGATTCCGCAGATCGGTCCCGAAGAAGTCCTGATTAAAGTGATGGCATGCGGTGTATGCGGATCTGATGTTCATATTTTTGAAGGTGATCAGGGATCTACTTCCACCGAACCGCCGCTGATTCAGGGACATGAGTTCTCAGGTATCATCACAGAAGCAGGAAGCGCTGTAAAAAACTGCAAGGTGGGAGACCGCGTATGTGTAGATCCTGCAGATAATTGTAATGAATGCTATTACTGTGCATCAGGAATGATGGGGCACTGTGAGCATATGGGAGCGATCGGTACGAATATTGACGGAGGTTTTTCCCAGTACTGTAAAGTAAAAGCGAAGCTTGTACACCATTTGGCAGATGATGTGACATTTATTCAGGGTGCTATGGCAGAGCCACTGGCGTGCTGCATCAATGGCGCGGACCGAAGCGACATAAAGGTCAGCGATAATGTGCTGGTCTACGGCGGTGGAATGATCGGTCTTCTGTTGTTACAGCTTGCAAGATTAAAAGGTGCCAGCAATGTGATTCTGGTAGAGCCGGTTGAGGAGAAGAGAAAAGTTGCGATGCAGCTTGGCGCAGCTTTTACAATCGATCCGCTAAAAGAAAATGTTAAAGAAGCTCTTTTAAAACACGGCATTCTTCATGTACAGGTTGTGATTGAAACGTGTGGCTTAAAGCATACTTCAGAGGAAGCGATTGAAATTGTAGACCGAAAAGGGACAGTAATTCTGTTTGCAGTCACGGCAGTAGACTCGTCTATTCAGCTCAAGACATACGAGGTATTCCAGAAAGAGCTGACGGTCAAAGGTTCTTATTGCAGTCCGTACGATATGGGACGTGCGGTTGAACTGATCAATGCACATAGGATTGATGTGACTACCATGTTGGGAGGAAAAGAGCCGCTGGAAGGTCTGGCTGAAATTTTAAAGGATCCCAAAAAGCGAGCAAAAGGGAAGTACGTTATTCTGCCGAACGGTGAGGCAGACTAATAATAAAAATATTTTCCAATAAGGAGGAGACAGGATGAAACGTAAAGTAGTAGTAGGAACAATGGCAGCAATGAGTATTATGGCGATGGGAGCAATGGAAGCTTCCGCAGAGGATCTGAAGATTGGCCTGGCAGTTCAGACTCTGAGCAATCAGGTATGGGCACAGCAGGCAGAACAGATTACTTCCCGTGCAGAGGCAGATGGTAATGAGATTACTGTTGTAGAGTGTAAAGAAAATGCAAATACTCAGATCGGTCAGATCGAGAATTTTATCAGTGCTGGAACAGATATCATAATCGTTCAGCCGCAGGATCCGGAAGCAATCGAGGATATTTGTGCAGAGGCACGCGAAGAGGGCATCAAGGTAGTTAGCTGGGATGAGGAGATGGAAAACTCTGACATTAACTGGATTATCGAGAACTATGATCTTGGTGTAGAGATCGGTACACAGGCTGCAGAGTGGATCAATGAAAAGTTTGAAGACGGCGCTTGTGAGGTTGCTGTTCTTGGATATCCGCAGACTCCGATTTTGTTAGAGAGAGAAAACGGTATACTGGACGCACTGAAAGAAAAGGCTCCGAATGCAACAGTAGTTGCAAATCAGCCGGCGATCGATACGCGATCCCGATGCCGTGGGGTGCGAGTTTCTGCTCGCGGTATTTGCGGACGATCCTGCAGGCAAATCCGGATGTAAAAGTTGTTTGCTGTATCGGTGGAGGCGGAGCAGCCGGAGCAAATGAGGCATTCAAGGGATTTTACGGAAGTGAGGTTCCGGAGGAAGTAGGTATCTTCTCTACGGATCTTACAGATGAAGCAGTTGCTTCTATGCAGAACGGAGAATTCAATCGAATGGTAGTGGCTATTACAGGTAACGCATATGCCTGTGGAGATGTAGTTTATGATCTTGCAATTGAATGTGCAGAAGGTGCAGAAATGGATCAGAACGTATACAGGGATCTGATTCCGGTAACAATTGAGAACCTGGAAGAAATGCTGCCTGAAAAATAAAGAGAAATAAAGAGTGCGCATCGGACAGACGGATGTTCGGTGCGCATTAAACCTTAAGGAGGATTGCAGAATGGGGGAAAACATATGAAAGCAGAAGATAATATTTTGGAGCTGAGGAACATATCAAAATATTACCCCGGTGTTACCGCGCTGAATAATGTTTCGTTAAAAATCCGAAAGGGTGAGATACATGCACTGGTAGGGGAGAACGGTGCAGGAAAATCTACTTTGATTAAGACCTGCAGTGGAGCGATTGCACCTTCATCAGGTGAGATTTTTGTAAATGGAAAAACCTTTAAGTCTATGACACCGAAGACATCGGAAGCCAATGGTATTGGTGTTATTTATCAGGAATTTAATTTAGTCGGAGATTTGTCGGTTGCCGAGAATATTTTTCTTGGAAGAGCAATTAGAAAAGGTATTATTATTGATTTGAAAGCAATGGAGAGAGAATCGAAGGAGATTCTGGATTCTCTTCATATTAATATTTCACCTAAAACATTAGTGAAAAATTTAAGCGTAGGATATCAGCAGATGGTAGAAATCGCAAAGGCTATGTCACAGAACGCGCAGGTTTTGATTATGGATGAGCCGTCCGCACCGCTGACAAGTGCAGAGGTAGAGAGCATGTTTGCGATCGTGGATCTTTTAAAAGAAAAAGGTGTTTCGATTATTTATATTTCTCACCGTCTTGAGGAGATATTTCGTTTGTCAGATCGCGTTACAGTGCTGCGGGACGGGGAATATGTTACGACCTTAAACACTGCGGAGACGAATGAGGATGAGCTTGTAAAATATATGGTCGGACGTGAGCTTACAGAAATTTATCCGACGAGAAAAGCGGGCAGTATAAAGGATGAGGTACTTTTTGAAGCAGTAAATGTAAGCGGAAATGGAGATAAAAATATTTCTTTTAAAATCCATAAGGGAGAAGTACTTGGATTTGGTGGTCTGGTCGGAGCCGGACGTACAGAAATGGCAGAGTTGATGTTTGGTATGAAACCAAAAACGTCCGGCAAGTTTTTGTATAAAGGAAAAGAAATTAATCCGAAATCGCCGAAAGAAGCGATCGATGTAGGGATCGGTCTGGTTCCAGAGGATCGTAAAGCAAAGGGCGCGCTGCTTACTTTGAGTATTCAGGAAAATATCAATATGCCAATTTATCCTCGAATCTCTAAAGCGACAGTGATTAATGAAAAGACAGAGAGAGAGATTGCGCAGAAATATAAGGAAGAGAATTCAATCAAAACACCGAATCTTACACAGCTGGTAAAGAATTTAAGCGGGGGTAACCAGCAGAAGGTCATTCTGGCAAAATGGCTGGCAGCAGATTCAGAACTGTTGATTTTCGATGAACCTACGCGCGGTATCGATGTAGGAGCAAAACAGGAGATATACACGCTTATCAATACATTGGTAGAGCAGGGAAAAGCTGTTTTGATGATCTCATCAGAAATGGAAGAGCTAATGGGTATGTCAGACCGAATTATTATTCTGGCAGAAGGAAGTGTGAGCGGTGAACTGCGAAAAGAAGAATTTAAGCAGGAGACTATCATGAAATATGCTTCTAAGGAAATGGAGGACTGAGAAGATGAAAAAAGCGATAGATGTCATTAAAAGCAGAGCGATATGGGTATTCTTGTTCTTGATGATCGTGTTTTTTGCAATTATGAGTGACAATTTCCTCTCTATGAGGAATTTGATGAATGTAGCAAAACAGGTTTCTATTTTTGGCGTAGCGTCTGTAGGTATGACTTACGTAATTTTGCTGGGCGGTATCGATCTTGCTACAGGTTCTATTATTTCTTTTGTAAATATTGTAGCAGCTTATTTTATGGTAAATATGGGGCTGAATCCGATACTTGCAGTTATTGGTTCTTTAGTGATCAGTACGATCATTGGTCTTTTGAACGGCGTGATCATTGCAGAGATTGGCATGCCTCCGTTGATCGTTACTTTTGCTTCCCAGACTATTTTTGCAGGACTTGCGTACATAATCTGTAAAGGTACTCCGATCTCCAGATTTCCGGAATCTTTTTTGGCAATGGGACAGGGATACGTAGGAGCGATTCCGATTCCGGTAATTATCATGGTTCTGTGCTTTGCAGTCGGAGCGTTTATTTTGTCTAAAACTTATTTCGGACGATATTTTTATGCAATCGGCGGAAATGAGGAGGCGGCAGTTCTTTCTGGTATTCAGGTCAAGAAGGTAAAATATATCGTTTATGCACTGTCAGGATTATTTGCAGGAATCGCAGGTCTGGTTATGTTAGCAAGAGCAAATACAGGTCAACCAAATGCAGGCCTTGGATATGAGTTTGATGTAATTACGTGTGTTGTCCTTGGCGGTGTAAGTGTCAGCGGCGGTTCGGGTAAGATGTCTAATGTAATTGCAGGCGTACTGATCATCGGCGTACTCAGCAACGGAATGGTTCTTCTGAATGTAAGCTCCTATATGCAGATGGTAATTAAAGGAATCATCCTGCTTCTGGCAGTAGGTTCTGACTGCATTCAGCAGAAGAATCTTTTGAAGGCAAAAGCAGCAGCGTAAGTGATGAAAGAGACGAGAGGTAAATGATATGAATGGAAAAATGAAAGTTGCAATTATGACAGATGTAGCAAAAGTGGAACTGACGGAAAGGGAAATTCCGACTCCAAAAGCGGACGAGGTACTTGTCAAGGTGGAGTATGTAGGTGTGTGCGGTTCAGACCTTCATTATTATGAAGCAGGAGGAATCGGTCCGAATATCGTAAAACCACCGTTTGTTTTGGGACATGAGGCCGGAGGTACTGTGGTAGAAGTCGGCGCTGACGTAACTCATTTGAAGGTGGGAGATAAAGTAGCGTTGGAGCCGGGTAAAACCTGCGGAAAATGTGAATTTTGCAAAACCGGAAGATACAATCTTTGCCCGGATGTAATTTTCTTTGCTACTCCTCCGGTAGACGGTGTATTTCAGGAGTATGTGGCACATGAGGCAGGGCTTTGTTTCAAGATCCCTGACAATATGGATACGATGGAAGCAGCGCTCATTGAGCCGCTGGCTGTTGGTTTTCATGCAGCAAGGCAGGGCGGCGCTCAGGCGGGCATGACAGCAGTGGTTACTGGTGCAGGATGTATCGGACTGGTATCTATGATGGCATTAAAAGCAATGGGAGTGACCAGAATCATTGCGGTAGATGTCATGCAGAAGAGACTGGATAAGGCATTGGAATTAGCTGCTACTGAGGTTATCAATGCAAAAGAAAAAGATACGGTAGAGGAAGTTTTAAGATTGACCGGAGGAATGGGAGCAGATCTGGTAATAGAGACTGCTGGAACGGAAATCACCACCCGTCAGGCGATCCAGTTTGTGAAAAAGGGCGCGACTGTAGTATTGGTTGGTTACTCTGCATCCGGAGAAATGACGCTGCCGATGAGTCTGGCTCTTGATAAAGAGATTACATTTAAGACGGTATTCCGTTATCGCCATATCTATCCGCTGGCGATTGAAGCGGTTGCATCAGGCAGGGTTAATTTAAAAGGCATTGTGACAGATGTTTTCCCGTTGGATGATATCCAGAATGCGATGGATCAGAGCGTGAAGAATAAGGCGGATATTGTAAAATCTGTGATTAAGGTAATTGATTAGAAGAGATATTAAACAGATGAAAAGCCGGATATGCAGGCTGAAAGTACTGCACATTCGGCTTTTACTGACTTTTTAAAAAATTTTGTGTTCAAAAAATGAACCTCTGGTTAAGTATGCGGCATGGTACTTGGGAAAAGGCAGGGCATTTTGTACGCTTTGGCGGTTCGTGATTGTCCTGCCTTGCATTTTGCGATACAATAGGAGCAGGAATTTTCGGAATGAGTTTTTCAGGAAAGGATTTTATGCGATGAAGACACTTGTATTGGCGGAAAAACCGTCTGTAGGACGCGATATTGCCCGAGTGCTGCACTGTCAGCAGAACGGGAACGGATATATAGAAGGAAAAGAGTACGTTGTGACGTGGGGACTCGGTCATCTGGTAGAGCTGAAGGCTCCGGAAGGGTATGACGGTAAATATAAGGAGTGGAGGACGGAGGATCTTCCAATCATGCCGGAACGGCTTGAAACGGAGGTGATCGCGCAGACGAAGAAGCAGTACCGGACAGTGCAGGGGCTGCTTTGGAGAAAGGATATAGCCGACGTAGTGATCGCGACAGACGCCGGAAGAGAAGGAGAACTGGTGGCGCGATGGATATTGCAGAAGGCGGGCTGCAAAAAACGATGTCGGAGACTGTGGATATCTTCTGTTACGGATAAGGCGATCAGGGAGGGTTTTGCCGGACTGAAAGATGCAAAAGAGTACGATAATCTGTTTGCGGCTGCCGTCTCAAGGGCAGAGTCTGACTGGTTAGTAGGGATTAATGCTACGCGGGCGCTGACCTGTAAGTATAATGCGCAGCTCTCCTGCGGACGGGTACAGACGCCGACGCTTGCGATGATCGCGGCGAGAGAGGAAGAGATACGGAAATTTCAGCCGGAGAGCTACTATACGGTGAGAGCAGAAGCTTCGGATGTGTTGTTTCAGTGGAAAGACGCTTCGTCGGGAAGTCTGCGCACTTTTTCAAAGGAAAGAGCAGAGAAGATACGCAGTAATCTGACCGGAAAAACGATGACGATTGAAAAGACAGAGAAGAAAAAGAAAAAAACGTACGCGCCGCTGCTTTATGATCTGACAGAGCTTCAGCGGGAGTGCAACAGCCGTTTCGGATATTCGGCAAAAGAGACGCTTAATATCATGCAGCGTCTGTATGAAAATCATAAGGTGCTGACGTATCCGCGCACGGATTCCCGTTATCTGACGAAGGATATTATTCCTACGCTTCGGGAGCGCATCGATTCCTGCGGGATGGGGCCGTACCGGACAATAGCGGCGAAAGTAAAAAACAGGACGTTTTCGGGTACGCTCTCTTTTGTAAATGAGGCAAAGGTATCGGATCACCATGCGATCATCCCGACGGAGCAGACACCGGACTTAAGCCATATGACAGTGGATGAACGCCGCGTATATGATCTGGTGGTGCGCCGTTTTCTGGCTGTTCTGTATCCCGCCTTTGAGTATGAGGAAATGGTCGTAACGGCGAAATGTGGGGGCGATCTGTTTGTGGCAAGAGGAAAAACTGTTCTTGCTTCGGGCTGGAAGGAAGCGTACGGAGAGTTACAGGAGGAGACAAAAGAAGAGGAGGAAGACGAGTGTCGGGAGCAGATTCTGCCTCCGCTTGCACAGGGGATGAAGCTTCCGGTGAGATCCGTCCGGATAAAAGAAGGGAAAACGAATCCTCCGGCTCGGTTTCGGGAGGCAACGCTTCTTTCGGCAATGGAAAATCCTGTAAAATATATGGAAAGCGGCGATAAAGCGCGCGCAAAGACACTTACGCAGACGGGAGGTCTCGGAACGGTGGCTACGCGGGCAGATATTATAGACAAACTTTTTGGAAGTTTTCTGATGGAGAAAAAGGGACAGGACATCTATCTGACAGCCAAAGGCCGCCAACTGCTCCAGCTTGTGCCGGAGGATCTGCGCAGGCCGGAGCTTACCGCGGACTGGGAAATGAAGCTTGCAAAAATAGCTGACGGAACTATAAAAAGAGACCGGTTTATGAAAGAAATACGCAGTTATACGCGGGAGCTGTTAGGCGAGATCAGCACGCAGGAGGGAACGTACCGCCACGAAAACATGACAAATAAAAAATGTCCCGTCTGCGGAAAACGACTGCTGTCCGTAAATGGAAAGAATGCGAAGCTGCTTGTCTGTCAGGATAGAAACTGCGGTTACAGGGAAACAGTATCGCGCACATCTAACGCACGTTGTCCCGTCTGCCATAAGAAGATGGAATTGTCAGGAAGCGGTGAAAACGCGGTATTTTTCTGCGGCTGCGGTTACAGAGAGCGTCTGGAAAAATTCAAGGAGCGAAGAAAGAAAGAGGGCGCCGGCGTGACAAAGCGCGATGTGGCAGCGTATATGAAAAAGCAGCAGAAAGCTGCGGACGAGCCGGTGAATAACGCACTGGCGGCGGCTCTGGCTGGAATAAAGCTGGATCAATGAATGCAGTAGATAGAATAATGTGAGAGCCATATAGTTATCAGGGAGAAACATCAGTATGCGTATAGGAAAGAAGAGCCCTAAAAGAGAAAAAAGGGCGATGACAGTATCGTTGTATGCGAATTTGTTTTTTGTCGTGATTGAGTTGATTATGGCAATCGTAACGAGTTCGCAGGCAGTTTTGCTTGATGCGGTATATGATGGGATTGAGTTTGTAATGCTGCTTCCATCCGTTTTCTTGATACCGCTTTTGTATCAGCCCAGTAATGAAAAATATCCGTTTGGACATATGCAGCTTGAGACGGTATTTATTGTGATCAAGGGAACCACCATGGCAGCAGTAACAGTAGGACTTATTATGAACAGTGTAGATATAATCCTGCACGGCGGAAGACGGATTTCGTTTGGCACGGTTGCCTGGTTTGAGTTGTTTGCATGTGTGCTCGGAATTATTGTCACCTTATATCTGCGTAGGAAAAATAAGGGACTTAATTCTCCGATTGTAGAGGCAGAAATGCAGGGATGGAAGATAGATAGCCTGATTTCTTTTGGGATGACGGCGGCATTTTTTCTGCCTATACTGATACAGCAGGAATTTTTCCAGAAGTTTGTCCCGTATTTGGACTCCGTATTTACGATCATACTTTCTTTGATCATGCTCCCGGTTCCGGTACGAACCGTTATTTCCGGCATACGGGATCTTCTGCTTATCTCGCCGGAGGAAGAAACGGTGGCAGACATAAAAAGTCTGGTAGAGCCGATCATTAGGGAAAGTAATTGTTCCGAGCTTATATATGAGATCGTGCGGACAGGCAGAAAGCTCTGGATCAGCGCATATATTACGCTTGATAAAGACGAATTATCTGTACGCAAATTCAAGGCGCTGCAGACAAGGTGCATTGCGGCTCTTGCGCGGAGGTACACCGATTTTTACTTTGAACTTCTTCCGGAAATTGAATTTCATCCGGAAGAGTTGGAAAATTTATCGCATATGGAAAAAAGTGAGCTATCCAACGCAGGCAGCGTTTGCCTGAAGGCACAAAGTGAGGAAAGATAACAAAAGGGGAAAAGAATCTTTTATGAGAACGGGCATTTATATTGTACGTTCTCTGAATGGTTCTTTTTTATTTTTCGAATTACCTATTGACAAGATAGGTAAAATAAAATATAATGCAAAAAACCTATTTAATAAGTAGGTAATAGGAGGCATGCGATGGAACTCCATTTTGAAAAGCTTGTGAGAGAAAACTTTCGTTTTGGCCGAATGCGGCGATGTTCGTAACTATGAAGAAAGATCACGAAA
>ENA-ORMO01002645-ORMO01002645.1-human-gut-metagenome-genome-assembly--contig:-NODE-2645-length-13658-cov-2.195031_pt1 | contig 13658 bp, 13 predicted proteins | sample MGYA00242106_ERZ509001 | MGnify/ENA primary metagenome ERZ509001 (study PRJEB26280, sample SAMEA2338736) | human gut metagenome | biome: human gut; feature: human-associated habitat; material: faeces... | reverse complement strand
CCTGTACTATTTTTGTTTATCCGCCTGTCTGACCTGCTGCTTTGGGGTGCTTTCACCTTCCTTTATGCGCAGTTTTCATTTACAGTCCTTTGTCTGAAACCTCTGCGGTCTGCTCCTGCCCTTCGATGTCCGAGAATATCTCCTCATAGTTTTCTGCGATAAATCCCTGTTCCAGTGCAATTTTTGCAAAATCCTCCACCGCATCACGATTGACCTTTTCAGATACGACAATTTTTTCAAAAGCGCTTTTCAGAACAGAAGGTGTCAGAGATTTTCCGGTCACTGCAGTAATTTCCTCATTCACAATAGCCGCTGCTGCGTCTGTATCCGTCTGCACCGCCTTCGTTGCCTCTTCATGCTTTTTCAAAAAGACAGATACACTCTCTGGATTCTCTTCCAGAAAATCCTTTCTCACTACAACGACTGCTACCGGATAATCTCCACCTGCATATACCTCATCGTAATCAAGTACGATCTTTGCACCACTCTCTGTAAGCATCGCTCCCCATGGCTCCGGCACGAGCGCCGCATCAATATTTCCCTGATCCATCATATTTTGAACGTCCGCATTCTCCACCGCAGTTACGGTCACAGTACCGCCCGCTTCAGCCGGAGCAAGCCCATTATCTGAAAGAAGCTTCAAAAGGCATAAGTGCTGCGTATTCCCAATCTGCGGCACTGCGACTGTCTTTCCATCCAGATCGGCCGCGCTTTCAATAGCCGAATCAGGCGAAGTGACAAGCTCTGCTCCTGCCATCGTCGCACCGGAAAGTATCAGCACATCGCCATCTGACTTTACATTCGCCGTGATTGCCGGGACAGGACCGATATACCCTATATCTATGTCTCCCGCAAACAGAGCCTCGACTTCGGATGGACCTGCGTTAAACGCTGTCCATTTTACCTCCACGCCTTCGCCGAACACCTCATCCAACATTCCCTCTGCTTTCATATACAGCGCCTGCGCATGCGTCACATTATTGAAATATCCGATATGGACTTCTTCCATCTCCTTTTTACTTCCGCATCCAGAGGTCAAAGCTGCCGCAAGCACTGCGCAGCCTGCAAGCAGAACCATCTTTTTTGCTTTCACTCTCTTTGCTCTTCCTGTGTTTTTGTTCCCGTCTTTTCTATCCTTTTCCATTTTTCATCCCTTTCCTTTCACTTTAGCCTATTCCTTCGCTCTTTGTCTTTTTCTTACCTCTTCTGCCTGTTATCATACAAAAAGTCTGACTTACTTCTCAAGGAACTTTTTGATAACGTTATCTATATCATTTTTCCCTTATTTTTCTTGACTTATTGCTTCTATCTTTTTAATATAAACCTATACAAAATTTAAAAATCAATGATTTTTGATAACGTTATCAATCAAGGCAAAAGCAAATATAATGTCCTGCCAGTTTTTCATCCGGAGGTGTATAGATGTCCCTGAAAGAAATCGCAAAACGATGCGGCGCTTCTGTATCGACTGTTTCACGCGTTTTGAATCAGCCTGATTACCACTGTTTAGATTCTGAACTTCAAGAGAGGATATGGAGCTGCGCGAGAGAGCTCAATTATATCCCCAATACTGCCGCAAGACAGCTAAAGCTCGGAAAAAATATTTCTCCGCAGCATCCGCCTGTCATTGACGTTTTTCTGACACGTTTTCACTCCTTAGCGTCCGATCTGTTTTTTAAAGAGCTATATGAGGTGCTTCGGGAAGAGCTTCTAAAAACCGGCTGCCAGCTCGGAAGGCTGCTTACTCTGCCTGATATGACGCAGAGGCAGCAGAATCTAAGTCCGCTTGCGGCTCACAAAATTCCCGATGCGGACGGACTGATCCTTCTTGGCAAATGTCCGGCAGAGCTAATCCCCTTTTTAAAAAACCAGTACCGTTCCCTCATCGGAATCGACCGGAATCCGACAAACTTTGACTACGATGAAATCATCTGCGACGGCACCACAGCAGCCTCTGTCGCAATGGATTACCTCATCCTGCTTGGACATAAAAAAATCGCCTACATAGGCGGCTGCTCCTATGAGGCGAGATACATCGGCTATTATCAGTCTTTGATCTCCCATAAGCTCCCTCTCGACCATGGAAATATTTATCCGACGAGCCAGACAAGAGAGGAGGGATACCAGATGATGAAAACTATCCTAAAAAAAGAAACGCTGCCGTCTGCAATCTTCTGCGCAAACGACAGCACAGCACTCGGCGTCCTTGAAGCACTGAAAAAAAGCGGGAGGAGAAAGTATATCCCTTCTGTTATATCTATCGACAATATCCGGGAAGCTCAAATGTGTTCTCCAAGCCTGACGACCATTGATATTCCGAAAAGAGAGATGGCGCACCACGCTGTAGCGCTCCTTCTTGACCGCATCCGGTGCGGACACAGTGAAAATATCCGCATGGAGCTTCCCTGCCGTCTGATCGTCAGAGAGAGCTGCTCCTATGCGGCAGAATGATCCCGTCTAAAAGCTGCTCTCCGACTCCAGCGTTTCAAGCTCCTCGATCCAGGCACGCACGGAAGCATCGCTTGGCATCCGCAGATCCCCGCGCGGTGAGAGCGCGACACTCCCCACTTTCGGTCCGTCCGGCACACAGGAACGTTTAAACTGCTGCGAGAAGAACCTCCAGTAGAACTTTTTGAGCCATTTAAGGATCGTTGCATCATCATACATATCTACAAATGTATACTTCGCAATTCTGTATATTTTTGCCGGAGCAAAACCGCAGCGCATCATATAATACAAAAAGAAATCATGCAGCTCATACGGCCCGACGAGATCCTCCGTCTTCTGTGCGATCTCGCCATCCTTTGGCGGCAGCAGCTCTGGGCTGACTGGAGTATCGAGCACATCGTACAGGATACGGCCAACTGCCTGATCTTCGCATGTATCGGCATAATAGCGGACAAGGTAACGCACCAGCGTCTTAGGCACAGAGCAATTTACGCCATACATTGACATATGATCCCCATTATACGTTGCCCAGCCAAGCGCAAGCTCCGACATGTCTCCTGTTCCCACCACCATACCGCCATTTTTATTTGCAATATCCATCAATATCTGCGTTCGCTCTCTCGCCTGACTGTTCTCATACGTCACATCGTGCACGGCAGGATCATGTCCGATATCTTTAAAATGCTGATTTACCGCATCGCGAATATCCACTTCCAGAAGGCGCGCTCCAAGCAATCTTGTCAGATCGCATGCATTCTGATACGTGCGGTCCGTCGTACCAAAGCCCGGCATCGTCACAGCTGTCATAGCGTCATGTGAGAGACCGAGCATATCGCAGGTTTTCGTCATTACAAGAAGAGCAAGTGTCGAATCAAGCCCTCCTGAAATTCCTACAACAAGGTTTTTGCAGTTTGTATGCTTCATACGCTTTTTCAGTCCAAGCGCCTGCAGCATCAATATCTCTTCACACCGCATCTCGCGTTCAGCCTGACCAGACGGTACAAACGGAGAAGGATCAAAAGTGCGCGTCAGACGCGTCTCCTCATCCTTCAGCACAAAGCGAACCTTTTCATACTCATTACAGCCCTTTGTCTCAAACGTCGTCATCCTGCGGCGTTTTTCTCGCAGCGATGAAATATCGATCTCCGAATACGTAACCCCTGTCGTAAAACGCTGCGACTGCGCAAGCACGTGTCCATTTTCCGCGATCAGATTGTGTCCTCCAAACACGAGATCCTGCGTCGACTCGCCTTCTCCCGCATTTGCATAGATATACCCGCAAAGCAGTCTGGCAGACTGGATGCTGATCAAATTTTCTCTATATGAGCTTTTACCTGCTGCCTCATCACTTGCAGACAGGTTCACAATAAGATTTGCGCCTGCAAGCGCATGTTCTGTACTCGGGGGAGCGGCAGCCCAGAGATCCTCGCATATTTCTGCCGCCACACACAGCCCCTTTGGATGCTCACAGCAAAAAAGCTGTCTCATGCCAAACGGAACCGGCTGCCCTTCAAATTTTATCCACTCGATCCAAGCTCGATGAGTACTCCAAAGCCATGGAGGCAATCCATGCCATTGTAATTGGGCAGATGACGTTTCGGAACAAGCCCAAGAAGTCTGCCGTCACAAACCGCCGCCGCCACATTATAGAGCTTACCGTCTTTTTCCCAAGGCATTCCTACAAATACAAGCGCATCTCTTCCCCGTGTATGCGCGAGAATACGGTATAGCTCATGCCTTGCGCTCTCCAACAGCTTCTCCTGCCAAAACAGATCGCCGCACGTATATCCCGTTATGCAAAGCTCCGGAAATACGATAATCTTCGCTTTCTGCGACAGTGCCTCATCAAGCATCTCACAGATCCGGTCCGCATTGAATTCACAATCCGCCACCCTAATCTCCGGCGTTACCGCCGCCACCTTTACAAATCCGTCTCTCATGCTGTTCCCTCTCCTGGATTTTCCCACATTAAGTCTTTACCGACTGCTTCTTGCAAGCAGCTCTTTTAATTCATCTACCGTCACCTGATATTTTTTATTACAGAACTGACATCCTACCTCTATTGTTTCTCCGTCTGCAATCATTTCCTGCAAGTCTTTTTTTCCGATGCTGATCAGCGCGCGCTCAATACGCTCCTTTGAGCAGTCGCAGCGATACTGTGTCGGTATCCTGTCCGTAATCTCCACGCCGAATTCACCAAGCAGCTCTTCCAATATCTGCTCCGGCGTCATTCCCCTATCAAGCATGGCAGTCACGGATGTTGTCTGCGCCAGTTTTTCCTCCAGTCTGTCAATGACTTCATCCGATGTAAACGGCATAAGCTGTATGATAAAACCGCCCGCCTGGCGCACGGTGTTATTCTTTTCCATCAAAACGCCAAGCCCGACAGACGATGGCACCTGCTCTGATACCGCAAAATAATACGTCAGGTCATCTCCGATCTCTCCCGTTTTCAGCTCACACTGACCGACATACGGTTCCTTCATCCCCAGATCTTTGATCACATTCAAAATACCAATGCCGATCGCGCCGCCAACGTCCAACTTTCCATTTTCATTTGCATGTATTACAACGGCCGGATTCTGCACATATCCCTTAACATTGGCAGATGAATCCGCTGTGACCGTGATTCCGCCAATCGGACCGCTTCCTTTGATCTGTAATGTAAGAAGATCCTTCTCCCCCTTCATCATTACTCCCATCATTGCTCCTGCGCTTAAAAGTCTTCCAAGAGCCGCGGTCGCCACCGGACTCGTATTATGATAATTGCGCGCCGTTTCTACCATCTCACGCGTTGTCGCTGCAAATGCGCGTATCTGCTGATTTGCTGCTGTTGCTCTTACTATATAATCCATATTGTGCTTCCTTTCGCAAGTATTTTATCTTTATCATTGCTTTTTCTGTTTCTCTGTGTCTCTTACAGTATGCCGATCATACCAATAATAATACCAGCCGCCGTACCGCTCACATAAAGCGCAGCCGTGATGGCAAGATTCATTTTTCTGCTTTCATTCTCACGATACAGCACCAGCAGACCTGTACCCGCTCCGCATAAAAGTCCCGAAAATAACGCTCCGCTTCCCAGTATTCCTTCGAGATAGAGCTGCGTGATCAAAACAGACGCCGCGCAGTTCGGTATCATACCGACAAGTCCTGCCACAAGCTCTGTAATGCCGCGCATTCCCGCAACCGTATGAGAGAAGCTGTGCAGATCAAACAATTCCATCAGCAGCCCGATCGTCAGCGAGATCAAAAACAGAAATCCCGCCGTGCGCACCGTGTGAGAAAACGCCGAATGCCATATCCCGTGCTCCGAACAGCCGCAGTGGTCATGCTCACACATATGTGGATGCTCCGGCAGCTCATTTCTACGTCCAAGCACCCTCTGCACGAGAAAATCAAGCGCAAGTCCGGCAAGAATCGCCACGACCACCTTTACAGCCAGTATCTTAATAACCACCGGTACGGCAATCCCCTCCGAGATCATAATCGGAAGCATCTCGTCTGAGGTAGAGAGAAACACCGCTAAAAGCGTGCCGGGCGAAAGCATTCCCCCCGCAAACAATCCGGCAGACGCAGCCGCAAACCCACACTGAGGGATCACGCCGATCAGTGCACCGATGATCGGACCTGCTTTTCCCGCACGGTAGATCATACTCTTTGTTTTTTCACTCATCCTATGCTCTGCATACTCCACTGCCAGATACGACAAGTAGAGAAACGGCAGAAGCTTCAGACAATCCAACACACTGTCAATTAAAATTTCCTGCATAAAACCGCCTTCCTGTCACTTTTCCATGACCTTTGCAGCAAGTGCTCCGGTCGGTAAGATATAATCTGTTTTTGTGATACCAAAACGGAGGGGGCACATCTTCTGCACACCCTCCGAATACTTTCCATAGCCGTTTTCCTACAGAAATCCGGCAAATACGGACGCCCCGATCACAGTAAGAAGCCCTGCTACCGCAATAGAGAGACTGCTCATCGCCCCTTCGATCTCACCGATCTCCATCGCCTTCGCTGTTCCTATTGCGTGGGATGCAGAACCAAACGCAATCCCCTTCGCGATCGGCTCCTCGATCTTAAACAGCCGGAAAATAAATTCTCCGATCACGTTTCCTAAAATTCCCGTCACAATAATGACGGCTACCGTAATCGTCACAATGCCGCCGAGTTCCTCGGATACGCCCATACCGATTGCCGTAGTGATTGACTTGGGCAGAAGCGTCACATACTCTTCATGGCCAAACCCAAATACAGCCGCCATTGCGAGGATGGAAAGCAGACTCGTCAGGACACCGGAAACTACGCCTGCCGCAATCGCCCTCGCATGTTTTTTGAGAAGTGACATCTGCTCGTACAGAGGAATCGCCAGACAAACAGTCGCAGGCGTCATCAGATATGATAAAAGCTGCGCCCCCTCATTGTAGTCTTCATAATCGATACCTAGCACGGCAAGAATCACCATCACCAGAACGATCGAAATAAGAAGCGGATTACAGACTGCCCATTTCAGCCTGCGCTTTAAGAAGACCCCCAGCTCATATGCCAGCACGCTGACCATCACGCCAAAAAATACGGAATTGCCTAACATATCTTTCATTTTGCGTCACGCCCTTCCTTCCTTCGTATCACTGCCTGCGTCACGCGGCCGGACACCACCATGACAAGCACGGTAGATATGACCGTCACAATAATGAGAGGAACAAGAATCGGTCTTATTCTTCCCCATGACTGCGTAAGTCCGACAGCCGCCGGAATAAACATGAGCGGCATGATCTCTATGAGAAATTTTCCTGCATCCTTTACTGCTTCAAGCGGTATGATCTTCAGCATAAGCGCCGCCAACATCAGTACCAGACCGTAAATGCTTGCCGGAATAGGAAGGGGCAGCACGGCCTTTAGTATTTCGCCTAAAAATGATATTACCAGAATAATCGCAAACTGTCTCACGTGTTTCATGATGTCGTACCCTCTTGGTTGTTTTTACATACGCTCAGGAGCTGAGAATCCCAGCAGATCGATGCTCGTCTCAAGAATTCTTCTTGTCAGATCAAGCAGCTCGATCCAACTTCTCTGACGCACACTGTCCTCCTCTGCAAGAATGCGTGTCTCATGGTAAAAATGATTGAAGGCATTCGCCAGATCGTAAATAAAGGAGCAGATCTTATGAGGAGCCGTCTCTTCAAACGCCTGTGCAATGACACTATTAAACTTCACAAGCTCCATCATCAATCCTTTCTCGCTCGATGTCGAAGGAGCAAGAATACCGCCCTCGCCTACAGAACCGCCGTTTGCTCTGTATTTATTCAGGATCGACTTAATACGCACGATCGTATACAGGATATAGGGTCCCGTATTTCCCTCAAAGGAAGTGAACTTGTCCGTATCAAAAATATAATCCTTTGACGCCTGATTGGACAAATCGCCGTACTTAATTGCAGACAGAGCAACAAGCCGGGCTGTCTCCATTGCTTCCTTCGGATCTACCTCATGGTTCTCCGTGATCTTATTGTACATCTGCTGTGTAATATCTGCGATCAGCGTTTCAAGACGCATTACGCCGCCGTCTCTCGTCTTAAACGGTTTTCCGTCTTTTCCGTTCATCGTACCAAAACCAAGGAACTTAAGTTGCGTATCCTCATCGACAAGTCCCGTCTTGCGCGCACAGCGGAATACCTGCGTAAAGTGCATCTCCTGACGCTTGTCTACCACATAAATGATCGAATCCGGATGAATCAGCTTCATACGCTCGATGATCGTCGCAAGGTCTGTCGTCGTATAAAGTGCCGCTCCGTCAGATTTGAGGATAATACACGGCGGTACCTCCTTCGTGTCTGTCTCCTCTTTTACATCAACGATCAGCGCTCCCTGATCCTCGTACGCAAAGCCTTTATCTTTCATGTACTGCGCCATTTCCGGTATGTACGGCTGTGCATCCGACTCCTTTTTCCAGAGATCAAACTCGACATTTAAGTTGCCGTAATTGCGCTTCAGATCTGCTACGGACACATTCAAAATATGCTGCCACAACGCGCGGTATCCCCTTACTCCGTCCTGCAGCTTCGCCGTAGCATCAAGAGCCTCCGCCTTGTAGGACTCATCCTCTTTTGACTTTTTACTTGCAGTCGGATAAATCTCTTCCAGCTCAGAAATTGTAAACGGAGCCTCTGCCGGGTACTCTCCGTCATAATTTTCATCAAAATATACCAGATCCGGCTGACGCTTCTTTACCTCTGTGATAATAAGCCCCATCTGAAGCCCCCAGTCGCCCAGATGTACGTCACCGATCACCTCATGTCCTACGAAACGTCCGATCCGCTTTACACTCTCTCCGATGATTGCGGAACGCAAATGACCTACATGCAGCGGCTTCCCCACATTCGGTCCGCCGTAATCGATCATGATCTTTTTCGGCTCCTGCGCTGTCTCGACAGAAAGCTTCTCGTCTGCCTGCATCCCCAGAAGATACTCAGAAAGAAAGCTTCCCGAAACCTTCATATTGATAAATCCGGGATTCACTGCGCATACCTCTTCAAATACAGGATTGTCTGCAAGCGCCCCTGCCACATCCTGCGCAATCAGAATCGGCGCCTTTCCATATGCCTTTTTTGCGGCCATTGCGCCGTTACACTGATATTCACACAGATCCGGCCGGTTAGAAATTCCTGTCTTTCCATATGCCGCATCATAGCCGCAGGCGGCAAATGCGTTCATAACCTCCTGACTGATCAAATCCAGAATCTTTTTCATCCTTATCCATCCTTTTCCTGTTTCTTTGTAACTGTTCTGTATTTTCACAGTTACGCTTTTCTTCGTTTTTTGGATCCATCTCTTCCAAATCCAAAAAGCTCTTACTGCTCTGCCCGGCATGCACACCACATACACGAAGCAGACGCATGGCATACATATTAGTATAACACACAAAAATCAATCCCTACAATCCCTTTTTCCACAGTTTTTCCGTACTGTGAAAATCACACAAAGAAGTGCTGCAAATGACGCTAGTAACTGCCAGTTATATGCAAGGTAAAATCCTGCCGCGCAGTATTCGTCTCGATATCCGAACGCCATCGAAACAGCAGCAAAAGCTGCCGCCCACCACAAAATATTCGCACCTCCATTTCCTCTGCTGCCCGGCACATTTTTCATGCGATGAGCCGCAGCATACAGCTCATACCGTATCAGCACTTCCTGCCATACGCGCGCGCAGAAGCTGCGCAGGCAGAAGCCGGAGTTCACAACAACAAGCGTCAGAGCGGGAAGCAGCACAAAAGCATCCCATGCCGCAGGCCCGCCGTCTGCCATCTCCCAAATCCGTCTGACCATCCACAGGGCCAGATATAAAAATACCGATTCCTGTGCAGTAAAAAACCAGACAAATGCGAGACAGACAGTCAGATACACTCCTCTTCCACCGCACCGGATCATCTCAAAAAATGCCTCCTCCTGCCGCAGCTTCTTTTCCATCCAGACACAAAAACAGCACCAAAAAATACAGGCAATTGTCAGTATTCCAAAGCCTGCCTTTGTCCATCCGCCCATACGAAGAAGCGGCAGCAGCACGGCAAACCGCGAAAACGCTTCCACCGCTAAAAGCGCATTTTCCCTCTGCAAGGTCCTGTATTTAAATTGTATTCCACTTTGTCCGGACTTATCTTGTGCATCTTCATGCACTGTTCGCTCCCGCATCGACATACTGCTCCCTCTTTTCTTCCCAGTCTCTAAGATACTGTGAAACAAAAATTCTGTGATATTATATAAGTATGCCGTTTTTGCGGTATATTATTCTTTTATGCACACATCTGTATGCCATGTTACTTCCTCTTGTTTAAAAACTTCAACAAGCAATCTCCTTTGCCATAAATACGCTCAATGGATCCTGAATTTTCTTCCCCATCCGGCATCTTTGTTTCATCTGCCTTAGAAACGCCTGATATTTCTGCAATTTTTGTAACACTCATATTATGTTATATTTTAAAACAGCCGGCAGAACCTCCCGCTCTGCCGGCACGATACAATCATCAAGATAATTTTTTCTCGCTACTCTTTCGCATTCAGCACTCCGATAATGTGCTCCTTCTGCCTTTCGATATGGCGCCCCGATGCCTCAAGCGCTCTGTCTACGTCTCCGGCAGCAAGCGCCTTAAGTATCTCAGCATGCTCCTGCACGAGCTGCTGATGGGCGTCACGGTCTTTTAGATATTCCATCCGATAGCGATACATCTGCTCTCTTAGGTTGTTCAATATCTGTACGAGACGCCCATTTCCCGTTGCCTCATAGATCGCCTCATGAAAACGCATATCTGCCTGCGCACACGCACCGACATCCTCACCGTAAAGTGTCTGCTCAAATTCATCCGCCAAACTGCCAATTTCCTCGATCTGCTCCGGCGTCAGCATCTTACATGCGAGCTTGACTGCAAGCTCCTCCAAAGCCATACGTACCTCCAGCACATCCTCCAGATCCGAAATCGTAATCTCAGCGACAACCGCTCCCTTGCGCGGAATCATCCGCACGAGTCCTTCAAGCTCAAGCTTGCGCATCGCCTCGCGTACCGGAGTCCTGCTCACGCCAAGCTTCTGTGCCAGATGGATCTCCATCAGCCTCTCCCCCGGTTTTAATTCTCCCCGTAATATCGCCTGCCGCAGCGTATGAAATACGACATCGCGCAGCGGCAGATAATCGTTCATCTGCAATTGAAAATTCTCTACCATATTTCCTCCCTGCAAAGGGTTTTTTCATCAGACTTTTCCTTCAGAATGAAAAAACTTCGTCAGATATACGTTTTTTGCAAGTGTGCCGTTTCTCAGCTCTTCATATGTGGCCTGCGCCTTTTTCGCATCATCAAACAGTCCGAATACCGTTGGACCACTTCCGCTCATCATCGCGCCAAGCGCTCCGGCACGCTTCATTTCCTCCTTAATCTCTTCAATAACCGGATACGCCGGAATCGTCACCGTCTCCAGCACATTGCCCATAAGCTTCGCCATTGCATATCCGTCTCCCGCACGGATGGCATCCGTCTGCGCATCGATATCGGGATGATATGCCAGCTGGTCTGCTTTCAGGTTCGTATAGACAAATCCTGTCGAGACATGAATCGGCGGCTTTGCCAAAACTACGTACATATCCGGTGCGGCAGGCAGAGGCGTAAGCACATCTCCTATACCTTCAGCAAGCGCTGTCCCGCGCATGATACAGTACGGCACGTCCGCACCGATCTTCACTCCCCGCTTTTTCAGCTCCTCTTTTGAAAGACCGAGCCGGAACATGCGGTTGATCCCGACAAGCACCGCTGCCGCATCTGAGCTTCCGCCTGCCAGCCCTGCCGCTACGGGAATATATTTTTTCAGACGGATGTGTACCCCCTGCGCTACGCCGAATTCCTCCATCAAAAGCTTTGCCGCTTTGTATACGAGGTTATCCTCATTGACCGGAAGATACCCGATATTTGTCGCAACCGTGATCCCCGGCTCCGTTTTTTCCGCAATCTCAATCTGATCATACAGATAAACCGTCTGCATGATCATCCGCAGATCATGGTATCCATCGCTTCGCCTGCGCAGTACGTCAAGGCCTAAGTTGATCTTTGCCATTGCTTTTAATTTGATTTCCATATCTTTTGTACTCTCCTGTACTTTGTATACAATGTACCTATATTTTACCCTCCCTCTCTATTTATGTCAACGCACGGGGAGGACTTATTTTATTTTTGTGATAACTGCCGAACCACGCTTTTCATTAAGATCAGACAGTCGCCTTTTTTAATGTTTTCCGATTCAAGACCGTTCATCTCCATGATCTGCTCCGGCGTCAGATAATACTGCTTTGCAATATCCCACAGCGTCTCTTTGCCCTGTACGATATATCCGGTAATACCCGGTACTGCCTCAAGCTCCTCAAGCTTATAGTCTTTTTCGTGTATTTCATGGATACACTGCTGCTTCTTAGGCTGTACTGCAAAAAGATTCAGGCTGACGACTGCGCGTATCTCCATCTCCTCACTGTCTGCCATAGTCGCAAGAAGCTGATCCATGCCGACAGACAGAGTATATCTGCTTGTTTCCGTAATATCCGGCGCATCGGCAACGTGCGAAAACGGTACAGCTCCTTCAAGCACTGCAAACGGCATAGTATCATCAGCAGAAATATAGAGGATCGATACCGGTATCGCCCCGTCAATCTTAAGTCCCTCGGGCACAGTCTGAACCTTGTCGATCTTAATATTTCCGCTGCTGTGACAAACCTGAAGGATACGCGGCTTTGCACTTTGTATTCTGATCTTTCCATTTACGCGGCACTTTGACTCATTGCGCACGACAAGGCTCTCATACACTTCCTCGCTTGTCTCAAGCTCCAGAGACTTTTCCGGTGAATACACATCCTCCAGTATTTCTGTTTCTCCGCTTGCGTATACGCGTATCTCAAGCTCCATCATTCCTTCCAGATGAAAAAGCCGAAACTCTCCGTCAGTGTCTTCCTTCGCTGTCAGATCAGCCTGCGCCAAAGAGACGTCAATGTCCGGGATCAGATCTGCCCTGCATCCTGCACACTCTACCTCACCCTCAAACGGCACAGACTGCTCTATCCACTGTATACTCGCGTTTTCCTCCTCCGACCGGTAAAGTACAAACAGAAACAGGCTACCCTGTACATATACGCTGCCATCCCTTAAAGCTGCCCTGCATCCGCGAAGCTGTGTGCTGTCCCACAGGATCTCCCTGATGTTTGGTTTGTTTGAGGCAAGCTGCACCTCTTCTTTCAGACGCAGAATATCTTTTTTCTGCACCTCAAGCTGCAAAAGCTCTAGGCGCTTTCGGCGCTCGCACAGTTCTATCTCAGTCTGTGTCCCGACTGCCGCAGACATATCGTAAATTTCTTCTACAGACGCCGAAAAGCTCAAAATTGCACGTATCGTAAGCTTTCTGGAATTGATCAGGGCAACGTTTAAATCCTCTGTCTCATAGCGCAGACGGATCTGCTCCCCCGCCTTTAATCCCTCCATGACAATCGACTCGTCAAACGGCAGCTTTGCTTCCAGACGGTGAAGGCTGCGCTCCTTCGTATCGTCCATATATAAGATGCTGACTGCCATATATCCATCGGCAATCACCCGTCCCTCTTCTGTTCGCGTATGCTCCAATACTACGCGTTCTCTACTCTGGATGATCGTATCGACATCCGGATTGATGTCGGGTACGTTCAG
>ENA-ORMO01002629-ORMO01002629.1-human-gut-metagenome-genome-assembly--contig:-NODE-2629-length-13748-cov-1.997079_pt1 | contig 13748 bp, 13 predicted proteins | sample MGYA00242106_ERZ509001 | MGnify/ENA primary metagenome ERZ509001 (study PRJEB26280, sample SAMEA2338736) | human gut metagenome | biome: human gut; feature: human-associated habitat; material: faeces... | reverse complement strand
AGCAAGACACTGAGGCTACGGCACACGTATCCGATTTGGCAGACGGCGAGTATCTCGTAAGTTCGAGCAGTAACTACTCGTTTGTCTTGGATGTTGCTGGCGGCTCGAAAGGCAATAGCGCCAATATTCAGCTGTACAGGTCGAACATGACCAATGCGCAGCGCTGGGGCGCTTCTCATGATGATAAGGGCTATGTTACGTTTACGAATGCTGGCTCCAATAAGGTAATCGATGTCGCTGGAGGAAACGCTTCCGCTGGAACAAACATTGCCCAGTACGCCTCCAACGGCACGTATGCTCAAAAGTGGATTGCCGCCAAGCAGCCTGATGGTACGTATCTCATTGAGAGCGCTCTGAGACCCGGATTTTATCTTGGATCGAGGGGGGCCGGCGCATCCAATGGCGTAAACGTTGAGCTAAGCTCTAATGAGGGCGCCTCTCACTTTTTCCTGTTGGGCACGTCCCCGTCGGTCGCAAAATGCGACGACATCCTCCCGAAAGGTTATTTTACGCTAAGTCCCGCTTGTAGCTCCACCGGTAAGGTCATTGACGTCGTCGGCGGCTCAAGCTCCAATGGGGCAAATGTCCAGCTCTACAACAGCAACGGAACGCTTGCTCAGCTGTTTAGCTTCGAATATAACGATGGCTACTATGTAATCCGTAATGCAAAGTCCCAAATGGCGCTCGATGTTGATAGCGGCAATCTTATTCCGGGCACCAATGTTCAGCAATGGGCCTGCGATTCCGAAAATGCTAATAGGCTATTTGCTGCGATAGATAATGGCGACGGCACGTTTTCCTTTATGAGCAAGTCAACTGGCTTGGCTTTGGATATTGTTGGAGCTTCTGATTCCGCTCAGGCTAATTTGGACGCTTATCTCCCCAATGGAACCGCCGCTCAAAAGTTCTCGCTTCATCAGGTTAGTGAGTTTTTGGACGAAGGTGCCTTTTCTTTCAAGTCGCACACGAGCTCAAAAGTCCTGGATGTTGCCGGCGGTTCTATGAAGGACGGCGCTGCGGTCCAGCTCTATGCATCAAACGGTACGCTTGCTCAAAAATGGTTTGTGAGCAAGGTGGCTGGTCTTGACAACGAATACGAGATTAAGTGTATCGGCTCTGGGAAACTGCTCTCTCTGACTGATAGGGGAGAGCTTGTTCAGCTGACATCTAGCGGTGCGGATTCTCAGCGGTGGCGCAGTAAATTGTCAGGCGGCAAGATTGCTTTGCAAAACGCGGCTACAGGCCAGTATCTCTGTGCTTCTGGCTCCTCCGAATCTTTAGGAATGGTCGAATCGCCTGAATTGCCTGGCGTTCGGTTTGATGTGAGGAATGACGGGGAGGGTTCTTTCTGAAGGGCCCTATAACATTCAGCTTGGGACGAATCGGTTTCAGGTGTTCGATATCTCTGGTGACTCAACGACCGCTGGTGCATCAGTAGGTTTTATGGTTCGAATGGAACGTCAGCTCAGATTTGGGCGTTTGTAAAAATTCTGATTGCACATATCTCCAACGCTGACTGGTGTTCAGCGGAAAGGGCGTACCCATTATTCGTCAACGCGTTATGGCGAAGACTGGAGCGTGATCGTGATCCATATTTCGGAGTGCACCTCGCTTTCACAAATCGACATACATTTTGGGGAACACGTGAAGCATCGGTTCATTATGGTGTAGCTCCAGGGCAGATTCACCAGTATGTTGGTCTCAACGACACGGCTTGGGCCGTTGGCGACTGGGGGTGGAATAAACGCTCGGTGTATATCGAGCATGTGGGGACTACGGCAAATCCGCCTTCGTATGCTACTCTTGATACTAGTGCAACTCATGGCTACGCTCGCAAGATCTAAGGGTTGGAGGCATCTGGCGATGTGCGATAATGTCGAAATTCACAAGTGGTATTCATCGACTAGTCGCCCTGCTGGAACGGATGTCAACTGGCTGGTCATGAAGGCTAATAAATATTTGGGCAACTAATCAATTTTCTATTTTCACTCACTGATTGGATGTACATTGGGCAAGAGACAGACGGCTTTTGATTGTGCTTCTGGAATATGTTTAACTCTAATGATTGCTATTCATGTATCCGGTTGGACAAGTTATATGCCACGGCTAAATAGGCTTGTTGGCGTCTTCTTCCTCTGCTATTTCTTTTTTCAGGCTGGGCTTTGGATTAACACCGGTCAACCGTTTAAAGATCATGCTAATAAAGTAGCCATAAAATTTCTTCGACCCTTCGTTTTATTCTGTGCGGCCTATTTTATTTATTACTATTACTTCGGTTACGCTGAGCAGCCTTTTCTTAGCTATCTTAAGAGAAGTCTATTCAGCCTTGTGTACGCAAGTCCAAGTTGGAAAAAGGATATTTGGCCTTTTGGATTTGACAATATATCCGTTGGACCTATTTGGTTTTGGAGCGCATATTTTTGGTATCAAATTATTTTACGTTTATATTTAGATTTTTCTGAAAAAAATAAACATCTATCACTACTGGGCTCATTCATCATTTGCGCAATCTCCAGTATTTCAATGAAGTATGTACTAATGCCCTTCAACCTTCAAGTTGTGTTATCCATGTTGCCATTTGGGGTGACATCTTATTTCCTTAAAAATTCACTTTTTGCTGTTATGCGCGATATGCAATCAAGGCAGGTCTTTTTTTCCACCTTGTTTAGTTCGGTTATTTATATTTTGGTCATCATTCTTTTACCTGATCAGAATATGAATTTAGGCGAAAATTACTTTCCAATCAGCTCTTTAATTGGTTCATTCGCTGGTATAACAGCACTTCTTACTGCATGCCGGTTCCTTTCCTTAAATGTTCCTACCGTTAGTAAGCTATTTAGATTTGTTGGGGAGCATTCGTATCTGATTTTTCTGCTTCATTGCATTGATTTGATGATGTTTAGGAACTGGGGATGGATTGATTTAAATGGGCCAAGTCTTCTTGCGTCCTCCGTTCTTGGCTATTTTGTGATTTGCTATTTGATGATTTCTGTTAAGGATAGCTATGATGAAAACTAAGAATTTCGAATCCATCTCTATATCTTTCGTTTTTGTTTTTTTGTTCTGGATGGGTATTCGGTTTTCATTCCATTTGGACTCAGTTGTATCCCTGATTTCGGCTATTTTGTTATTAACAGCGATTGTGGTTATTAAAAGGGCGGCTGTTAAATTGTCCGCCTGTTTGTCAGGTTCTCAATGTGGCTCCGTGGCCAATTCAGTGGGTTCATTCGTTTCTTTCAATTTTCCCGTTTGCCTTGCCTTTATATGGCTACTTGTCTATTTTGCTGCTTTTCCGGGTTATTTTTGCTATGACACGAATTGGTTCTTTGCCTATGCGAACGATGGAGTTTTGACAACCTACCAATCAGCGTTTCAGTGTTTTGTTATAGGGTCATTGCTAAAGCTGTTTATGCGTGTTTTCAATAGTGTTAACTGCTCGATTGCTTTGATTACTTTTCTGCATATGACTATCTGCTATTTATTATCTGTTGCGTCGTTTGCGTTAGTTGACAAATTATCATTAAAAGAAGGAGCGACTGTTTCCCCAGATCGTAAAATGATTATCGCAAAGATATTTTTTTTGCTTTGCCCTATAGTTTGGATGTTTTCAGTTTGTACTTCAAAAGACTCTCTTTGCTCTTTCTTGATTATGCTCATAGTTGCTTTGTATATTAAAATGAGCTATGAGGGAATGAACTTGCTTTGTGCCGCAGGTTGTATAGTTTGCCTTGTATTGTGCATTTTTTATCGCAACAATGTTCTTCCAGCTTTGTTGCTGTTTCTTGTTGTTTGTTTAATTGTATTTAGAAGCGAGTTGCTTCATAGATACTCGTATATACCAATTACTTTGATCACATCCCTTCTTTTATATTTCTTGCTTAATTCAATTTTTATTAGCTCTTTGGGTGTTCAGGATGTAGATCATAAAATGGAAATGATTTCAATTCCTGCAGTTGAGATAGCTCGCGTTTGTTCTTCTAACGAAGATTTCTGTCGCTATGTCGATGGAAGCATGATTGATTCCGCCTATTTGGTAGAGATGTATAATAGGAATAATTCGAGTTCCGATAATATTCGTTATATTTTTGAGCCATTGATTTCTTCTGAGAACGGTATGAAGAAGTTCATATTAATGTGGTTAAAGGCTCGAAGCGTTGCGTTTGGTGAGTGTGTTATTGCGGATTTAAAAATTACTGAACCCGCTTGGAATATTTTTTCGCCTATGGCTGGCTATAGGGGGGTGTCCACTTCATTTGATTATGACACGACTCCAACTTCTGGGTTTGCTGCATGGTGCGAATTTCCCGGGGAGCAGCAATCCTTGATTCCTCTGATTTCTAGTTATATTTATAGACTCTCCAGGTTTAATACTATTTCAAATAATGGACCCTTGTTTTTCGTTGTTTCTGTGGCTCCCTATAATTTCCTTTTGCTATATTTTTTAATTCGCTCATTTTTTAAATCAGATAAAACTACATTCGTCTGCTGTTTGCTGCTCTGCTCGTTGGTCATCTCTGTTCTTCTGGGGCCTGTTGTACTGCTGCGTTATTATCTTCCAGTAGTTTTGTGCTTGCCTTTAATTTTTTCAATTGATCGTTAGTTTGGGGCTTAAATTGTCGAAAGTCGGTTGCCTAGCTTTGGATGCAATAAGGATTGCCGTTGGGTTTTCCTTCTTTGCGGTTTTCAGCCTTTGTGTCGTTTTTGCAATTCCAGATAATTTTTTTACTGGCAATACACAAAAATCTTTAGATATTATTGGTGCTGAAGGTCTTGTTGCTCGCACCTCGCCATCGATATGCTCAACACAGGTTGATAATTACACGAACGCAATTATGTTAAATATTGCATCGCACACTACCTCGAATTGTTTTGATGCAGCACTATCTTCATATATGTACGGCGAGGAGTCCTATCATTCTGTTGATCCGATTGACGCGTTGGCTAATTCCGTAAACAAGCATATTGAAGATTTCGATTCCTTTAACGGGAATTCCTATGGCCGCTATTGGCACGGTTATTTAGTTGTATTGAAACCTCTTTTGATGCTTTTCGACATTAGCACGATACGTCTAGTGCTGGCTGCACTTAGTTTGTCAATGATTTTTTATCTATCATATTGGCTTGCCTGTCGGTTCTCATTTCGATATGGGCTTTTATTTGCTCTTTCATTTGTTCCGTTTCATTTAGCAAGCTGCTTTATGTCACTAAGCCTGTCCATTTCTTTGATGGTCTCGCTTATTTGCTCCTGCATTGTTATTAGTTCAAGATCAAAAGACAATTTAATTATGCGCAATCCCTCAACAATGTTTTTTTTCTTCGGCATTTTGATCGCGTTTTTTGATTTTCTTTGTACTCCGGTTCTTTCCCTTGCATTTCCAATGCTTTTCCATTTTATGGATAACCGAAAGAATCTTAACTGCAAGACAATAATCAAACTGTTTGTTGTGATGAGCATTAGTTGGTGTATTGGCTATTTTGTATTCTGGTCATTAAAGTGGATTTTGGCTTCAATCTTCACTTCTAGCAATGTCATTTTTGATGCTGTTGAGCAAATTGGAGTGCGCTCTTCTGCAACTGGGGGAATCGGAGATAGCGCTACGTCGATTTCAAGATTAGATGGTGTGGCTGCTAATGTGCGTCTTGCTTTTAGCAAAAAGAGCCTATTAATATACCTTTTTATTGTCTTGTTGGCGTTCGTTGCTCGGTTTAGGAGTGGTTTCCGTTCATCTAACCGTTTGATGGTTTCTCTTCTAGCGTATATCCTAGTTTCTATATTGCCATTATTCTGGTTTATTGTTGTTTCGAATCATTCTTTTATTCACAGTTGGTTTACTTATAGGGGATTAATCGTAGTTGTAGCTTGTATGTTTTTGTTTATTGCGGATATATTGAATCAAGATTTTTCGGAGTGATTAGACATGGATCAGTCAAAGGTTGCTGTACTTATACCTTGTTATAATGAAGCCCTAACCATTGGAAAAGTTGTTGACGATTTTACGCGTGAACTTCCCGAGGCTCGAATTTATGTTTATGACAACAATTCGAGCGATGACACCGCTCGTATTGCTCGTGAACACGGAGCCGTGGTGCGTTTTGAACCACGGCAGGGTAAAGGTAATGTTTGCCGTCAAATGTTCCGAGATATCGATGCCGATTGCTATTTGATGGTCGACGGTGATGATACCTATGATGAGACTATGGCACGTGCAATGTGCGAGCCAATTCTTAACGGTGAGGCGGATATGACAGTTGGAGATCGGCTGTCTAATGGTACTTATGCTGAGGAAAATAAAAGAGCTTTTCACGGATTCGGCAATAACCTTGTTAGGTCAATGATTAAGTGGATCTATGGCTATTCTTTCGATGACGTCATGACAGGCTATCGAGCGATGAGCCGACCTTTCGTCAAGAGCTTCCCCGTTCTGTCTGAGGGCTTTCAAATTGAGACTGAACTTTCAATTCATGCCGTTGATCGTCGTTGGCGTATCAAGGATATTCCTATAGTTTATCGTGACAGGCCTGCTGGCTCTGAATCTAAGCTGTCCACTGTTACCGATGGGATTAAAGTGATTTGTATGATCGGTACTTTATTCAAGGATTACCGTCCGCTGAAATTCTTTGGTCTTGTTTCGGTATTATTTTTGACCTTAGGTCTATTTGCCGGGATTCCGATTATTGTTGATTTTGCACGCACTGGTCTTGTTGAGCGGCTTCCCACTGCCATTCTTGCCACCGCCTTCATGTTTCTTTGCGGTCTTTCTTTGACAACAGGCTTTATTCTCGATTCTGTGGCCAAGGTTGAGCGCAAAGAATGGGAAATAAATGTATATAAGATCAGCCAGGGTTTACAAGACAAGGAATGCTAGATGTATCCCAATTTATATAGGTTTATTGTCGAGGGTGGTTCCAACGGCGGTTTAATTTCAAGCCGAATTCATTCTCTGATACATTCAGCTGTCTCTTACAACTCTCTAATCCAGCCTGGTCGTTCACTTGAGTATCATTTTTATATGGGTGAAAAGTGGCAGTATCCTTGTTTAACTGATATTTCGACACTAAATGGTGGGCTAACTGTTGCCGATGGACTTCAACCTTTCCTCTCTGTGAAAGCTGAATCTTTGATCCATCCTTTATCCGAGTATTCTCCCCATTATTTCGCAGGCCTTGAGCATATTAAAGACGATGGACATCGATATATTCTTTTGACACCTGACGATGCTACGGATGCTGACGTTGAGATGCATAACCCTCTTTCGAACAAGCAGAAGCTTTATCGCAATCTCGAAGCGTGCTGCCCGGTTGCTTTTGACGATATTCGTGAAATTCAGCGACAGCGTCGTTGGAATAGGGGATTGGGTCCTGTTGATCAATTTGAGGCTCCAGATTTAGCGAAGATTAATCAAGAGCAGACTACTCACCATCCCTATCTAGAGATTACCCCCGGAGCCGTTAGGCTCGAGGCTGAGAGAGCCGTCATTATCGGTATGCATTGGCTTCAGGCCGGCGGCGCTGAGCGCTGGGCTGTTGAGACGGTGCGCCTTGTTCGCGAGGCGGGCATGCTGCCTATCGTCATAACGGATCGACCCAGCCATCAGCCTTGGATCGATAGGCCGGAGTTCAAAGATGCCTTGGTACTGTGCCTTACGTTTCCTATTCAGGAGCGTCCAGGCGATGAGCCTTTACTTCGCTCGCTTGTTGAACAATTCGATATTAGGGGCGTCCTCGTTCACCACTGCCAATGGCTTTATGATCGTCTGTGGTGGATCAAAAAGTATCGTCCCAATGCGACCGTAGTTGATTCACTGCATATTGTTGAATATCCCTATGGTGGTGGTTATCCCAATCAGGCCGTTAGTCGTGATGCGTTCATTGATTTACATCATGTGATTTCTCCCCAGCTTGTATCTTGGCTTGTTGATTCTCATGGGGTTGATGCTAATAAGGTTGTAGACGCTCCGCTTGTTGGGCTTACTGCTGACAGGGCTGTTAAGGCATGCAAGGAATCTGTGTCTAGGGGTAAACTCACTGTTTGCTTCGTCGGCAGGATCTCTCGCCAGAAAAGGCCCGAAGCATTTGTCCTTCTTGCCAAGAAGCTCGATAAGTGTGCTCCTGGTTGTTTTAGGTTTATCATGCACGGCAACGGTGATTTGGACCCTATGGTAGACAAGATCATTGCTCGTCATGGACTCTCCGAACTAATCGAACGGAGAGGGATGCAGATTCCTGTTGATAAGACGTATTCCGATTCTGATGTCCTCGTAGTTTCTGCCATTAATGAAGGAATAACTTTGACGACGATTGAGTCGCTCAGTGCTGGACTGCCTGTTGTCTCAACTGATGTGGGTTCTCAGAACACGCTTATTCCAACTGAGGCTTTAACTCCACGGTCCACCCGCGATTTCATTAAGTGCGCATCGGGTATTCTTTTGAAGATGCTCGAGAACTGCGATTTCCGTAAATCCGTCTGGCAATCTGAGATGGATAGGCTTGTGGAGTTTTCAAAGCTGAAAAATGCCAACACCCTCTTTTCTGAGATTCTGACCAAGTGGAGTGATGATGAGCAATAGCCCTACTGTTACCGCCGTTGTAGTGACATATAACCGTCTCGACAAGTTGAAGAATGTTCTTTCTGCCCTTGAGGATCAGACGCTTCCTCCCAGTGAGCTCGTTGTTGTCGATAACGCCTCGACTGACGGCACCGGTGATTTCCTGGCTTCATATGCATCTGAGCAGCACGGTGGCATGTCCGTTAAGGTAATTTCTTGCGCGGAGAATCTTGGCGGAGCCGGTGGTTTTTCCACCGGAATGAAATCTGGTTACGATAGCGGTTCTGATTATGTTTGGATTTTTGACGATGATGGCTATCCCGAGCCCGACGCCTTAGAGAAGCTGATTCAAGGCTATAACGGCGCCGTTGATGAGCTTGGTCCCGATGTCCCATACGCTTGCTCGGTTGTAAAGTTTATTGATGGTTCTATTTGCGAGATGAACAATCCTGTGCCCACTTGGGATTGGGGTCGATTGCTCGCAAAGGGGCAAAACTCTGTCATGGTCACCTCCTGCTCGTTTGTTTCGGTACTGATTCCACGTTGGGTTATCGAATCTTTCGGCCTGCCTTTTAAGGAATATTTTATTTGGTTTGATGATGCCGAGTACACGCTTCGCATTACTAAGACCTGCCCCGGTATTCAGGTGCTTGACAGCGTGATTATTCATGACATGGCATCTAATAAGGGCGTCAATTTCTCGATGATTGATGAAAAGAATGCGTGGAAATTCTCTTACGGCATTCGTAATCAGGCATCGTATAGGCTCCACCATGAAGGCAAGGCTGCTTATTTGTTGTTTTGTGCCCAGGTTTGCCGCAGCATGAAAGCCGGAGGAGTGGATAAGAAGCTACAGCGTCAGATGCGTAAAAAGATGCGTGAAGCAATTAGGTTTAATCCTAAAATTGATTACCCTCAGTCAATGTAGTTGGCTCTGTGAGTTGATTGGTTATTCGGCTCGTCATCTATATGGCGAGCCTTTTTGCTGTTGGTATTTACTGGATTGCATGATGCGCGATGGAGAGCTTCGCTCTTACGGGTATTATTACTCATAAATTATTGTTGATATTGGAATTGGACGGCGGAGCTGTTAATGATATCTAAAAGCGATCAGGGAATGATTGTCTCGTCTCATGCGAAAAATGAGGTAGAGAAGGATCGATTTATTCTCAAGCAGCTGGTTACCAAGGATTTTAAGATTAAATATAGGCGGAGTTTTTTGGGCGTTGCTTGGTCCGTTTTGAATCCGCTGCTCATGATGATTGTTATGGCCGTTGTCTTTTCGACCATCTTTGCCCAGGGGCGAAATGGTGCAGTGAGCCCCGAGCTTTACCCGCTGTATCTTATTGTGGGTAATGTTACTTTCTCTGTAATGTCGGAATCCACCAACCAAGCCCTCATGTCCATCATCTGGGCGTCATCGCTGCTTAAAAAAGTAAAAGTCCATCGATGGGTTTTCCCAGTTCAAAAGGTGCTCTTTTCGCTTGTTAACTTCGGTTTCTCCCTTATTGCCGTTGCCATTGTTATGATCTGGTTTCATGTTGTTCCGACTTGGCATTTAATTCTGCTGCCTGTCTGTCTCTTCCTTCTCATGCTGTTTTGCATGGGGTTAGGTATGATGCTTTCGGCTCTAACCGTGTTTTTCCGCGACATCATGCACTTGTGGAGTGTTGTGATTACTGCATGGACCTATCTCACTCCTATTTTTTGGACAACTGACTTTATTGGGCAGATGCCACATGCTGTTCGTATCATCATGTACGCGAATCCCATGTATAACTACATTCAGTTTATGCGCGATATTTTCTTGTTCCAGACCACTCCGACGTTTTTCACGGTTGGTATGTGCGTAGCTTGGGCAGTTGTTGCCCTTGTATTGGGATACGTCGTATTCCATAAGTCAGAGCACAAGTTTATTCTCTATATCTAAGGATTGACCATGCCTTTTTCTGTTAAGGACTACAGGGATCAGCCTCTCGCCGTTGAAGTCAAAGACGTAACCATGATTTTCAATATGGCCTCAGAGTCTCTCACTAATCTCAAAGAATATTTTATTAAGCTTGCAAAGCATCAGCTCTTTTTTGAAGAGTTTCGAGCCCTAAAGCATATTTCTTTTGATATTCATCGAGGCGAAGTTGTAGGTCTCGTTGGTACAAACGGATCCGGCAAGTCGACCATGCTTAAGATTATTGCCGGCGTACTCGAGCCTTCTGAAGGCGAGGTAAAGGTTCATGGCAACATCGCACCATTGATTGAGCTTGGTGCAGGCTTTGATGCCGAGCTCACTGCCCGTGAAAATATTTATCTCAATGGCGCACTTTTAGGCTATACAAAAGAGTTCATTGATGCCAATTTTGACGGCATAATTGAGTTTGCCGAGCTTCGAGATTTTGTTGATATGCCGTTGAAGAATTTCTCTTCGGGTATGGTTGCCCGCATTGCCTTTGCAATCGCGACTATCACTGAGCCAGATATTCTGATTGTCGATGAGACGCTCTCTGTCGGCGATGTATTCTTCCAAGAGAAATGCGAGCGTCGTATCCAGCATTTTATTGAATCTGGTGATGTTACCGTTCTTTTCGTTTCTCATTCTATGGAGCAGGTTGAGCGTATTTGCCAGCGTGCTGTGTGGATTGAGAAGGGCGATCTTAGGATGGACGGTCCTGTTGACGATGTTTGCAAAGCATATCGAGATCAGTTCAATTAGGATGGCATATAGTGAACGATCCGATTTTCCTATTTGATTTGGACTCAACGATTACTCGCCAAGAGGTTTTACCGCTTGTCGCCTCGCATTTTGGCTGCGGTGATGATATGAGGACGATGACTGAAGAGGCCATGCTTAATGCTATCCCCTTTAGACAAAGTTTTCTCAAACGAGTTGAGCTTCTTAAGGACCTGCCTGTTGATGAGATTGAGTCGCTAATTTCGAACATTTCGCTTAACGATCGACTTGTCGATTTTATTACCGCCAACCATGAACGTTGTTTTATTGTTACCGGCAATCTTGACGTGTGGATAAAAGGTCTTATTTCTCGAATTGGTATGTCCGACCATCTTTTTTCATCAAAAGGAATGGTTAAAGATAATCATTTGATTCGTGTTGCCAGTGTTATAGACAAAATGAAGGCAATCGAACAATTTTGTGATGGCTGCGTCGCAATCGGTGACGGAAGCAATGATGCCGAAATGATCAGCTTTGCTGAAATCGGTATAGGTTTTGGTGGCGTTAGGCCCATTGCGAAGTCTGTTATTGAGGTTGCCGATTATGCGTTTTACGATGAGGTTTCTCTATGTCGATTTCTAAATCGGTTGTAATCAGTTGTGCCGGAATGGGAAAACGACTTGGCATTGGTTCAACTAAATGCTTGGTCTCTGTTGCCGGTGTCCCGCTTCTGATTCGTCATCTCCAAATGCTTGACAGTGTTGAGGATGTTAGAATCGTCGTTGGCTATCAAGCACAAGAAGTCATTGATTTGGCCCGGTCCTACAGGCCGGATTTAACCTTTGTTTTCAACCATGACTATCGAACTACTAACACTGGCGATAGTGTGCGTCTTGCGGCAAGATTCGCATCCGATTTGGTATTGACACTTGATGGAGACTTGCTTGTTCACCCAGCTGATATGCATCGATTACTGTCTAATAATTCTGAGTTTATCGGCTTAACGACCCCAGCTTCCGATGATCCTGTGCTTGCATCTACAAACAACGGTGTTGTTCTCGGATTTAGTCGATCCGTGGGTAATCTGGAGTGGACTGGTGTGTGCCAGATTGGGTCGGAGAAGTTGTTAAGCGGATCCGGCCATGTCTACCAGCTTTTAGAGCCATATCTTCCTATGTCCTATGAGTTAATCAGAACTAAAGAGATTGATACAATGAACGACTATGATGCGGCTGTGGCTTGGGTTAACAATAATTATTCTGATTAAGGAGGGCGCCTTGTTTCAGGCGCTCTCCTTTGTTATTGAACATCATCAAGATTGACGTGTTTGAAGTGAGTATTGATGTCTGCTGGCAGAGCAAGATAATCTCCAAATTCACCGGTCAGCAGAAAATCTGGATTGTTTGGAACTTGGCAAGAGGTTGTTTCAAAGATAGACGAATGCAACGGGAACATTACATCAAGAGGCACTGCCCATTCATAACGATCGTTTGGATACAGATTGTCGAGGCTCCAAATTATGCCTTTTGCCTGAGATCTGTCTACGATTAAGCCGAGTTGCTTCTCCTTTTCAATTGCAGTATCAATGTGTTTACGAATAGTCGGGCTCATCGGATTGCTGTTGTCGATATATGGGGTTGACTGCCAGTTCTTCAGTGTTTTGTCAGCCTCCATTGACTCGACCATTTCTTCGCGTATGGCTTGGTGCTGTTTGTATACGCTCTGCTTTCCGGTAGATATATAGTCAAAATAGAATATATCTAAAAACGCGGGATTATCACTATTTCTAAAGCGCAGACGGAGTTGTTCTGAATGGACGTAGCAATCATATACAGTTGTCAGTCGCAACTTGCTGTTCGCTCTCAGGGCTTCCTTTAGCTTTTCGATATCTTCTCTCATCATTCCGAGATCAATATCATCGTCCCATGGAATAAAGCCCTGGTGTCTAATAGAGCCAAGCAGTGTGCCGCAACAAGCCCAATATTGCAGGTTATTATCTTTGCAAAAGGAATCAAATTCAGCTAAAAGTTCAATGCATGAGTTTTGCAGCAAGCGCAGCTTCCCCGTTGCTTTTGGGATTGATCGAAAAAACCTAATCTTTGTTTGGTCGAGGGCCTCGTTACCCTGCCTTAAAAGACTCCACTCCATTATTTTCATATGAGAATCATGGGTATCAATCGTTTCTTGAATACGATTAAGCCTTGGCTCCGTTAATTCGTGATACTTAAAGTCGATGTTTCCGTTGATTCCATCATCTGCCTGAATAATTCGGGCGATTATTCGCTCCTCCGATTCACGCGTGATGCGCTTAATTTGTTTTGTTAGGTTCGCGATTTGATCGTCATGCCTTCTTCTCGTTACGGGAAGAAGGCTTTTAATTGTTTCGAGCATGCGCTATTCCTTTCTGTTCGGACTGCATGATGCCCATTATATTAAATTCCTTAGTTATCTAGTATTTAGCTTAGTTAGCATTGTTCTATGGCTATTGGTGTAGTTTAATAACTAATAATGTGCTCCATTAGCTCAGTTGGATAGAG
>ENA-ORMO01002627-ORMO01002627.1-human-gut-metagenome-genome-assembly--contig:-NODE-2627-length-13758-cov-7.407867_pt1 | contig 13758 bp, 7 predicted proteins | sample MGYA00242106_ERZ509001 | MGnify/ENA primary metagenome ERZ509001 (study PRJEB26280, sample SAMEA2338736) | human gut metagenome | biome: human gut; feature: human-associated habitat; material: faeces... | reverse complement strand
GCTTTCCGAGGAGCCGCCTTTGGCTGCACCAGCTGTCCGCCCCGACGGGCAGGATGAGCTTCGCCCGGCCGAACCGATCGGTGAGATACAGCCGCTGCGGCGTGCCGTACATGCGGACGAAGCGGGGGAGTAACCCAAAATAAACAGGACGATGCTTACTTCGGTCATACTGATTGTCTTAATGCTGTTATTGTCGGCATTCTTTTCGGGCATGGAGATCGCTTTCACGAGCAAGAACCGCCTGAAACTGGAGATCGACCGCAAACAGAGCCGCATGTTCGACCATATCGCGGAGATTTTTTCCCGCCACCCCGGGCAGTATATCACCACGATACTGGTGGGCAACAACATTGCTCTGGTCATCTATTCGCTTTACATGTCGTTGCTGCTGCGCGGCATCTTCTATGCGCTGGGGTGGGAAAGCATCGCCCGTAACGGTTCGGTCGCCATCGAAACGGCCGTGTCGACCGTCATCATCATCTTTGCTGCGGAGTTCCTTCCCAAGTCGATCTTCCGCAACAACCCCAACTTCTATTACCGCGCCCTGGCGCCGGTGATCTATTTCTTTTACCTGCTGCTCTATCCGATCGCCCGCCTCACGACGCTCATATCGCATGGTATCCTGCGCCTGGCGGGGCGCCGTGTCGAGGAGCGGGCCGTGTCGCACAGCTTCGGCCGCGACGATCTCGCGGCACTGCTCGATACCAATATGTCGGAACCGCGTCCCGAGCCGGACAACGAGTTCAAACTTTTCCAGAATGCGCTGGATTTCGCCGACCTGCGGGTTCGCGACTGCATGGTGCCGCGTGTGGATGTCGAGGCGGTGGATATCGACGACACGTCGATCGGGCAGCTCACGGCGCGGTTCGTCGATTCGAAATATTCGCGTATTTTCGTCTGGCGCAAGAGTATCGACAACATCGTCGGTTATGTCAATTCGAAGAGTCTGTTCACGCGCCCGGCCAATATCGCCGACGTGATGATGCAGGTCAATTTCGTGCCCGAGACCATGCCGCTGCAGCTGATGTTGCAGAATTTCATCAAGCACCGCAGCAACATCGCCGTGGTGATCGACGAGTTCGGCGGGACGGCGGGCGTCATTTCGCTCGAGGACGTGCTCGAACAGATTTTCGGCGAGATAGAGGACGAACACGACATACCCGACCTTACCGAAAAGCAGGTCGGCCAGGACGAGTATGTCCTCTCCTGCCGGCTGGAGGTGAAATACCTCAATGAAAAATACGGGCTGGGGATCGAAGAAAGCAAGGAATACGATACGCTGGCGGGCTTCATCATCTTCAATTACGACGGGATCCCGACCGCCGGGGAAACGGTTTTCATCGGCGGCCTGCAGTTGCGCATACTGCGTACGACGCGTTCGCGTATCGAGCTGGCGAGGGTCAAGAAATTGTAGGAATTTTTATAGTATAATAAAGGCCTTTTCCGAATAAATTTTACTACCTTTGACTGCTAATTCGAAACAAACGAATAATTAACGATTTATATGGCAAGTTTAAACACTCTTCGCACCAAGTTCGGCATCGTGCTGTCGATTGTCATCGCAGGCGCCCTCTTGGCTTTCATTCTCTCCCTGAAGACCGAAATGGGCTTCTCGGGTAACGACCCCCGGGTCGGTGTCATCAACGGTGAAAAAATCAACTATTCGGAGTACTACAACCAGTACGAGCAGATCAAGGCGCAGAGCGGCGCCCAGGAGAGCGACGAACAGCAGTCCGCCATGCTCGCCAATGCTGCATGGCAGGCCCTGATCGGCAAGTATGTGCTGGAACCCGGTTTCGACAAGATGGGGCTGCGCGTTACGGAGCCCGAGCGTCTGTCGATGGTCAGCGGCCAGCATCCGTCGCAGGCGTTCTACAACGCCTTCGCCGATCCCCGCACGGGTGAGTACAACGTGGCTGCCGTCGGACAGTTCCTCGCGCAGGCCGAAACGAATGCGCAGGCACAGCAGGCGTGGGCGCAGCTCAACGAGCAGGCCCGCATGGAGCGTGAGATCGCCAAGTACCTCGGCCTGATCAAGGGCGGTGTATATGTCAATGCACTCGAAGTCGCGAACGGTGTGAATGCGGCCAACAATACCTATTCCGGGAAATGGGCCGGCAAGAAATATTCGGCTGTCCCCGATTCGCTGATCCAGGTGAAGTCCGGCGACATCAAGGCATACTACAACAGCCATAAGGATATGTTCAAGCAGACTCCCTCGCGTACGCTGTCGTATGTCGTGTTCGAGGTTACCCCCACGGACGACGATATGCTCGCTCTCGAAAAGAGCGTTGCCGAGGTGGGTGCACAGTTCGCTGCTACGGAGGAATTGAAGTCGTTCGTACGTGCCAATCGCAACGGCAAGATCGCCGATACTTATGTTTCGGCGGCTCAGCTTTCGGAGGACGAAGCCAAGGCTCTGCTGGCGGGTGAGACGTACGGCCCCGTGCTGAAGAACAACCAGTGGACGATGGCCCGCGTACTGGATTCGAAAATGGTGCCCGATACGCTGGGAATCCGCCATATCGTGCTGCCCTATACGCAGGAGGCGCTGGCCGACAGCCTGCTGACGGTAATCAAGGGCGGTGCCGATTTCGCACAGCTCGCCTCGCAGTATTCGGTATACGAAGCTACGGCAGCCAACGGCGGCGAAGTGGGCGTGGTTCCCTTCTCGGCTTTCACGGGCGAATTCGTTGCCGCGCTGGCCAATGCCAAGCGGGGGGACGTGGTGAAGGTCGCTTCGGGCGATGCCATCCAGCTGATGCAGGTGTACCGTGCCGACAAACCTTCGAAGCACATGCAGGTGGCGACGATCACCTATCCCGTCGAGGCTTCGGCTGCGACGCGCCGCAATGCCCACAACCTGGCCGGCACTTTCTCGGTGAATGCCAAGGGCTCGGTCGAGGCGTTCAACAACGCCGCTTCGGAAGCGGCCGTTACTCCCCGTGTCGCCTCGCTGGCGCAGGGCGAGCGTACGATCCGCGGCCTGGAGGATTCGCGTGAGGTTGCCCGCTGGGCTTACGGTGCCGAGACAGGCGATCTTTCGGAAATCTTCACCGTCGGCAACGACTATGTGGTCGCTACGCTGACCGAGATCGACGACAACGAGTACACCCCGGTCGACAAGGTGGCTGCGCAGGTTCGCGCCCAGGTTCTCCGGGACAAGAAATACGATTATATCACCAAGCAGATCGCCGGTACGACGCTCGACGAGCAGGCTGCCAGCCTCGGTTCCGAGGTCGCCGATTTCGACGGCGTGACTTTCGGTGCCTTCTACGTGAACGGCCCGGGTGTCGAGCCCCGTCTGGTAGGCGCCATCGCTTCGACGACCGAGAAAGGCGTCCTGTCGGCTCCGGTGAAGGGCATGTCGGGGGTTTATGTTTTCCAGGTGGATGACATCCAGACTTCGGACAAGCAGACTGCCGAGGGCGAGAGGGTGCGTGCGCAGGCCATGGCCGAGAGCATGGCGCAGCAATTCTCGGTGCAGGCCATCCAGCAGATGGCCAACATCCAGGATCTGCGCGGCGAATATTTCTAAGCCTCGGATAAAAAATACGATATAGTTTTGAACGCCGGAATATTCCGGCGTTCTTTTTGTTATTTTTGCGTATATTTAGAAGTCGTATCAAAACATATCGCATACAATTATGAATAATTTTGTTTATCACAATCCGACGAAACTGGTTTTCGGCAAAGGGCAGATCGCTCAGCTCGCAAAGCTGATTCCTGCCGGCAAGAAGATTATGATTACCTTCGGCGGCGGCAGCGTGCGCCGCAACGGCATTTACGACCAGGTCGTCAAGGCCCTCGAAGGCCGTGACTGGGTCGAATTCTGGGGCATCGAGCCCAACCCGTCGGTCGAGACCGTCCGCGAGGCCATCGCATTGGGGCGTGAGCACGGCTCGGAGTTCCTGCTGGCCGTGGGCGGCGGGTCGGTCATCGACGGTACGAAGCTGATCGCTGCGGGGCTGCTTTATGACGGCGACCCGTGGGAGATCGTCCTGAAAGGGCAGGCGGATAAAACCGTTCCCCTCGGGACGGTGCTCACGATGTCGGCGACGGGATCGGAAATGAACAACGGCTCGGTGATCTCGTGCCAGGAAACGAAGGAGAAATTCCCGTTCAACGGCGACTATCCGCTCTTTTCGATCCTCGATCCCGAGGCATTGTTCTCTTTGCCGCAGAAGCAGATCGCCTACGTCCTGGCCGACACCTACGTGCATGTGCTGGAGCAGTATATGACCACGCCCGGGCAGTCGCGCCTGATGGATCGTTGGGCCGAAGGCATTCTGCATACCGTGATCGAGATCGCACCTCGGATTCGTGAGAACCAGCACGATTATGCCGTGATGTCGGAGTATATGCTTGCGGCGACCCTGGCGCTGAACGACATGATCCGCATGGGAGTGGCGCAGGACTGGGCGACGCATATGATCGGGCATGAGCTGACCGCACTGCACGGGCTGACGCACGGTGCGACGCTCGCCATTGTGATCAACGGTACGTTGCGCGTGCTGCGCGAGCAGAAGCGCGGCAAACTCCTGCAATACGGCGAGCGTATCTGGGGTATCACCGGCGGTTCCGACGAGGAGCGTATCGAGCGGACGATTGCGGCCAACGAGGAGTTCTTCCGTTCCCTGGGGCTTTCGACGCATCTTTCGCAGGAGGGTATCGGCGAGGCTACGATCGCCGAAATCGAACGCCGCTTCAACGCTGCGGGCAGCAGGTTCGGCGAGGCGCACAATGTCGATGGGGCGATGGCGCGCAGGATTCTGGAAGCCTGCCTGTAACTTGTCCCGAGACCGTCTGTATCCATGAAAAAATCCCCGCCGAGATGTCTCGGCGGGGATTACCGTATTCTGCCGAACCGTTATTCGGCGAGCAGGATTTCGAGAATCTTGATAGCGGCCGTGGCGATCGGGGTGCCGGGGCCGAAGATGGCGGCGGCGCCGTCGCGGTACAGTTCGTCGTAATCCTGATGGGGGATTACGCCGCCGACGATCACGATGATGTCCTCGCGGCCGAGCTTCTTGAGCTCTGCGATGATCTGCGGCACAAGGGTCAGGTGGCCTGCGGCGAGCGACGAAACGCCCACTACATGCACGTCGTTCTCGACAGCCTGTTTAGCGGCCTCCTCCGGGGTCTGGAACAGCGGCCCCATGTCGACGTCGAAACCGATGTCGGCATAACCCGTGGCTACTACCTTGGCACCGCGGTCGTGGCCGTCCTGGCCGAGCTTCGCGATCATGACACGCGGCTGGCGGCCTTCCTTCTTGGCGAATTCGGCGCACAGCTCCTTGGCACGCTCGAACTGTTTGTCGTTTTTCACTTCTGAACTATATACTCCTGATATTGAACGAATGACGGCTTTGTAGCGGCCTACGACAACCTCGCAGGCGTCGGAAATCTCACCCAGCGAAGCGCGTACCTTGGCGGCCTCGACAGCCAGCTCCAGCAGGTTGCCCTGCTTGGTCTTCACGCACTCGGTGATCGCTGCGAGGGCCTTTTTCACGGCAGCCTCGTCGCGCGAAGCGCGCAGCTCCTTCAGACGCTTGATCTGGCTTTCGCGCACGGCGGTGTTGTCCACGGCCAGGATGTCGATCGGAGCCTCTTTCTCCAGGCGGTATTCGTTGATGCCGATGATCTTCTCCTCGCCGGAGTCGATACGCGCCTGCTTGCGGGCCGAAGCCTCCTCGATGCGCATCTTCGGAATCCCGGTCTCGATAGCCTTGGCCATACCGCCCAGTTTCTCGACCTCCTGGATACGCTCCCATGCCTTGTGGGCGATCTCGTTGGTGAGCGACTCCACGTAGTAGGAGCCTGCCCACGGGTCGACCTCGCGGCAGATATTGGTTTCCTCCTGGATGTAGATCTGCGTATTACGGGCGATACGTGCCGAGAAGTCGGTCGGCAGGGCGATGGCTTCGTCCAAAGCGTTGGTGTGCAGCGACTGGGTGTGTCCCAGGGCGGCGCCCATGGCCTCGATGGCGGTACGTGCCACGTTGTTGAACGGATCCTGCTCCGTGAGCGACCAGCCCGAGGTCTGCGAGTGGGTGCGCAGCGCCAGCGACTTGGGGTTCTTGGGCTCGAACTGCTTGACGATCTTGGCCCACAGCATACGTGCCGCGCGCATCTTGGCGATCTCCATGAAGTGGTTCATGCCGATGGCCCAGAAGAACGACAGACGCGGAGCGAAGGAGTCGATATCCATCCCGGCGTTCACCCCGGTACGAAGGTATTCGAGACCGTCGGCGAGGGTATAGGCCATCTCGATGTCGGCGGTGGCGCCGGCCTCCTGCATGTGGTAGCCGGAGATGGAGATGGAGTTGAATTTGGGCATGTTCTTCGAAGTGTATTCGAAGATGTCGGCGATGATGCGCATCGAAAATTCAGGCGGATAGATGTAGGTATTCCGCACCATGAATTCCTTGAGGATGTCGTTCTGAATCGTCCCGCTGAGCTGATCGAGGGTACAGCCCTGTTCGAGGCCGGCGACGATATAGAAGGCCAGTACGGGCAGCACGGCGCCGTTCATGGTCATCGATACGGACATTTTGTCCAAGGGGATGCCGTCGAAGAGGACTTTCATGTCTTCGACGGAGCAGATCGACACGCCGGCTTTCCCGACGTCGCCGACTACGCGGGGATGGTCGGCGTCGTATCCGCGGTGGGTGGCGAGGTCGAAAGCGACGGACAAGCCTTTCTGTCCGGCGGCGAGGTTACGACGGTAAAAGGCGTTGGATTCGGCGGCGGTCGAAAAGCCGGCGTACTGCCGGATGGTCCACGGACGCATCACGTACATGGTACTGTACGGACCGCGCAAATACGGGGCGAGCCCGGCGGCATAGCCGAGGTGTTCCATGCCGAGCAGGTCGTCGGCCGAATAGGAACCTTTGACGGCGATATGTTCGGGGGTCATCCACACGGGGGCTTCGCCGCACTCTTTTTTGGAAGAGCAGCCGCAACTGCCGCCGGCAGTTGCAGAAGTGTAATTTATATCTGAAAATTTGGCTCTCATAATTTGTCGTTCAAAGGTTCGTTTGTCCGTACATTTTAGTTTGAGGCAACCGTTCTTTCTTTGAAAAGAAAGAACCAAAGAAACTTTATGAAGCTCCACTACGCCTTAGGCTCCGCAATCCTTTTGCATTGCGAATCCTTTTGTGTTATCGGAACAGGGGGTTGCGATTATTTCCTGATTAGCCCCCTGTTCCGATAACACAGACCTGTCGAAGACCAAGGTACCCGGCAGGCCCAGGAGATGCGAAGCATCTCAAAAAGTTTTTCTGGTTCTCTTTGTTCACAAAGAGAACAGTCACCTCAAACCTGAACAGTACAAATAAACGAACGGTTAAATACCTAATTCCTGCAGGTAATTTTCGAGTGTTTCGAGGACATTGCTGCGGACACTGATAAAGTGCGAGATGCCCGTCGCTTCCAGTTCGGGCTGGCAGGCAGGAGCACCCGCCACCACGACGATCGTGCCCGTACCCTTGAACGCCTCGTACACCTGCGGAGCGACCGTCGCGTAGTCGTCGTCCGACGAGCAGACTACGACGACCCCCGCGCCGGACTGTTTGGCCGCCTCGATGCCTTCGGCTACCGAGTGGAAGAACGTGTTGTCGATCACCCGGATACCCGCGCAGGCAAAGAAATTGCAGGCGAACTGCGACCGTGCGCGCGCCATCGAGAGCGTGCCGCAAGTCAGCATAAAGGCTTTAGGCTCCCTGCCGCTGCGATCCGTGCGCAGACGCATCGCCTCGAAAGCCATCGCCCCGCGGTACGGTTTCAGCGGACGGTATTCCGGCTCCCGACCCGCATGTTTGCAGCCGCAGCTGCACTTGTGCATGCCGCGCGTCACCGTATCTTCCGTAATCTCTGCCGAAGCCGTCTCGCCGAAATTCGGATACTGGTTCGTCCCCAACAGAATTTCGCGCCGTGTGGCGATATTCCGGTCGCGCACGGCGGCCGTCGCTTCGACCTGATCCTGAATGAAACCGGCCTCGAACGCAGCCGTATAACCGCCCTTTTCTTCCACCTCTTTGAAGAGTTTCCAGGCCTGCTCCGCGATCGAAGCGGTCAGCTCCTCGATGTAATAGGAACCCGCCGCCGGGTCGGTCACCTGGTCGAAGTGCGACTCCTCCTTGAGCAGCAACTGCACGTTCCGCGCGATCCGTGCGCTGAATTCGGTCGGCTTTTCGTAAGCATGGTCGAACGGCAGCACCTCGATCGAATCGACGCCGGCGATCGCGGCGCTCATCGCCTCGGTCGTGCCCCGCAGCATGTTCACATACGGGTCGTAAACGGTCTGGTTCCAGGCCGAAGTCTGGATATGCGCGCGCAGTTTCGAACTGCAACCGCGTTTGGGATTGTACGGCGCCATGATGTTCGCCCACAGCATCCGCGCCGCGCGCAGTTTGGCGATCTCCATGAAATAGTTGGTGCCGACCGCGAAGTTGAACTTGATCGACGGAGCTACCCGGTCCACGTCGCGTCCCAGGTCGGTGAGCCGCACGACGTATTCGTGCCCCATGGCCAGCGCGAAAGCCAGCTCCTGCACGATCGACGCCCCGCAATTGTGGAACAGCGTCCCGTTCACGGCGATCAGCCGCACGCGTTTGTACTGCGGCGCTTTTTCGAGCAGTTCTTTGATACGGGCGAACTGCTTGGCCCCGTCGGGAGCCGAACAGCCCCAGGAACCTTTTTTCGAGAGTTTCATGAGGGGGTCGATTCCGAAGACGGCGAACACCTGTTCGGGATCGAGTTTTTCGGCAACGACCTTGTCGAGGAACAGTTCGGCGGCTCTGTAAACTCCGCAGCCGCTGAAAGCGAGTTCGACGGCCGTGATCGTGATCCCTTTCAGCAGGGTGTCGAGGTCGGCGGCCGAAAAGTCCTTACTTTTGATGACGAAACCGAGCGAATCGACGCCTTTCATCAGGATGTCGTGCGCCTGCGTATTCGCGGCTTTGACGTCTTCGCCGACTTCGATGGTCTGTCGCACGCGCCAGTTGTTGTCGGCTTTGACGCCACGCACGTAAGGAAAGGCTCCGGGAACCGTGCCGAGGTGCCTGAGCCCCGCCATGTCTTCGGCCCTGTAATAAGGCTCTGCGCTGAACCCTTCCAGGGTACGCCATACCAGTTTCTTGGTACGGTCGGCCCCCTTGAGGTCTTTGGCAATGGCCTCTTCCCACTCCCGGGTGGTAACGGGAGGAAATTCGGTCATCAGCTTCTTAGCTTTTTCTTCTGCCATAGGTGAGTGTATTTGGGTTGTTTATTCGTGTGTGCACAGTCTGCGCCCGTGGGCGTCTCTATTCTGTGAATCGGCTAACAGATTCATACAAAGTTAGGCGTTTATTTCCGAAAATGCCGCTTCCCGAATCGATTTTTCGTCCCGAAAAACCTTTTCCGGAAATTTTTTATCGACATTCGATTAAACTTTCCCGCTCGAAAACGTCTTAATTAAGCGACCGGAATTTTCCCGTCCTTAAATATTGAGAGACACTTCCTGTACCATGAAACGAATTTTAGGATTATTTGTTCTGTCGGTGCTTTCGGCAGCCGTTCAGGCCGCGCCGATCACCCTGAAAGGGAAAGTCGTCGGAGGCGACGACGGCCAGCCCATCGCAGGCGCCTACGTCATTATCAACGCCTCCGAACCGGACGCCGCCAAAAGGACCAGCCTGACCGGAACGGGCGGGACATTCCAGGTTACCAGTCGGGAGAAGAGTACCAATATCACGATCTCTTTCATCGGATATAAGAACTTTTACCGCTCCGTCAGCCCGGAAGCCGGCGGCACCGTCGATCTGGGGACGATCCGGATGCAGCCGGAGGTGCAAGTAACCGAAGAAGTACAAGTAATCGCCAAAGCCCCGATCGCCACCGTGAAAGGCGACACGCTGCAATACAACGCATCGGCATTCAAGACCAATCCCGACGCCACCAGCGAAGACCTCCTCAAGAAAATGCCCGGCGTGACCACCAACGACGACGGCGCCGTGGAAGTGCACGGCGAGACCCTCGGGAAAGTCTATGTGGACGGGAAGGAATTTTTCGCCGACGACCCCGCCGTAGCCCTGAAAACACTGCCGGCCGACGTGATCGCCGGCATTCAGGTGTTCGACGACAAGAGCGACGAATCGAAATTCTCCGGTTTCGACGACGGCGAACGGATCAAAGCCATCAATATCGTCACCAAAAGCGGCGTAAGTACCAGCACTTTCGGGAAAGTGTACGGCGGTTACGGTACCGACCACCGGTACTCCGCGGGAGCCGCCGCCAATATGTTCAACGCCAACCAGCGTTGGACCGTGCTCGCCTCGCGCAACAACGTCAATAACCAGGGCTTCACCCTGAACGACATAGCCAGCGCCATGACCGGCCGGCGCGGCGGCATGGGCGGCGGCATCGACGCCAGCCAGTTCACCACCAACGTGCGCGGGGGCATCCAGACCACCACGATGGCCGGCCTCAACTATCAGGGCGAATTCGAAAAAGTGAAAATCAACGGCAGCTACTTTTTCAACAACGTGAACGCCGATATCTGGCGCATCACCAGCCAAGACTACCAGACCGAAGGCAAACGGCAGGACTACGACACGACCGCCACCCGCGGATACAACTACCAGCACCGGCTCAACATGCGTCTCGAATGGAACCCGAACGAAACCAACCGGATATTCTTCATGCCCCGCGTGACCTATTCGACCAACCACGGTTCCAGCACCAACGCCTCCCGGACCATGCTCAACGCCCTGCTGAGCAACACGGCCGCCAACCGCTACGCCACCCAACTGGGCACCTACGACGCCTCGGCCAACCTCTGGTGGATGCACCGTTTCGGAAAAGCCGGGCGCACGCTCTCTGTCGGCGGGTCGGGCGGAGGCAGCAACGGCTGGGGCGAACGTTCGCAGTTGTCGGAATACGGTTCGCTGGCCGACGAAAACGCCGCTCTCAGCGCTTTGCTGACCAAGACTGACGGGCTGACCTATACTACGCTGAACCAGATCGGGACGCTCGACGCGCCCGGATTCGATGTGTCGGGACGGATCAGTTATTCGGAACCGTTGTCGCAATCCTCGCGGTTGCAGTTCAGCTACCGGATCGCTTACGACAAGACCGATTCGCACAAATACAGCTATAACCTGACCGAAGAGCTGGAAACGCTGGACGCCGTCCGCGACCTGGTGAACGAACTCGGTCTGGATCCCGACCCCACCACCTCCAACCTGTTCGCCCGCAACCAGACCCGGCAGACCGGAACTGTCGGCTACAACTGGGTCAAGGGCGAGACTTTCCGTCTGAACGCCTCGGTCGGCTACCAGCACTCGCGGCTCAACGACGACGAAACTTTCCCAAAGGAGCTGACCAGCGATTACGCCTTCAATGCCTGGCTGCCCCGCCTGCGGTTCGAATACAACCCCGGCAAGATGCAGCACCTGCGGTTCGAATACCGCCGCACGACCTCGACCCCGTCGGTGAACCAGCTCCAGGACCTGCTCGACATCAGCGACCCGCTGAACGTCTCGCAGGGGAACCCCGGATTGAAGCAGAGTTACACCGACCGTCTGGAACTGCACTATAACCTGGCCAACCCCGAAAAATCCAACTACTTCCACGTATTCGCACGGGCCAGTTTCACGCAGGACTACATCGCCACCCACCGCGAAACGCTGACCGAAGACCGGGTGATCCAGGGGACGACGCTCGTCAAAGGGGCGCAGTTATCGACGCCGGTCAATCTGGACGGTTATATCAGCGCCAACCTCTTCTCGATGTACGGATTCGCCATCAACCCGATACGCAGCAACCTCAACCTCGGGCTGATGTATATGTACGCGCGCACCCCCTCCATGGAAGACAACGTGCAGTACATGTCGAACAGCAACCGGTTGGGGCTGAATCTGTCGCTGACGAGCAACATCTCGGAAAACGTCGATTTCACCATTGCCTACCGTCCGGGGCTGACCTTCACCACCAGCCAGCAGAAAGACCGGCAGACCCAACAGATGAGCCGACAATTCGACCGTTACGTACGCAGCGACCTGTCGGCTTTCCTGAACGTGTACCTGTGGAAAGGGCTGTTCGTCAATATGGACGCCTCGTGGCGCAACTCGTTCGGGACGCAGTCGTCTTACAGCCAGCATTTCGCGTTGCTGAATGCCGGCATCGGGTACAAATTCCTCAAATACCGCCAGGCCGAAGTCCGCGTTTCCGGTTACGACCTGCTGAACCAGAACCGGGCATTCTGGCAGACGAGCAACGCGACCTATACGCAGACCACGCTGTCCAACGTACTGAAACGCTATTTCATGGTCAGCCTGACCTATAAGTTCGACACCCGGAAGGGCCGGTCGGCCGAAAACTACGGCACCGAAGACCGCGGGCCGTTCGGAGGACACGGAGGTCCCCGCCCGGGCGGGCCGGGTCCTCGGAGATAGCCGTTCGGCACGACGAACGGGAATCCCGGAACCACCGAAAAAAGCGGTGCGGAGAATTTCCGCGCCGCTTTTTATCTTTGAGGCAACCAAAACGGTTTGCCATGAACGAAAACGAAACGACGGCCCCCGCCGAAAAACGGGACACCCCTACCTGCGTGGACTGCGGTACGCAGAACTGCAAAATCAAGACGAGCGCTTATCCCGGATTCTGCTTGACGACTCACCTGACCGAAACCGACCGGCAATGGGCCGCAGAACGGTATGACGAAGGCCGGAATCGCGAAATCATGCGGGCCGCGGCCGAAGTGGAATACGAAGGGTACGGCCGGTGGACGCGCGTACAGGAAATTATGGAGTTCGCCCGCAAAACCGGCGCCCGGAGAATCGGCATCGCCAACTGCGTCGGGCTGGTGAACGAAGCCCGTATCTTTGCCCGTATCCTGCGTGCGAACGGATTCGAGGTCTATTCCGTCGTCTGCAAAGTGGCCGGGCTGCCGAAAACGTCGATGGGCATCCCGGCCGAATGCGAAACCATCGGGGCGGCTATGTGCAACCCGATTCTTCAGGCCCGCCTGCTGAACGAAGCGCACACCGACCTGAATGTAGTGATCGGGCTTTGCGTCGGCCACGACAGCCTGTTCTACAAATACGCCGACGCCTACACGACGACGCTGGTGACCAAAGACCGGGTAACGGGCCACAACCCTGCGGCCGTGCTCTATACCGCCGGCTCGTATTACAAAAAGAAACTCGAACCCGGAGAGAAGTAAAACCGCCGGCGACCGAACTTTCCGGGAAAATCCGGAATCCCGATTTTATCGCGTATCTTTGCCGTATCATGATGGCACTGAAAGAGAAAATCGAAGCGCTCAAGCGCGAACGCAACGCAGTCATACTGGCGCACTACTATACCGAGGGCGACGTACAGGACGTAGCCGATTTCGTGGGCGATAGCCTCGCCCTGTCGCAGAAAGCCGCCACGACCGACGCGGAGGTCATCCTGTTCGCCGGCGTGCATTTCATGGGCGAGACGGCCAAGATCCTCTCGCCGCGGAAAACGGTGCTGATGCCGGACATGGAGGCCGGCTGTTCGCTGGCCGACTCGTGCCGGGCCGAAGATTTCGCGGCCTTTATCGCGGCCCATCCCGGCCGCACGGTCATCTCCTACGTCAATACCACGGCGGAGGTCAAGGCGCTGACCGACATCGTCTGCACCAGCAGCAACGCCGTGCAGATCGTACAGTCGCTGCCCGAAGACGAGCCGATCATTTTCGGACCGGACCGGAATCTGGGCAACTACATCAAGAATATCACCGGCCGG
>ENA-ORMO01002621-ORMO01002621.1-human-gut-metagenome-genome-assembly--contig:-NODE-2621-length-13781-cov-4.318738_pt1 | contig 13781 bp, 9 predicted proteins | sample MGYA00242106_ERZ509001 | MGnify/ENA primary metagenome ERZ509001 (study PRJEB26280, sample SAMEA2338736) | human gut metagenome | biome: human gut; feature: human-associated habitat; material: faeces... | reverse complement strand
AGCCCGACACCATCGGCCTCAAGGGCTCCCCCACCAACATCTTCAAGTCCTTCACTCCTCCCCAGAAGGGTGCCGGCATGATGCTGGAAGGCGCCGACAAAGACACCTGCGACAAGCTGGCCGGCATTCTGGCTGCCAAGCATTTGATCTGATAGAAGGGAGAACGGAAGAATATGTCTACTTTTAACAGTGCTGATATCGCTGCCTTCAACGGCGGTGTGTGGGTATTCTGCGAGCAGCGTCAGGGCACCATGATGCCCACCTCCTTCGAGCTGATCTCCGAGGGCCGCAAGCTGGCCGACGAGCTGGGGACTAAGCTGTACGGTATCCTGCTGGGCCACAACATTGAGGGCATCGCCAAGGAGCTGGGCGGCTACGGTGCTGACGGCGTGTACGTCTGCGACCACCCCCTGCTGGAGAACTACACCACCGACGGTTACACCAAGGTGATCTGCGACACCGTCATGGAGTACAAGCCTGAGGTCATGCTGATTGGCGCCACCAACATCGGCCGCGATCTGGGCCCCCGCTGTGCTGCCCGTCTGCACACCGGTCTGTGCGCTGACTGTACTCATCTGGACATCGATGTGCCCAAGTACAAGCAGTTCCTGCGTGAGTCCTCCACTCTGGCCCCCGCAATGATCGACGGGATCCCCGAGGAGGACCGCAACCTGAAGATGACCCGTCCCGCTTTCGGCGGCCATCTGATGGCTACCATCATCTGCCCCCGCTTCCGTCCCTGCATGGCCACCGTCCGCCCCGGCGTGATGAAGAAGGTCCCCTTCGACCAGGCCAAGGCCGACGCCTGCGAGATCGTGAAGGCCCCTGTGGACCTGAGCGAGGAGGCACTGAAGACCAAGGTCGTGGAAGTGGTCAAGGAGGCCAAGAAGCTGGTGGACCTGATCGGCGCGGAGATCGTCGTCTCTGTGGGCCGCGGCATCAGCAAGGACGTGGAGGGCGGCATTGAGCTGGCCCGTCAGCTGGCTGACGCCTTCGGCAACGCCGTGGTGGGCGGCTCCCGTGCCGTCATCGACTCCGGCTGGCTGCCCCCCGACCATCAGGTGGGCCAGACCGGCAAGACCGTCCATCCCAAGATCTATGTGGCCCTGGGCATCTCCGGCGCCATTCAGCACAAGGCCGGCATGCAGGACTCCGAGCTGATTATCGCCGTCAACAAGGACGAGCGGGCTCCCATGTTCGACATCGCCGACTACGGCATCGTGGGCGACCTGTTCAAGATCGTGCCCTTGATGATCGAGTCCATCAAGCAGGCCAAGCTGGACTGAGCGGGCCTATCATAAAGCATCAAAGAGGAGAGAGACACCAACATGAGAAAACCTTTGGAGGGCCTGAAGGTCGTTGACCTGACGACTGCGCTGAACGGCCCCTTCTGCACCATGATCCTGGCGGACTACGGCGCCGACGTGCTGAAGATCGAACCCCCCAGCGGCGAGCAGTGCCGTTCCTGGGGCCCCCTGGACGAGAAGAGCGGCGAGAGCGGCTTCTACAATTATGTCAACCGTAACAAGAAGGGCGCCACGCTGAACCTCAAGAGCGAAGAGGGCCTTCAGATGTTCTATGAGCTGGTGAAGGACGCCGACATCCTGGTGGAGAACTTCCGGGGCGGCGTGACCAAGAAGCTCAAGATCGACTATGAGACCATCCGCCAGATCAACCCCAAGATTATCTACGCCTCCGGCTCCGGCTTCGGCCAGTACGGTCCCATCACCCACCGGCCCTGCTACGACATCGTGGCCCAGGCCATGGGCGGCATGGTGAACCTGACCGGCTTCAAGGAGACCGATCCCGTGAAGGTGGGCCCCTCTGTGGCGGACCACGTGGCGGGCATCTATCTGGCGGTGGGCACGCTGCTGGCGCTGCATCACCGGGACGTGACCGGCCAGGGCCAGCAGGTGGACGTTTCGATGTTCGACACCATCTTCTCCCTGCTGGAAAACGCGCTGGTCAACTACACCGTGGGCGGCTTCATCCCCGAGCGCAACGGCAACGTGGACCCCTCCATCTCCCCCTTCGACATCTACAAGTGCAAGGACGGCTTCGTGGCGCTGGGCGTGGGCAACGACAAGCTCTTCAACACCTTCTGCCACACCATCGGCCATGAGGAGCTGCTGGCGGACCCCCGCTTCAAGACCAACGATGACCGCTGCAACAACTACATCCCCGACCTCCAGAACCTGATCCGGGATTGGTGCAAGGACTACACCAAGAAGGAGATCGAGGACATCATGGACAAGGCCGGCATCCCCTGCGGCCCCGTGCTGAACGTGAAGGAGGCCATCGAGCATCCCCACATCCAGGCCCGCGAGATGATGGTCCACTGCGAGCATCCCACCGCCGGCGATCAGTATTTCCAGGGCTGTGTCATCAAGCTGACCGAGACGCCGGGCTCTGTGGACTTCCCCTCTCCCCTGCTGGGCCAGCACAACGCGGAAATTTTCGGGCTTACCGAGGAGCAGGTCCGGGAATATAAGGAAAAGGGCGTTATGTAAAACGCCCGGCTTCCGGGAAATTTGACGAATACTTAGAAAATGGAGGTAGATTTGTCATGAGAAAAGTTTCCTATCTGAGCTACAACATGACCTGGGCGGACGGGGCCAACCCCGATGGCCTGATCCCTATCGGCCGCCAGTTTGACTTCATCGGCGACGTGGAGACCGAGGAGATGATCCTCGTGGACGGCGACGAGTCCCTGTGCCTGGGCTACACCGGCGTGGTGTGCCATCAGGACGTGTACGTGGGCGACATGATCGACTACAAGGCCAACCTCACCCACATCGGCAACACCTCCCGGGACTGCCGCATCGAGGTCTATAAGCTGGCCACCCCCGCCTTCCGGGCCGGCAAGACCGATTGCAAGCCCGGCGACATGGTCTGGTTCGACGAGCCCGTGCTTTGCAGCGAGGGCGACGTGCGCCTGGTGGTGAAGAAGTATCTCCAGCGGGGCGAGCAACCCGACGGTGCGGTGAACGAGCCCTGGCGCCACCTGGACGACTTCCCCGAGGAGTGCACCATGGAGGAGCCCCAGGAGGTCATCTTCCGTTACAGAATGTCTGACCGTGACGTGTTCTACGGCGGCGGCGTGGTCAACGGCGCCAGAAGCCTGACCCTGGCCAACGACGCGGCCAACCGCCTGATGGCCAAGGTGTTCCAGAACACCGGCCACTGCGTGGGCGTGAACAAGGTCCGCCTGTACACCCCCTGCTTCGCCGGCGACTACATGGAGTTCCATGCCAAGCTGATGCGGATGGAGGGCAACAAGGCCGTGATCCAGGTCCGTTCCTACAAGATCATCCAGGTTCCCATGAATCCTCCCTATCCCAGCTCCATCGACGTGCTCCCCGATCCCCCGCTGTCCACCGTGGTGGAGTACGTGTACGAGACCTATTGATCGATACCCACCTCCCAATCATGAAGACCGGGGGCGCTTACGGTGCCCCCGGTCTTCACGTGTCGAAAAAGTGGCCGCGGCCACTTTTTCGACAGTGTTAAGGCCCCTGGGGTTTTCCCGGGGGCCTTTCTCTATGGAAACTTTTCAGGGCGCTTTGTTGGCGCTGCCCTCGGAAGAGGCGGCCCGCTTGCACTTGGGCTGCTTTTCCACAGGGATGATGATTTTGGTGACGTGCTCTTCCACATTGTTCACGTCCAGGGGGGAGATGATGAACTCCTCAGACACCGGGCCCACGATCTTGTAGTGGTGCTGGTTGATCCACTGGACCAGGCGGACGTGGGTCTGGATGATATCGGCGTAGTTGCCCAGGTGGATGGCGGTAGCGGCCATGAAATTGCCGAAGGTCCGGTGGTTCTCCGCCGGGCCAGCGTCCTCCACGGTGATGCCGAACTCAATGTCCGTGTCGGTGTAGAGGAACTGCTCCAGGGGGTTGGTGTAGTAGGTGACCACATAGGGGCCGCAGACCTTCAGCCCCAGCTCCTCGCACAGGTTGCTGGGCTCCACCCACCGGTCCAGAGAGACCTCCTGGTTGGCATAGGTGGTCATGGTCTTGCGGGTGTAGACCAGCTCCACAGGGTGGATGATCTCAATGGACACATCGTCGATCTCCAGAGAGTTTTTGATGTTGAGCAGATCCACGCCGGTTTTCAGCCGGTCCAGAAAGGACTGGAGCAGGAAGAGATTCTGCTGGAGGGCACAGATCTCATGCTGGACCTCGTCCATCCGGGCCTCCACGTTCCGCTCCAAGTCGTTGGCGGTGTTCCCAGCCAGAATGGCCTGGATGGCCTTCAGGTCAAATCCCAGCCGCCGCAGCTTGCGGATGATGCACAAGGTGATGATCTGGTCCTTGCCGTAATAGCGGTAGCGGCTGGACTCGTCCCGGAACTCCGGCACCACCAGACCGATCTCGTCATAGTAGCGCAGGGTCTTGCTGGGGATGTTGCAGAGCTCGGAGACCTCCCGGATCGAAAATTTGTAGTCCTGTCCCATTGATGATTCCTCCACATGCGTTTGCTGGAATGGCTGAGTTTTGCGGCGGCCAGGGGCGGAGAATGTCGCTGTGAATTCAAAGTATAGCACAAGTATGTGGGATTTTCAAACGGAATCTTGGGGGCGGCAGAAATTTGGGGGCGAAAACTTTCCAGCTACGGGAGAGTTTTGGGGGCATTTCAGATTTTGAACCAAAAATTTTTTTTGGAAACCCTTGACCTTACCATAAAAGGAAGGCCTATAATAAAGTTGAACAAAATTGTCTGATTTTTGACAATCTCGCCCAAGAAGCAGAAAAATAATTGTTGCAATTTTACAACGATGGTGGTAGAATCCTAAATATCAATCGTAGGAACTGTACAAAGAATGAATACAAACAGATCCTACAAAAAGGTCAACCTCTGTTTGTGATATTTACCAAAGATACTACCTGTCTGTACAGAACATCTGGGCATAACGTGTTTTCTTTGGCGGACTCTATTTGAATGCCGTGGAGTCTTTGTAGACTTGGTGTGAAAATACTGGCTGCTTGGTTGTTAGAATGCAAACTTCACCAAAAGAGGGGGGATTTTCTTTTTTCTGGAGTCAATCATCAACTTATTGAATCAGAAAGGTGCGTGAATTTAATGGACTTAATCATTAAGAACGGTACGATCGTCACTGCCACAGAAATGTTCAAGGCGGACGTTGCGGTGAAGGACGGCAAGATCGCCGCCATCGGCGCGGATCTGCCCACCGACGGCTGCGCCAATGTGGTGGACGCCACCGGCAAGCTGGTCCTGCCCGGCGCTATCGACGCCCATACCCACCTGGCCATGCCCTTTGGCGGCACCATCTCCGCCGACGGCTACTTCGCCGGCACCCGGGCCGCCGCCTGTGGCGGCACCACCACGGTCTTCGACTATGTCCTTCAGGACTTTGACGAGAACATGGTGGACTCCGTCAAGCGCAGAGACGCCCTGTGCGCCCCCGAGGCCGCTGTTGACTATGCCTTCCACGTGGGTGTGAAGGACGTCCACGGCGATCTGCTGGACTCCATGAAGGAAGCCGTCGATTTCGGCGTTCCCTCCTTCAAGGTCTTCATGGTCTATGACTTCGGCGTGAAGGACGGCGTGTTCTACGAGGTCCTCAAGAAGTCCAAGGAGATCGGCGCGCTGATCAATGTCCATGCCGAGAACAACGAGATGGTCAACATGCTCACCGAGAAGTACATCTCTGAGGGCAAGGGCAGCGCCTGGTACCATTATATGTCCCGTCCCGAGTTCGTGGAGGCCGAGGCCGACTCCCGGGCCATCGCCTGGGCCAAGTCCCTGAACGCGCCTTTGTACATCGTCCACCTGGCCAACAAGGACGGCGTGGAGTACGTCTCCAAGGCCAAGGAAGAGGGTTACAGCATCTATGCTGAGACCTGCCCCCAGTATCTGGAGTTCACCTGCGACGTCTTTAAGCGGGAGGACGGCCGGAACTTCGTCTGCTCTCCCCCGATGAAGGGCCAGGAGAGCCAGGACGCCCTGTGGGCCGCCATCAAGCGGGGCGATATCGACACCATCGCCACCGACCACTGCCCGTTCCAGCAGTCTGAGAAGGACTGGGGCAAGGACGACTTCCGCAAGATCCCCAATGGCTGCGCCGGCATCGAGAACATGTATCCCTACATGCTGGGCAAGGCCAACGAGGGCGTGATCCCCTTCACCAAGGCCGTCGAGCTCTGCTCCACCAACCCCGCCCGCATCTTTGGCTGCAAGGACAAGGGCTCTCTGGCCGTCGGCAAGGACGCCGATATCGTCGTGTACGATCCTGAGAAGGACTTCACCATCACCTGCGAGAACATGCACTCCGACTACGACCACACCATCTGGGAGGGCAAGAAGGTCCACGGCTATCCCGTGCAGACCTACTCCCGGGGCCGTCTGGTCTATGACAACGGCGAGTTCAAGGGCGAAGCCGGCTGGGGCAAGTTCGTCAAGAGAAGCCTGAAGTAATCTCCAGAAAAAAGACTCAAACCGCAGGCCGGTTGACCGCGTCGGCTCTTTTGCCGAAGATCAAGTCAATGAGGGACGCCCGGGGGGACGTGGGAACTCCCCCCGGTTCCGCCCGTGGGAAGCATTGGCTCCCCAAGCAGGAGGAACGGCTCAGACGTCCGGCCCGCGGCAGAGCAACATAGATGATATGGAGGGAAACTATGAGTAAAATCACACAGCAAGAGAGAAACGGTCTTTACGAGCTCACTCCAGATGCAAAGGCGGAGCTGCAAAAGTCCAAGTACTACAACCCCGACCTGGCCCCCACCACCGTTGAGCAGAGAAACTGGTCCACGGCCAGTATCTGCAACCTGTGGATCGGCATGTCCATCTGCATCCCCTCGCTGACCCTGGCCTCCTCCCTGGTGAGTCTGGGCGTCTCCCCCCTGCTGGCTGTGCTGAACGTCATCCTGGGTAACCTGATCGTTCTGATCCCCATTCAGCTCAACTCCAAGATCGGCACGAAGTACGGCATCCCCTTCCCCATCTTCTCCCGGATGACCTTCGGCAACAAGGGCACCCAACTGCCCACGTTCTCGCGTTCCATCGTCGCCTGCGGCTGGACGTCGATCCAGGCCTGGGTCGGCGGCGGCGCTGTGGCGGCCCTGATCGGCATCTTTGTCCCCATGTTCTCTGACCAGAGCAATGTCATCTCCATGCCCGGCAACGACAACGTCATGGTCGGCCAGCTGATCGGCTTTTTGATCTTCATGGTCTTCGTGTTCGTGGTCGCCTATAACGGCCTGGATCAGGTCAAGTGGGTCCAGAACATCGGCGGCCCCATCCTGGTGGTCATCATGATCCTGCTGATGTTCTTCTCCATCAACATGATCCACGAGGCCGGCTACACCGTGGGCCAGGCCTTCAGCCAGGGCAACGACTGGGCCCTGATCGAGCAGAACGGCGGCTTTGCCTTCGTCTACATGGCAGGTCTGACGGCGAACATCGCCTTCTGGGCCACCATGGCTCTGAACATCCCTGACTTCTCCCGCTATGCCCACAGCCAGAAGGCCCAGTTCCGCGGCCAGCTGTACGGCATGCCTCTGCCCATGGCGCTGTGCGCCTTCGTCGGCGCCCTGTTTGCCCAGGCCACCCGCCTGTCCATGGGCACTCCCCAGTTCGACCCCACCATGGTGCTGTACTATGTGGATAACAAGCTCTTGGTCGGTCTGTGCGCCATCGGCGTCATCATGGCCACCATCACCACCTGCGTGGCGGCCAACGTGGTGGCTCCCGCCAACGGCTTCTCCAACATGTCCCCCACCCGCATCAGCTATAAGAAGGGCGTTGTCATCACCGTCTTTATCGCCATCGTGGTCATGCAGCCCTGGTTCATCTATGGCTCCGGCGCCGCTTACATCTTCACCTGGCTGAACAACTACGGCACCATCATCGCCCCCGTGGCCGCCATTTTGATCGCCGACTACTTCTTCGTGAAGAAGGAGCTGGTGGATGTGGCCGGCCTCTATCAGGGCGAGGGCGGCCGGTACTGGTACAGCAACGGCTGGAACTGGAACGCCATCATCGCCTGGATCGCCTCCTTCGTGATCCCCCTGCTGGGCAACACCGTGTTTGCCTACAACGCCGCTGCCGGCGGCAGCCCCAACTTCTTGCAGTATCTGGCGGCCAACGGCTACATCGTCTCCTTCGTCATCGGCATGGTGGTGTATGTGGCTCTGATGAACCGCACCAAGGGCAAGGCCGGCTTCGGCTATGTCTCCCACGAGGAGCACGAGGCCTTCACCGTGAAGGAGTAAGAACCCCATTCCATTTTGTGAGTCCCCAAATCATTTGGATTTTTAAGAAAGAAGGTTCAATTTTATGTACAGATGCGATCTGAAGAGAATGTCCGAGAAGATCCATACGTTCTCTACCTTTGGTGACGCCGGCCACGGCGGCATCACCCGGTATTCCCTCTCCCCCGCCGCCAAGCAGGCCCGGGCTTACTTCGTTGAGAGAATGACCAAGATCGGCGCTGTCATCACCACCGACGACATGGCCAACATGTACGCCACCCTCCCCGGCAGCGATCCCAACGCCAAGCGGATCGTCATGGGCTCTCACTGCGACAGTGTGAAGAACGGCGGCAACTATGACGGCATCCTGGGCGTCATGGGCGCTATGGAGGTCCTGGAGACTGTGGCCGCGGAGAATATCCCCCACAAGCATCCCCTCACCGCCATGATCTGGACCAACGAGGAGGGCTCCCTGTATCCTCCCGCCATGATGTCCTCCGGCGTGGTGTGCTATGATTATCTGCCCGCCGAGATCGCCAAGGGCTTCAAGCATGAGAACATGCTGGCCTCCAAGAGCGTGGAGGATCGGACCACCACCTTCGGCGAGGCTCTCGAGGCCTCCGGCTACAAGGGCGACAAGGCCAACCGCCTCAACCCCGAGCAGTACAAGGCGATGTTCGAGCTGCACATCGAGCAGGGCCCCATCCTGGAGAACGCCGGCCTCAACGTGGGCGTCGTCACCTGCGTGCTGGGCATGTTCAACTCCCGTGTCCGTTTCTACGGCCAGGCCGCTCACGCCGGCACCTTCCCCATGGAGTATCGTAAGGACGCCCTGTATGCCGCCTCCCTGGCTCTGGTCCACATCCACGAGGAGATCGACAAGCTGATGGTGGAGATGAACTGCCCCGAGCTGGTCTACACCACCGGCGAGATCCTGGCCCATCCCTGCGTCCACACCGTCATTCCCGACTATGTGGACTTCTCCATCGACGTCCGTCATGAGAATCCCGAGATCCTGAAGAAGGTCTATGACATTGTCCACGCCTGCGCGGACAAGGAGTGGGCCAAGTGCCGCTGCGAGGTTGCCGATCAGTGGAACCGCGACACCGTGTACTGGGACAAGGAGCTGGTTGGCTACGTCCGCGAGTCCGTCGAGGAGCTGGGCATCCCCCACATGGATATCCACTCCGGCGCCGGCCACGACGCCCAGTTCGCCTCCTACATGCTGCCCACCACCATGATCTTCGTCGCTTCCGAGAAGGGCCTGTCTCACTGCGAGCCCGAGCACACCAGCGATGAGGTCTGCACCGACGGCGCCAGCGTTCTGCTCAACGCGGTGCTCAAGTGCGACGCCGCTGACTGAGGCTCCGGCCTGAGAGCGAATACCCCCATGATCTGATCGGATGATGGATGGAGACGTCCCAGGCTTCCCGCGGACGTCTCCTTCCCATTCGATAGATAATAGAAAAACAAACATGTCAAGAAAATAGCAGATCACGGAGAAGAAAGGAGTTGCGCAATTTGAGTAAGGTCGTGAAATCCCCCTATCTTGCAGATGCTGTGGCAGGGTTCACACCCCGCACAGCCATGGAGGAGGCCGCCAGATGTCTCCTGTGCCACGACGCGCCTTGCAGCCAGAGCTGCCCGGCCGGCACTGACCCTGCGAAGTTTATCCGCTCCATCCGTTTCAGAAATGTCAAGGGCGCCGCGGAGACCATCCGCGAGAACAACATCCTGGGCGGCACCTGCGCTCATGTCTGCCCCTATGACCGCCTCTGCGAGGAGGCTTGCAGCCGCTGCGGCATCGACAAGCCCATCCAGATCGGCATGCTGCAGAGATTTGCCGTGGAGACCGAGGAGGCCCTGAACATGCAGGTGCTGAAGGCTCCCGCCGAGAAGAAGGCTGCCAAGGTGGCCTGCATCGGCGCCGGCCCCGCCTCTCTGGCCTGCGCTGCCAAGCTGGCCACCGAGGGCTATGAGGTCACCATTTACGAGGCTGAGGCCAAGGCCGGCGGCGTGCTGACCTATGGCATCACCCCGTCCAGACTGCCCCAGAGCGTGGTGGACCACGATATCAAGCAGGTGGAGAACCTGGGCGTGAAGTTCGTGTTCAACACCAAGGTCGGCAAGGACGTCAAGATCGAGGAGCTCCAGAAGGAGTACCAGGCGATCTTCGTCGGCATCGGATTGTGGCAGGAGAAGCTGCCTGACATCCCCGGCGTGAAGCTGGCGGGCGTCATGGCCGCTGCGGACTTCCTGAAGAAGGCCCGCACCTCCGGCGGTACTTACAACCCCGGCAAGAAGGTCATCGTTGTCGGCGGCGGCAACGTGGCTATGGACTGCGCCGTTACCGCCCAGAAGCTGGGCGCTGAGACCGCGATCTATTACCGCAGAAGCATCGAAGAGGCCCCCGCTGAGATGGTCGAGCTTCAGAACGTTCTGAGCCTGGGCGTCTCCATCACCACCGGCTTCGCCCCCGCCGAGGTGGTCGGCACCGATAAGGTCGAGGGTATGAAGTTCAAGGGCAGAGACGGCGTGTCCGAGGCCAGCGTGGCCTGTGACACCGTGGTGTTCGCCATCGGCCAGGGCGCCGAGGACGTCACCGCCGTGGCCCCCGTGGCGGTCAACGAAAAGGGCCTGGTGGTCACCGAGGGCTCCAAGACCAACGTGGCGGGCATCTTCGCCGGCGGCGATATCGCCCACGGCGGCAAGACGGTTGTTGAGGCTGTTGCGGCTGGCAAGCTGGCGGCCTTCGAGATCATGGATTACCTGAAGTGAAAGGGGTGAGATGAATGGGAATTAAGAAAGATCTGTCTATCGATTATCTGGGCGTTAAGTGCGAGAATCCGTTCTTCCTGTCATCGTCACCGGTGGGCGGCAACTATGACATGGTTGCCAAGTCCTTTAGAGCCGGATGGGGCGGTGTGTTCTTTAAGACCATCGGCATTTTCGTGGCTGATGAGTGCTCTCCGCGTTTCGATAACGTCAAGAAGGAAGATACCCCCTGGCTGGGCTTCAAGAACATGGAGCAGATCTCCGATAAGCCCACCGAGCGTAACTTCGAGTTCCTGGCCCGCCTGAAGAAGGACTTCCCCGACAAGGTCGTGGTGGCCTCCATCATGGGCTCCAACGAGGACGAGTGGAAGCAGCTGGCGAAGATGTGCGATGAGGTCGGCGTCGACCTGATCGAGGGCAACTTCTCCTGCCCCCAGATGACTTCCCACGCCATGGGCTCTGACGTCGGCACCAACCCCGACCTGGTCCGTGCTTACAGCAAGGCGGTCAGCAGCGTGACGAAGATCCCCTTCATCGCCAAGATGACCCCCAACATCACCGATATGTGCGTGGCCGCCGTGGCGGCTATCGAGGGCGGCGCCAAGGGCATCTCCGCCATCAACACGGTGAAGTCCATCACCAACATCGATCTGGAGAACATGACCGCCATGCCCGTCGTGGACGGCAAGTCCTCCATCTCCGGCTTCTCCGGCGCTGCCGTGAAGCCCATCGGCCTGCGTTTCTGCGCGCAGATGCTTCAGGACCCCCGGCTGAAGGGTGTGCCCATCTCCGGTATCGGCGGCATCGAGACCTGGCGCGACGCTCTGGAGTATCTGCTGCTGGGCTGCCGCAACTTGCAGGTCACCACCGGCATCATGCAGTATGGCTATCGGATCGTCGAGGATATGGCCAACGGCCTGATGCACTGGATGGACGAGCGTGGCTTCGAGCATCTGGATGACTTCATCGGCAAGGCCATCGGCAACATCATCCCCGCCGAGGAGCTCAACCGCGACTACAAGATCCTGCCTCACTTCGATCATGACAAGTGCGTTGGCTGCGGCCGCTGCTATGTCTCCTGCTACGACGGCGCCCACCAGGCCATCGACTGGGACGCCGAGAAGCGCAGACCCGTCCTGAACGAGGAGTGCGTGGGCTGCCACCTGTGCCTGAACGTGTGCCCCGTGGCCGGCTGCATCACCCCGGGCGAGCTGGTCTGGAAGGAAGGCCGCGCCCAGAGCGAGGTCCAGCTGAAGAAGAATTACGAATAAGATCCCCCCTGCCCCCGGTGCTTTTGCACCGGGGGCAGAGACTTTCAAAAAAGTGGCTAAGGCCACTTTTTTGAAAAGGCTGCGCCCTGCTGCGCGCATAATTTATCTGCTTGTGGCAGATAAATTCCACACTTGCAGGGCGAGAAGTGTTTTCAGCCACGTACACGCCGCGGCAGAAAACAGATTTCACTTCTTTCGCGCCTGCGGGCGCGATTGCGCAGCCGTTGGCAGCTTTGCTGCCTTACGGATGCGGCGTATCCTTTGCGGGTAAACTCTGCAAGGCTTTTTGATACACTGGACCCCCGGTGCGAAAGCACCGGGGGCTTCTTTTTGCCGGGAGGGGATCAGGGGTTTTCATTCTTGTGCTTTTTCGCATTTTGTGCTATGATACTTTAGTTATAGTATATACATCCGGAGGGATCACATTTGAAACGAGAGACGGTACAGATTTCGGCGGAGGACCTTGGCCGCCAGCGGGAATTCGCGGACAGGCTTCGATCCATGTTCGCCCAGCGCCAGGCTCACCCCAGGGCCTGCGTGGACACCTTCGGCTGTCAGCAGAACGTGGCTGACGGCCAGAAGCTGATGGGGATGCTTCAGGACTGCGGCTTTACCCTCATCGACGAGCCCCAGGAGGCGGACGTGGTGATCCTGAACACCTGCGCCGTCCGGGAGCACGCCGAGGACCGGGTCTTCGGCAACCTGGGCGCTCTGACCCACGGAAAAAAGGAGCATCCGGAGCAGATCCTGTGCCTTTGCGGCTGCATGGCCCAGGAGCCCCGGGTCTCCGAGCGGGTGAAGAAGTCCTACCCCATGGTGAATCTGGTCTTCGGCCCCCACGCCCTGTGGAAATTCCCGGAGCTTTTGTGGCAGGTCTATGACAGCCGCAAGCGGGTCTTCTCCGTGGCGGACGAGGACGGCTCCATCGCCGAGGGCATCCCGGTGGTCCGGGAAAAGGGCGTCAAGGCCTGGGTCTCCATCATGTATGGCTGCAACAACTTCTGTTCCTACTGCATCGTGCCCTATGTTCGGGGACGGGAGCGCTCCCGCCGGCCGGAGGACATCCTGGCCGAGGTGCGCCAGCTGGCGGAGGAGGGCTATCATGACATCACCCTGCTGGGGCAGAACGTGAACTCCTATGGGAAGGACCTGGAGGAGCCCATGGATTTTGCCGACCTGCTGGAGCAGGTGAACGCCATCCCCGGGGATTTCCTGGTCCGCTTTATGACCTCCCACCCCAAGGACGCCACCCACAAGCTGTTTGAGACCATGGCCCGGTGCGAAAAGGTGGCCCCGGTGCTCCACCTGCCCTTCCAGGCGGGGAACGACCGGGTGCTGAAGGTGATGAACCGCCGCCACACCCGGGCGCAGTATCTGGAAAAGATCCGGGATCTCAAGTCCCTCATCCCGGACATCGTGCTCACCTCCGACATCATCGTGGGCTTCCCGGGGGAGACCACAGAGGAGTTTGAGGACACGCTGAAGGTGCTGGAGGAGGTCCGCTTCGACGCCCTGTTCA
>ENA-ORMO01002611-ORMO01002611.1-human-gut-metagenome-genome-assembly--contig:-NODE-2611-length-13809-cov-2.467355_pt1 | contig 13809 bp, 14 predicted proteins | sample MGYA00242106_ERZ509001 | MGnify/ENA primary metagenome ERZ509001 (study PRJEB26280, sample SAMEA2338736) | human gut metagenome | biome: human gut; feature: human-associated habitat; material: faeces... | reverse complement strand
CGGAGATCATCGTGCAGAATATGGAAAAGACCGGCGGCAGCGTGCATATTATGGGACTTCGTCTTGCTTCGCAGATCGCGGCGGCTCACGGGGGAGCACTGATCTTTCGGAAACGGAATTCGGGAACGTATGATGCAGAAATAATCCTCAGTAAAGGAAATTGACTGCCGCTCATATTTTTCGAATAAAAATGTGAAAGCGCTTCCGTTGCTTCTGTGCGGACGCGGCGGTATACTATCGGCAGGAAGTAAGGAAAGAAAATATATCTACCGATACAGGAGGCGCAGTATGAAGATAGGTGAAGTGATACGAAGAAACAGAAAAGAAAAACAGATGACACAAGAAGAGCTGGCAGGAATTCTCGGTGTGACTGCGTCAGCCGTCAATAAGTGGGAAAGCGGAAGCTCCTACCCCGATATTTGTATGCTTGCGCCGATTGCAAGAACATTCGCTATTACGACGGATGAGCTGCTCTCTTACAAAGAGGAGCTGACAAGCCAGGAGATCGTGCGAATTGTCAGAGAGTTATCGGATATTATGATGGAAAGGGGGTATGACGAGCTGCTTGCAGAAGCAAAGCATCGTCTGCAGGAATATCCAAATTGTGACAATCTTGCCTTAAATGTTCTGATCCTGCTCGATGGCAGCCGCCAGATGCTTGAAGTGCCGCAGCCGCAGGTACATGAGCTTTATATCAGGCAGATACGGAACAGACTCCTAAAAAGTGACGACCGGTATGTGGCGCAGGCAGCGGCAGAAAATGGATTTTATGACTGCATGAACAGGCAGGAATATGAGGAAGCGGAGAAGATGCTTGCGTATATGCCGAAAGATGCAGGAAACTATCGGCAGATGCGGGCACTTTTGTACAGAAGACAGGGTGAGCGTGATGCGGCATATCGGATTTATGAGGAGGCAGTTTTAGAAGGCTACCAGAAAATCAGCGCGGCATTTACAGGACTCTTCCTGCTTGCACAGGAAGACGGGGATGAAAAAGAGAAGGAGCTGATCCTGAAAAAGCAGGAGGAGCTTGCCGCCCTTTTTGAGATGGGACGCTATCAGGAGATATATCTTCAGTATGACGGCGTGATAGAAAGAGGGGATAAAGAAGAAACACTTACGTTTCTTCGGGAACTGGCAGAGAGCGTAACGCACCTACAGGATTTTAGAAATTCGCCGCTCTATGCGCATATTCATATCGGAGAGGATGCAGATGTGACAATCATTGCCGGATGTGGAATTCACAATGGCGGAGATGCTTCTAGTCAGCACGATGGTATCCATCGCTTCTCTGTCGTCTGGTGAAGATCGTGGATGAGGTATGTGAAACACAGGCACAGTTGTGAGAGCGTGATCTGTAGCGGGCAATGATTTGTAAATAATCGTCATACTGATTTAAAAAAATGAAGAAATCTGTAATTCAGAAAGAAATGCCGAAAATGCAATCGTAAAAAATATGATTGTTTTTTCGGCTGTTTTTGTATATAATACGCACAATAAGATTGGAGAGCGTGAGAAATGGACGCGGAAGGGAGGGGGAATATGGCTGGAGAGAAGATGGCGTTCATTATTTGGGCAATCATTGGCAGTATTATAATCGGAATAGGGATCGGCGCATATTTTTCAAAAAAGCAGGTTGGTTTTTGGGCAAATGTGAAGACTTTTCCGGTAAAGGACACAAAAGGGTATAACCGTGCGCTTGGCAAATTGTTCGTCTTCTATGGAGCTGTTTTTGTTGTGTTGGGAATGCCCTTGCTGTGCGGACAAAATTCTCCGTATATTTTTCTGTCAGTAGTCGGCGTGATGATTGAGACGATCATTGTGATGATCATCTACAGCGTGGTGATTGAGAAGAAATACAGGGAAAAACTCTAAAGAAGAGAGAAGAAGGACAAAAAAGATACAGAAGAGAGATATAAAGGAAAGATATAACGATTGTGTACAAGGCAGTGTCAGGTAAGTTATGAAAAATCGGGTAAAAAGCAGGAGGGACGCATATGGATATCAGAGAGGTATATGCAATCAAAGATGAGACGCAGCAGATTCAGGCATTGTATCAGATGTTTCACGAGGATACGCGGCTGAATCACTCTAAGGCGGCGCGGGTAGAATTTCTGACGACAATTCGGTATATAGAGAAGTATTTAAAGAAGGGGATGCGGATTCTTGACGTGGGAGCCGGAGCAGGGGAGTACAGTCTGTACTTTGCTGAAAAGGGCTATGAGGTCTGTGCGCTGGAGCTTGCCGACAGCAATATCGAAGCGTTTCAAAAGAAGATCAGACCGGAGCACCACATCGAGCTCGTACAGGGGAATGCGGTCGATCTGAGTCGTTATGAAGATGAGTCTTTTGACATCGTTCTCGTATTCGGACCGCTGTATCATCTGCACAGCGAAAAGGATCGCGATCAGTGTATTGCGGAGGCAAAGCGCGTCTGCAAAAAGGATGGAAAGCTCTTTTTTGCTTTTATTACGAATGATATGGTCTTGCTGACGGAATTTATGTACCAACAGGATTATTTTGTGACAGGCGATTACGATAAAGATACTTTCGTACTGGAAAACTTTCCGTTCGTATTTTATACGGTCGATCAGTGCCGCGAGATGCTGAGCGCGGCGAAGGTACGCCTGTTACATACTGTGGCAGCGGACGGCGCGAGTGAGCTGCTGGAGGATAGAATCAACGAAATGGATGAGGAAAACTATGCGCAGTATCTCAGATACCATTTTTATATCTGTGAAAAGCCGGAGTTTCTTGGCATGACGAACCATCTGCTCTGTGTCGGAGAGAAGGAAGACGGAACGGTTTGTGAGAAATAGAAAGCGGACTGCATACGCTTTGTTGTATCGGAAGAGAAGGAAGATTCATCGCATTGTGAGATGAAAAATTAGCAGGAAGGAGCATTTCGTGCAGGAAGGAGATTTTGGTACGTGGACGAAAGAAATGTACGGATTCTGGTGGCGGAGGATGATGCGGACATCAATTCCCTGATCTGCCAGATTTTAGAGGATGACGGTTATACTGCGGTTGGCGCATTTTCCGGTACAGAGGCTGCGCTGCGGCTTGAGAAGGATCGCTTTGACGCGATGGTGCTCGATCTGATGATGCCGGGGATGGACGGGAGGACGCTGCTTGCGCAGATGAAGCAGGAGCAGAAAAGGAGCATGATGGTGCTTGTGCTCTCGGCGCGTTCCGCTCTAGATGATAAAGTAGAGCTTCTGCGCTGCGGGGCTGACGACTATATGACGAAGCCGTTTGAGCCGAAGGAGCTTCTTGCACGGGTGTATGCGATGCTGCGGAGGGCGGAAAAATCAGGCAAAGAAGGGAAGGAAAAGACAGAAAAGCTTGTCTACAAGAATCTCTGCCTGTTTCCGGAGGCACATACGGCGCAGATATGCGGAGAGGAGCTTTTGCTTACGCGCCATGAGTATGAGATCCTAGCGCTGCTTGCCGCATCACCGGACAAGGTGTTTTCGCGAGAGACGCTGTATGAGCAGGTATGGCAGGGCGGATATTACGGAGAGGACAATACGGTCAATGTCCATGTGAGCAACCTGCGCAGGAAGATTGCCGCAAAGGATGCGCAGACAGAGTACATAAAGACGGTATGGGGGATCGGATTTAAGATGGCGTAAACTTTATGATTTCTTTAAACTTTCTTGAGGACTTATTTAAAGGCTTCGTTCTATACTGAGTTCATAAGGAACAGCCGGATTCCAGCAAAAGGCGGCTGGAGTCAAACGGCTCCACCTGGGTGGACAGCGGGTGCCACAACACCTCTTCCAGATGGTCTGCTCCATATTTTTTGCGAATCTTCTGGTGGATGACAGCGGTGGTTTCCTCGTCGTAGCTGTTGATAAATTCTCTTGCCAGCTGGTAGTCGGCTTCATCCCACTTGGGAGCGCCGACCTCATGCAGACATTCGTCCGCCACCTGTGCCAGCGCGCGGTTGGGGACATATTCGGTGAACGCCATCGCCAGCTCGCAGTCCATTTTGGTTCCGGTCATCAGCGCAGCTCCGCGGGCAACGTCCTTTACCCGTTCAAACAGCTCGTCCAGCTGAGAGGAGAATGGTGCGCGAATCTCGTAGCGGACGGTGGCGTTGTCCTGTACAACGTTTGGCGAGGTGCCGCCTGCGTCAATGTAGGCGTAGTGGATGCGCACCTCTGGGATAACGTGCTCCCGCAGGTAGTTGCAGCCGACGCTCATCAGCTCAACGGCATCCAGTGCGCTGCGTCCCATGTGGGGAGCAGCTCCGGCGTGGCTGGTGCGACCCTTGAAATGGAAGTTGGCTCCGATGATGGCATTGGACTGCACCCACTCAACGGCGTTCTGGTTGCTTGGATGCCAGGTGTAGATGAAATCCACATGGTCAAACAGTCCGGCGCGCGCCATGAACTGCTTGGAGCCTGCGCCCTCTTCGGCAGGACAGCCGAAATAGATGATGGTTCCGTCTTCTCCGGTCTGCTCCAGATAATCCTTGATGGCAAGCACGGCAGCCAGCGAGCCTGCACCCAGCGAACAGTGTCCGCAGCCGTGTCCGGCGCCTCCCGGCACTACCGGCTGTGGGGTTGTGGTTGCTGCCTGCTGGCTCAGGCTGGACAGGGCATCAAATTCTCCCAGGATGCCCATGACCGGTTTGCCGCTTCCGTGAACATAGGTTCCGGTAAAGCAGGTGGGGATACCGGCAAGTCCGCGCTCTACGGTAAAGCCTTCTTCCTCCAGCACCTGGCAGATGGTATCGGCAGAACGAAATTCGTGGAAGGCAAGCTCCGCATATTCCCATACCCGGTCGTTGACTTGGCATATCTTCTCTGCTCGCTTCTCCACCGATTGGGTGATTCGCTCAAGGTCTGTCATTGTACTCCACTCCTTTGATGTTCGATTTTTGCTCAGCGCCTGCCGCGCTAGGCTTGCTTACTTACAGTATATCGGATAAACTGCCGTTGTCAAACGAAAAAGCGCAAAAACTTCAAATAAAATAAAGCAAGTGATTTATTTTTGTGCAAAATAACTGTGGATTTATGACGGAGCAAAGATGAAATTCAGCCGTCTTGTAAAGTAAACAGGAATCTGCTATAATCAAAGTCAGAAATTTAGTGAGGAAAGATCCTGCAAAGAAAGGCAGGACAAAAAATATGAAAAGAGGGAAGGTATGTAAACATGAAGAAGGAACACTTGGACAGACAATTTTACAAGACGGTGCTGACCATTGCCATACCGGTTGTTCTGCAAAACCTGATCAGTATTGGACTGAACATGGCGGACACCATTATGATTGGCAAGCTGGGTGTAGATGAGCTGGCAGCGGTCGGCACAGCCAATCGACTGTACTTTGTTTTTTCCAGCTTATGCTTTGGTATTTACAGCGGCGCATCGGTTTATGTTTCACAGTATTGGGGTGTCAAGGATATTAAAAACATCCGCCGCACACTGGGTATCGACATCATTTTGGGCGGCGGCATGGCACTGCTGTTTACGGCAATCGCAATCTTCGCAGCGCCGCAGGTGCTGGGACTGTTCAGTTCCGACCCACGGGTCATCGAGCTGGGGACCGAGTATCTGCACATTGTTGCAATTTCCTACTTCTTTACCTCGATGTCCTTTGCCATCAACTTTAACTGTCGCGCCATCCATATGCTAAAGGTGCCGACCGCCATCAATACGCTGGCGCTGGTTATCAACCTGGTCTTCAACTATCTGCTTATCTTCGGCAAATTTGGCTTCCCAAAGCTGGGCGTAAAGGGTGCTGCACTGGCAACTCTGCTTGCACGCTTGGTAGAATTCCTCTTGATGTACTTGTGCGTATATCTGCAGAAGGGTCATCCGCTGGCAGCCAAAATCAGAGAGCTGTTCAGCTTTGACCGGGAACTGTTCACCCGCGTACTCAAGACCTCCCTGCCGGTCATCGTTTCCGAAGGCGGATGGAGCTTGGGCAACTCGGTCTACTACATCGCGTATGGTATGCTGGGTGCATCTGCTCTGGCGGTTGTACAGGTGGCATCTACCGTTAACGACCTGTTCCAGATTTTATTCTTTGGTATCGGTAATGCCAGCGCAGTTATGATTGGCAACGAGCTGGGACGCCGCAATGAGGACAAGGCGTACTCCTATGCTGTGGTTTTCCTGAAGATGACCTTTGCAATCAACCTGGTGATGTCGGTTGCACTCTTCCTTTCTCGCGGTATGGTCATCAATATCTATGACTTCGACCAGGAAACCAACATCATGCTGGCAAACACCCTGGCAGTTTACGCTATCTATATGCTGCCAAAGATGTTTACCTATGTTTTGTTCTGCGGTATTCTGCGCTCGGGTGGAGATACTCGTTTTTGTATGCTGCTCGACCTTTTGGGCGTTTGGGTCATCGGTGTTCCGCTGGCATTTTTGGGTGTGCTGGTCTTTCATCTGCCTCTGCATATCATCGTTGCGATGGTATTCTTTGAGGAGTGGGTCAAGCTCTACTTCTCCTTTAAGCGCTTTAAAAGTAAAAAATGGGCACACACCCTTATTGATTAGACAAGAAAAAGCAATTTTTTAAAGAGATGCCTTTGTTGGCATCTCTTTTTTTATGAAAAAGGTCGAATTTGGGACAACCTATTTGAAAGAAGAATCAAACTTCAAAGAAATATAGGGAAATTCTCTAAGAATACGATGAAAAGAGATTGATTTTTTGTTTAAAAAATATTATAGTAGAGGTATAACAATATTGTGGAGGGAAGAAGATGAGTGCGACAACCGATATTGGAAGCAAGATTAAAAAGTACAGAAAAGAAAAAAATACACCTTGAAAAACCTTTCTGAACAGACCGGACTGTCTATTGGTTTTCTTTCTCAGCTGGAAAGAGGAATCACGACGATTGCCATTGATTCACTTGCGAATGTGGCAGATGTTCTGGGTGTAGAGATGATGGATTTCTTTGAAAGCGACCTTCATCAAGAAAATGACCCGGTGATGCGCAGCTATGACCTGCCGACACGTCTGCTGTCGGTGGAGCAGATCGAGTATTGCCTGGGAAAAGAATCGTTTGCGCTGCGTCCTAAGATTTTGCAGCTGATGCCCTGTGCGCAAAAGGAGGAAAAGCCCGAAGCGGTTAAGGCGGAGAGTGAACGCTTCCTCTACCTTTTAGAGGGTGTGCTGTCGCTGGAAATGGGAGAGCGCAGCTATGTGCTTTACCCCGGGGACAGTATGCAGCTGGCAAAGGGGAATCGCTATGCAATGTACAATCGCACCACAAAGCCGACACGAGTGCTGCTGGTAGAAATGCCGTGTGAAGAAACTTGTTCGTAACAATAGCAATAAAACAAAATATTGTGTCGAATCTGCCTAGTAAACACTAGAGATAGTGTTTTTTTGTCGATTCACTTGCAAATTGCTTCGGAAGAGTTTATAATAAGGAATAGATTGTGTATAAAAAATTCCGGAGGGATTTGTATGAATCGCTTTGAAATCATTACAGCGGATATTACGACCATAAAAGTGCAGGCAGTGGTGAATGCAGCAAACAATACCCTGCTGGGCGGCGGTGGAGTGGATGGAGCCATCCATCGGGCAGCAGGACCGGCGCTTTTGGAGGAATGTCGAGGGCTGGGAGGCTGTCCCACCGGGCAGGCACGTTTGACAGGAGGCTACCGGTTGCCCGCAGAATATGTCATCCACACGGTCGGTCCCATCTGGCAGGGAGGAGAAACAGGAGAAGAACAGCTTCTGAGTCAATGCTATCTTTCCTGCTTGGAGCTGGCGGTGCAGCAGGGCATCAAAACCATCGCTTTTCCATCTATCAGTACCGGAGCCTACCACTTTCCGGTCAATCGGGCGGCGGAGATTGCGATTGCTGCCATCATGGGCTTTTTAAAGTTCGACAGCACGCTGGAAAAGGTGCTGTTTGTCTGCCACGACGAACGTACCGCAATCGTCTACCATGTAGCGTTGGACCAGTATTTATCGAAAAAATAAAAACAGGCGTGGAAAAGCTCCACGCCTGTTTTTATATGGAAGGTTTATGCCAGGACGGTGTGCTCCAGCAGGATTTTAAGCCCAATCAGCACCAAGATGACACCGCCGAACACCTCAGCTTTGCTTTTTAACAACGAGCCGAAGGCTTTGCCGAGGTAAGCGCCGACCAGCGAGCAGAGCAGGGTGGTCAGTGAAATGATCACGCTTGCAGAAAGGATGTTGACCTCCAGCAGAGCAAAGCTGACACCGACAGCGAGTGCGTCGATGCTGGTGGCAATCGCCTGGGTCAGGATGGTGGAAAAGGGGAGGTTTACCTCACACTCCTCCTTTTCGGGGTGGACAGCTTCCCAAATCATCTTGCCGCCGATGAAGCCCAGCAGGACGAAGGCAATCCAGTGGTCGATGGAAGAGATGAAAGAAGCGAAGGTCTTGCCTAAAAAGTAGCCCAGCATCGGCATCAGACCCTGGAACAGACCAAACATTGCCGACCAGACCAAGGCTCGGGTGAAAAAGTTGTGCTGTTTGTACTGTTTGGACACGCACATTCCGTTGGTGGTGGAGACAGCGAAGGCGTCCATCGAAAGACCGATGGCGATCATCAGTAGATTTAACAATAATCATTCCTCCTTGCAGATGAGGGACGAAGCGTTCAAAGCATTCGTCCAATCAGCATCAGTATATCAGCTTTGGAAGGATTTCACAAGGGAATCCAAGATGCTTTTGTGCAGAAATATCGGTAGAAAATACAGGAGTGCTGTGAAAAACAGGAAAAGTTTACCGCACGTTCAAGAATTTATGCAGGCGGTATTGTAAAATAAGGAGTGAAATCTTCGGCGTGGAGGATAAAAAACAGTGTTTGGCTATATAAAACCGTTCAAAGCGGAATTAAAGGTCAAGGAATGGGAAGCCTATCAGGGAATCTACTGCGGATTGTGCAAACAGCTGGCGCAGCGATATGGGCTGTTTGCCAGAATGACGCTCAACTATGATTTTGTTTTTCTGGCGATGATGGATATGGCACTGAGGGAACAGCGTATCCATTTTTGTCAGTGCAACTGTATCACCCATCCGTTCAAAAAGCGGATCTGTTGCCAGTCCAACCAGAGTCTGGAGCTTTGTTGTGATATTGCGATGCTGTTGACCTGCTATAAGCTGGAGGATGACCTTGCCGACGAGGGATTGCTTCGGCGCACAGCGGTGCGCCTGGTGCTTCCGTTTGCCAGAAGGGACCGCGAAAAGGCAGCGCAGTACCGCCCGCAGCTTGCAGAGCAGATGCAGCAGCTGATGCAGCAGCAAAACCGGCTGGAGCAGGAAGGATGCGCACAGGTGGACCTGGCAGCGGAACCGACCGCTCTTTTGATGCAGCAGGTGTTTGCGGCTTTGTCGGACGATCCGATGCGCAAGCGTGCGCTCGAACGCTTCGGCTATCTGCTGGGCAGGTGGACCTATCTGATCGACGCGCTGGATGATTGGGAAGAGGATGTGCGCCGCGGCAGATATAATCCCTTTGCACGGCAGGCACAGCAGCAGGAGATTACACCCGGCGAGCAGTACCGGCAGGCGCGCGGGACACTGTATCTGACCATCGCAGAGATGAGAAAGGCTTATGACCTGCTGGGGATCCGCTCGCTCGATTCCATTTTGGAAAATGTGCTGGATCTGGGACTGCGGCAGATGGTGGACCACACCCTTGCCAAAAAGGCAGAAGAGCCAAAAGAGCAATGATTTAACCTAGGGAGAGAGGGCAGCAAACGATGACAGATCCATATCAGGTGCTGGGCGTTTCGCCAAGCGCTACGGATGAACAGATTAAAAATGCATACCGAGAACTTGCCAGAAAGTATCACCCGGACAACTATGTCAACAACCCGCTGGCAGACCTTGCGCAGGAAAAGATGAAGGAGATTAACGAAGCGTACGACCAGATTCAGCGCCAGCGCAAGCAACAGCAGCAGAGTTACTCCGGGCAAGCGTCAGCAAACCGCGGATACTCCAATGCGGGTTACTCCCGCCAGAGCTACTCGGGTCAGGGTCGGTCGCAGTTTGCCGATATTCGACAGCTGCTCAACTCCAACCGCCTGAGCGAAGCGGAGGAACTGCTGGAGGGTATCCCGCAGCAGCGCAGGGACGCCGAGTGGTACTATCTGCGCGGCAGAGTGTTTTATGTACATGGCTGGCTGGACCAGGCGTACAGTTATTACACCCGGGCAGTCCAGATGAATCCAGGAAACGCCGAGTACCAGACCGCACTCAATCAGCTGATGTGGCAGCGCAACACAGGCAGACCTTCGGGAGGATATGGCGATTACCGCAACGTCCAAAGCGGCGGGATGAGCGGATGCGATATGTGCTCGGGGTTGATCTGTGCCGACTGCTGCTGCGAATGTATGGGCGGCGATCTGATCAGCTGCTGTTAGCAGCATCAAATACAGGGAAGTGATTTTTTGATCAAAAAAAGTACGCAGGTGGCAATGGGTGGAATCGCATCGGCGCTGTGTCTGCTGCTGATGATGCTGACCATTATCCCGATTGCTACCTACACCATGCCTGCTTTGGCGGGAATGGTGCTGATCGTGGTCGTGATTGAAAATGGCTATTCCACCGCATGGATGGTGTACGCTGCGGTGGGCTTTTTGTCGCTCTTTATCTGCCCGGACAAAGAAGCGGCGATGCTGTTCGTAGGCTTTTTCGGCTACTATCCTATCTTAAAGGGAAAGCTGGAAAAAATCAAAAAAAGGTCGATGGAATATCTTTCCAAATTTTCCATCTTCAACCTTGCGATGATCCTAAACTATCTGGTCATCATCTACCTGTTCGGCATCCAGGACATCCTGGAGGATGTGGGACCGCTGGGAAAATTCAGCGTGGTTCTCCTGCTGCTGATGGGCAATGTGGTCTTTTTTGTCTATGACATCGCTCTGTCCCGCATCATCACTGCTTATCGTATGGTCCTGCGCAAAAAGATATTCAGGCGGGTCGGGCAGGGATAATCCCTTAAAAAAGAAAAGCTTTCTGTCAAAGTTCCTCTTAAAAAAGAGGGGGGCACTTCATTTGACAGGAGGCTTTTTTATTTGTGCTGAAATGGACAGCAGCAGCATATCCTTCTGAACAGGAGGGATGGCGGTGAAACTGAATAAAAACAGTATCTTTTACCATTGCCTGCTGCTCAGCTCCTCGTCGGTGGTCTTACAGCTGCTGGGGTTTGGCTATCGGATTCTGCTGGGCAGGCTGGCGGGCGCGCAAGCCATTGCAGTCTATGGGCTGGTGATGTCGGCGTACAATGTGGTCCTTTCCTGTACGCTGACCGGGGTGGCGCTGTCGGTTTCCCGCATCGCTTCGGGGTATCTGGCGCTGGGACAGGGCAGAAGTATCATCCGTTTGATTCGTACGGCGCTGACCCTGTTCATCGGTCTGTTTTGTCTGTTGGCGGTTCCGTTTGGACTGAACCGGGAGTTTTTTGCAAGCCGGGTGTTGGGGAATCCACAGACAGCGCCGGCGCTGCTGCTGATTGTGCCGTGCTTATTTTTGACCGGTTTTGAAAATGTCCACAAGGCGTATTTTTATGGGACCGGGCAGACTTTTGCACCCACTATTTCCGAGACGTTGGAGATGCTCTGCCGCATTGCAGCGGCGGTGGTGCTGTTTGGTATGGTAGGAAAGAAACTGGATGCCGGTCAGGCGGCAGCTCTGATTGTCTGCGGAATGGTCATCAGCGAGCTGGTCAGCTCGGTTTTTCTTACCACCTTGTACCGCATCAAACGAAAAAAGCTGATTGGCAAGGACGATATTTCTGGCGGGCGCATCCTGCGGGATATTGCATCGGTAGCGGTGCCGGTATCGGCAGCGACGCTGCTGGGCAGGTTGATCTCCTCAGCCAATATGGTGCTGATTCCACGCATTTTAATGCACAGCGGTGTGGGATACGATGCGGCGATGGAGGAATTTGGTGTGCTGTCGGGGATGACCATGCCGATGCTGATGCTGCCTTCTGCCTTCCTTTCTCCGCTCATCACCGTTTTAAGCCCGCGATTTTCAGCAGGCAACGCTTTGGATGACCGCGGGATGATTCGTCGCAAGGCAGCAAAGGCGCTTCATGTGGTTGGGTTGATTGGCTTTCCGTCGATGGCGCTGATGCTGGTTGCAGGCAGACAGCTCGGGATGCTGCTTTACCAAAATGAGAAGGCAGGCGGGCATATCCCGATGTTGGCGGCAATCACTCTGCTCGGATTTTACTACGCGGTGGCGGAGAGTGTGCTGGAAAGCATCGGTTTGCAAAAGCGCTGCTCGGTGCTGACGGTGTCTGCCAGCCTGGTGGGACTGCTGTCTACCCTGTTGCTGGGCGGTGTGCTGGGACTGGGACTGAAAGGGTATCTGCTGGGAGAGCTGCTCTCTGCCGGATTGGGTGCTGCGCTGTGCCTGTACTGGGTGTGCAAAAAAGCAGAGCTGCACATTCGCCTGGGAAATTGGGTGCTGCGACCGCTGCTGGCATCTGCTACGGCAGCAGCGCTGACACGGCTGTTGCTATATCGGTTGTATCGGACACCGGCAGCGCAGATTTTGGTGCTGGCGTTTTCTGTCGGGGTGTTCCTTTTATTATATACTTCCTTTTTACAGCTGCTGGGCACCGACTTTTGGAGTTATACACAAAACACCCTGCTGAAAAAAGGGGAAAAATAAGGTTGCACAGGGCATCCTGCTGTATTATAATGAAAACAAAAACGACAGGAGGAAGAGAAAAGTGGCAGTAGAACGAAAGGATTTTGGACAGCTGAGCGATGGGAGCAAGGTGAGCCTGTATACCATCACAAATGCGCGAGGAGAGTCGGTGAGCCTGACCGATTATGGAGCATCGGTGGTTTCGCTGCTGGTGCATGACCGACAGGGTGCGCTGCAGGACATTGTGCTGGGCTGTGACGACGCACCGGCGTATGAGCGGCAGACCGCCTGCCTGGGCGGTGTACCGGGACGTCATGCCAACCGCATTGCCCGCGGACGTTTTGTGCTCAACGGCAAGACCTATCAGCTGGCAATCAACAATGGAGAGAACCACCTGCATGGGGGACCGAGCGGCTTCCATCGCCGCCTGTGGAGGGCAGCAGTGGGGGAGAACAGCCTGACCTTTACCCGATTGAGCTGCGATGGGGAGGAAGGGTACCCGGGCAATCTGCTGGTGTCGGTCCGCTATACCTTTGATGATGAATGTCGGCTGGGCATCCACTATCAGGCGTTGTGCGACCAGGACACCGTCATCAATCTGACCAACCATTCTTATTTCAATCTGGATGGTGAGGACAGCGGAAGTGTTGAGGGGCAGCACCTCCAGATTTTTGCGGACAGCTTTGCAGAAAATGATGCGGGATGTCTGCCGACCGGAAGAATCGTTTCGCTTGACAGCGAGGAAGGCGCTCCGTTTGACTTTAGGGAACCGACAGAGATTGGAAAAAGGCTGCATGAGGAAAACATCCATCTGAAAAACGGCTCGGGCTATGACCACAATTATCTGCTGAAAAAGCAGCCGGATGGTCTGTGTGCAAGGGCATACAGCCGTTCCAGCGGGATTCTGCTCGAGTGCAGGACCAGTGAGCCGGGAATGCAGCTGTACACCGGAAATTTTTTGTCCACCTCCAATATCGTTGGCAAGGGCGGAAAAAGCTATGCCGACCGGGCAGGGTTCTGTCTGGAGACACAGCACTATCCGAATGCAATGGAACACCCGGAATTTCCAAGCGTTGTTTTGCCAGCCGGAAAGCTGTACGATACGACAACCGAATATCATATCAGCCTGCTGTAATCAGCAGGCTTTTTTTGTGAAAAAAATACCAAAAGTAAGAACAAAAGAACCAACCTCCTTC
>ENA-ORMO01002609-ORMO01002609.1-human-gut-metagenome-genome-assembly--contig:-NODE-2609-length-13814-cov-2.735155_pt1 | contig 13814 bp, 12 predicted proteins | sample MGYA00242106_ERZ509001 | MGnify/ENA primary metagenome ERZ509001 (study PRJEB26280, sample SAMEA2338736) | human gut metagenome | biome: human gut; feature: human-associated habitat; material: faeces... | reverse complement strand
TTTTATATAAAAATATCTTTATTTTACTCATTTTTTCTTTTATTTTACAAAATATATTAAATATGTTAAATATAACAGAATATAGATCATATAAAATATACAAAATATCCAATAATTTCCAGATAAATCTTGATTTTGTGATAACTTCAATATAAAATGATGTTAATAAAAGGTTTTCTTAAAATATAGGAGGGTTTTTATGGCAGCAACCATTAAAGATGTAGCTCGTCTGGCTGGGGTATCTATTTCTACCGTATCGCGTGTTACGAATAATGCGACCAATGTGTCTCCTGCAATACGCAGAAAAGTGCTGCGAGCAATTAAGGCCCTGAATTATACCCCTAGTGTAGTAGCTCGAAGCCTTGAAGCCCGCAGCATGAAAAATATTGCAGTAGTTATGGGCCGGACAATGGATCAGGCATTTTCTAATCCGGATTTTTTCGTGATTTTGCAGGGGCTTACTTCTGCCCTGTCCGAGCAGGAGTATCAGGCGCTGTTATTGACTGATCTCAAGCACAATGTGGAGATGGAACATTGTATGAAACTGATCCATTCAGGGGCCGTACAGGGAGTGGCGGTTGTCGGTTCATTCGTACAGGATCCGTTAATCGGCCGGCTGCTGAATGAAGATTTTCCGTTTGTTCTGCTGGGATATCCCCCGGATTATCCGGATATCTTTACCACTCCATTTGATACGGTATCAATGGATGATAAGAAAAGCGCATATATGGCTGTACAATATCTGCTGGAAAATGGACACAGACGGATTGGCTTGATTCATGCTCCGCTTTCTTATGCGGCCAACAGAAAACGGTATGACGGGTATATAGATGCGATAACAGAGGCAGGATTAAGGATAGATCATACATTGATTATAAGTTCTGGGTATGAAGTATCGGAAACGGTAGCAGCCGCAACCAAGCTGCTTGGTGCTGTACATCCGCCTACTGCGATTTTCTGTACGGATGATTATAAGGCTACCGGAGCGCTGCGGGCAGCCTTGCAGCTTGGCATAAAAGTTCCGGAAGAATTGTCAGTGATGGGACATAATAATTATCGGATTTCTGAATTGACAACACCGCCGCTTACGACGGTTACAATTCCGATGCTTGATATGGGACAGAAAGCAGGGGAGATTTTGCTGCGGAAAATTTCTGAACCCTCTTCACCGGTTGAGAATATTTTCCTTCCCTGTCAGCTTTTGATCAGAGATACGGTAAAACCATATGGAAAATGAGTTTGAACATAACGGTTCCAATCTGCCCGAACTGTTACGTTGAACAGGCACAGCGGATGCCCTGTTATTGGGCATCCGCTGTGTCTGTTGCTGACTAAGTTTTCAGAAAATGTTCAGAACAAATTCCCATGACTCTTAAGCAGGTTGCGGAGCGCATCGACATCGACATTCCGCATGTCAGTATCAGTATCGATTCCCAGGGAAGCCGCAGTGCCTGCCGCTTCTCCTATGGCGATGCAGGGCCCCATGACTCGAACAGAAGCAAATACATAAGAATCAACACTAATGGAGCGTCCGGCCAAAAGCAACCCATTTAATCGCTGTGGAACCAGACAGCCATAAGGAACTCCAAATGGTTTTTCAACTGGCGTGAGGTCGATATGATCCCTTACTCCGCTGTGAATATCGATATTATAGGCGGATTGGGCGACTGCATCACGCTGTGTTTCTGGAGAATACATGGTTTCCCTTGTTAAGCGGCGTATGCCGATAAAATGGCGGGTTTCCCGAACGCCAAGAGTAGGGGAGATGCTGACTAATTTTGCATTGGCGAAACCAGGAAGATACTTACGCATGAATTCCATTAATTCCTTTACCTGAAGATATCCTTCTTCCAGAGCATGGGATAACTGATAAGGATCCGATGCATCAACCTGAATGATTCGGGAAGTATTGATCGCCAAAATTCCGTCTGTAGGCGTGGTAATATAAATGAATTGATTGCGGGGGACAGTAAATTCTCCTGCTTCTTTAGCCTTTCTGATCAACTCATCCATGCCTATAAAACAGTGGCCGCGAGTAGAGCGGAAAAAAGCGGGATGATAACCGTCCGCATAATCTTCCTTGATGCCACAGTTTTCCGGATGATGTTCAGCGAAAGTTAGAAAAGCATCCAGATCATAATCCGTTACGGAAAACATCAACGTGCAGGGCTGCATGATACCTGTGTTATCCTGACCGGAGATGTATTCTGCTCCTGCCATATAAGCCAGGTCTCCATCACCGGTGCCGTCGATAAAGACCTTTGCCTGGATAAATGTATGGATACCTTTTCCAAAGACTTCCACACTTGTTACACGGTTATTGTCAACGGTTACATCCAGCAGTTCATTTTGAAACAGAATATCCACACCAGCTTCACGGCACATCTGCAGAGAGACTACTTTAAACCATTCAGGAGAGATAGGGGTGATCGAATTATGTACGGGACAGGGAAAATGCCCGATCGCTCCGCCGCATTCCGTCAGACGGTCAATTAATTCCTGGGCTAAGCCGCCCAATGCTTGATTTCCCTTTCGATCCAGATAACCTAAAATGCCAAGCCCGGATGTGGCAGCACCGCCAAGAAATCCATTCCGCTCTACCAGGATGGTTTTTTTGCCCAAACGCGCAGCGCTAATCGCGGCGGCTAATCCGCTCGGGCCTCCGCCAATCACTGCCACTTCATAGGTTTTGTTCAAGATTTTTTTCATAAAAAAACACCTGCCTTTCTCTGATTTGCACATAGATCTTACCAAAGCATATCTAAAACGCTTTGGCCAAGAAACGCTGCCGGTTACGGGAATCCTGCATATTCCTCTGTAAACCGCATGTCAGAGTGATGACAGATGAATTATGATTTTAATATATCATTTGGTAGAGGTTTGTCAAGGGCGGGACAGGAAAATAGGTTTGCTTCCGACCAGGTTGCCTGAACTGTTACAAATATATCAAGTATAACTGATAAAAATAGAATAATCATTTGATATTCAGATATACTTATATTATTATAAAATTAATTGTTGCAGTTCAGATCTATATGAATTGTTGTATTGTAAAAGAAGGAGGGGAATTGCCATGATCAAGCGGGAAACATATATGAGCCGCATCCGCCCTTTTATCGGAAAGGATTTAATAAAAGTTCTGACAGGCATTCGGCGCAGCGGGAAATCGGTTATGTTGGAGTTGATTAAAGAAGAACTTTGTTCCTCAGGTATAGATAGCGGTCAATTTATCTCCATCAATTTTGAAAATATGAGTAATGCCCATCTCTGTACGGCAGCTGCACTTCACGACGAGATTGTTCATAGAGCTTCCGAAAGTCAGGGAAAGGTATATCTTTTTTTTGATGAAATTCAGGAGGTGGATTCTTGGGAAAAATGCATCAACTCTCTTCGGGTGGAATTGGACTGTGATATCTATATCACTGGCTCTAATGCCAAGCTCCTTTCCGGAGAACTGGCCACATATCTGGCAGGGAGGTATGTAGAGTTTGTAATCTATCCCTTTTCTTTTGGGGAATTTGTCGAGTTATATCATACAATCTGCCCGGATGCCGATCTTCATCGGTGTTTCAGCAAGTATCTGACCGCCGGAGGCATGCCTTATCTTGCCAATCTGTGTTATGAGGAGACAGCCTGCCGCCTATATCTGCATGACCTGTTCAATTCAGTGGAACTGAAGGATATTGTCAGGCGCAACAATATCCGGGATGTGGATATGTTGGAGCGGATCGTTGCGTATATCACTGCCAACATCGGAACCACCTTTTCCTCTACGGCTATTTCTAAGTATCTGAAAAGCGAGGGACGGTCAGTGGCCCCGGAAACTGTGCTGAATTATATCAAAGCCTGTACGGATGCTTTTTTATTCTACCGGGTGAAACGCCAGGATCTGCAGGGAAAGAGGCTTCTTTCTGTTAATGAGAAATATTATGTGGCCGATCATGGTATACGGGAAGCGGTGTTCGGCGGGAACAGGAAGGATATCAACCTGGTTTTGGAGAATATTGTTTATATGGAGCTGCTGCGCCGCGGCTATACCGTCACCATCGGGAAGGTGGGAGATAAAGAGATCGACTTCGTATGTGAAAAACAAGGGAACAAGCTGTATGTCCAGGTCGCCTATCTTCTGGCTTCGGAGGATACGATTCAAAGGGAATTCGGCGTATATGACCATATTCGGGATAACTTCCCCAAATATGTGGTTACCCTGGATGAGTTCGATATGAGCCGGAACGGGATCAAACACCGCAATATCCGGGACTTCTTACTGGAGAAGGAATGGAATTGAGGCGATCAGCCCTTAGAGATCAAGCGCTCCCGCCCGCCTGGCCGCCGCCTCCATCAATAGACAGAAGGCCTGCCCTTCAGGCGAGGTCCCTGGGCTGCTGAAATCAGGAGCTCCGCAGACCTGCCAGACATAACCGTCCGCATCCACCCATTGATTGGCAGCAGCGCGCATCTTTTCGGCAAGATGTCTGTATGTATCGGGCAGCCAGCCGTCCGCAATGCCTGTAAAGAGGGCATAGGCATACATCTGAGAGAAATTCACTTCCACAAAGGTATCCGGGCGGTCGAGGACGTCATGTGCCAGTCCGTCCTGGCGCACGACTCCCTCAAGCGCCTGGATGAGCGGCAGTTCCATGGCCAGAATCCGCTGCCTGAAGGGATTCTCCGTCCCTGGAAGGCGCCGCAGCATCCGGGCCATGGCGGCTACAGCCCAGCCGCTGGCGCCTCCCCAATAATCGGCCCGGTCAAAGCGGCCGGTGTCTTCATTCCAGATATGATGGAACAGGCCTGTATGGGGATCACATAAGATCCTGTGATAGCCTTCCATTTGTTCAACGGCCTCACGGATATATCCGGCAGCGGTTAGGAAGGGAGGGAGCATATAGCAGGAATCCGCCCATACCTGCCGCGTATTGACGACATGACATATCACGCCGCAGGAAGTTCTGGGAGCCTGATTCAGCGCCCAGTCCAGGAGCCGCTCCAGGGAATCTTTAAAGAAAGGATCGTTCGTAAGACGCCAGGCTTCCACAATCGCTTCGCCGGGAGCGCAGGGGTCAGTTGCAGCGTCAGAAGATCCGATTACGCCGGCCCGGCCGTCTTCGGTCTGCCTGAGAGCAGCACTTTTGGCCAGCGCGATGGCTGTCTCCTCCTCGCCAAGATCAAGAAAAGCATGGGAAGCGACGCCCTGCTCCCAGGAATAACGCTGCATGGACAGAAGAGCGAGTTTCACCTTTCTGATTTTTTCATCATTCATACAAATCCCCCATTTCCCGCTCATCCGTTTCCGCTTTGCTTTTTGGGAGTGCGCAAGACCACTTCCTCTTATGCGTCGCTTCTTGATATCGGATGGCCATTGTTTCTTTGCAGTATGATAATTTATATGGCTTTATTATAACATACTTTTGAGGGATAACAGTCCTTATATTCCCCAGGTTATATCCTGCGGATTCTACTCCGCAGCGTTACTGCTTCTGCGCCCTGCGTCTGCCCCGGCTCCTGGACTTTTTCTTTTTGGCAGTTCCTGCATGGCTGCCCGGATGGGAGAAAAACAGGATCGCCATGGCCCAGGTTATGGTGGCCGTCATTCCTATGAGAGCCAGAGGAATGCTGGGTTCCTGCGTTGCACCGTTATATTCCTGCATATCAAACCCAGCCAGAACCAGGGCGGCGGAGAAGGGATAGGCAGAAAGCAGGAAACCGCTTTTGAAGAACAGAATGCAGTATCCCAGGAAAAAAGTCAGGATAGAGCCGCCCAAATATGCTCCGCGTACCTGGCCGAAAATCAGGATCATGGGCATACAGACCAAAAAGGTGGTCAGGGACGCAGCGATGACCTGCCCGCTCTGACGAAGGAGAACGGAAGGAGCAAATCCGGGAAGTCCGGCCAGTGTTCCGGTCAGCAGGGTTACGATTACGCTGTAAATTCCGAACAGAAAGGCCAGCGTTCCGGTCACTGCCAGCTTTCCCGCGAGGAGCCTGGGATAGGATACAGGGACGGGGAGCAGATTTTTCAGGGTATCATGGGTGGTCTCCCGGTCGATGAGCCATCCGCCTATCATTACCAGGCTGATGGGAAGAAATACCTGCGTATTTCCCCAGATAACGCTGGCAAAGAGGTGGGAGAAATCATAGTTGGGCTCCCGGATTGCCGGATCTACGATGAGCTGGCTGCCGTATTGTACCACGGGGCATAAAGCCAAAGAGACAATGCCCACCAGCAGGATCTGGCATCGCCGAAGCTTCAGCCATTCCGTTTTGATAATTGTCCACATTTTTTTCACCTCCTCAGACACCCTGACGCTTATAGACCAATGCGATCAGGGATACAAAGATCACAGCCTCTGCGCCTGTCACAAGGAAGGCCTGGGCGGTGTTCACAAAATAGGGGCTGATCCGTTCCAGAAGCGCAGCCATCTGGGCGCCGGAATTGGTAAAATCCAGATATTGAAAATACCAGCGGAACGTCAGCGGCCCGGGAAGCAGCGTACCTGGATTCAGCCCGAAGGGCTGAGTGATGAAAAAGTCGTTCATGCTGAAAATATAGTTGACGGAGGTATAGAAGAAAGTGATGATGACCGAGATGATATAGCTGCGGTTCAGAAGCACTACCAGCAGAATGCAGGGCAGCGCCCCGGCCCACATCATGATCCCTTGTCCGATGCCTACAAAAAACAGCCTTCCGAACCCCACCGGTTCCCATCCGGCGGCAATCACAATCCCCAGATTTACAAGGCCTCCAACGGCCATGAAAGCAATGGAAAACATAAGCAGCAGAAGTAGTTTTGCGATGGCCAGAAAGGATTTGCTCACAGGTACGGTGATCAGATTTTTCAGCGTGTCGTTGTCCTGTTCTTCAAAGAGCAGATTGGAAGCCAGCACCACCAGGGCTGGCATGAGAAGCAGATAGGCGCTCATCTGAAACAGGGTGGACATCATGCCGTCTATTGCTTCTGCGCCGTTGGTAAATTCTCGAAAATCGGGAAGAAACAGGGCGCAGCCTAAAGGGATCAGCCCGGAGATGGCCGCTGCGGCGAAGAACAGGGGCTTGCGCCGCAATTTGGCAAATTCACATTGGATGAGTCTAAGCAATGCCTTCACCTCCTGTAATGCGTTTGAAGTAATCCTCCAGCGTATCCTCATAAAGATGGGCATCAGACACCTCAAGTCCTGCTTCCACGAACAGCCGTATTGCAGCGCCCATATCCAGTCTGAGATCCCGGACGGTCAGTTCGTGGTCATTCTTTACGGTGATAGCCCGGATGTCCAGGGCGTTTTGGAGCAGCCGGGCAGCGGCGGGAGCGCTGGACACGATGAAGGAGAGATATTTGCCGTTTTTGCGTTCCAGTTCTTCCAGGCTTTCTTCCTCCAGCAAAATGCCGTGATCAATGATGCCGATATCGTCAGCCAGCAGGGCAATTTCAGAAAGAATGTGGCTGGAGATCAGGATGGTCTTGCCGCGCTCGTCACACAGCGTGCGGATAAATTCGCGCACCTCGGCGATGCCGATGGGATCCAGGCCATTGATGGGCTCGTCCAGGATTAGCAGTTTGGGATCATGCATAACGGCCAGGGCAATGGCCAGACGCTGTTTCATTCCAAGGGAATATTGAGAATAGAGCTTCTTGTCTCTGTAAGGCAGATTCACCAGTTCCAGGGCGGACCGAACAGAATTGGAACCCTGAAGTCCTCGCAGTTTGGCGAAAATCCTCAGATTTTCCGTTCCGGTTAAGTTGGGATAAAACCCGGGCGATTCGATGAGGCTGCCCACACGGGGATAGATCCATTTCTCATTGCCGCGCAGGGGACGGCCGAAAAGAGTCAGGGTACCTGATGTGGGGGCGGTCAGGCCCAGCAGCATCCGCATGGTGGTGGTTTTACCCGCGCCGTTTCGCCCCAGCAGGCCGTAGATGCGGCCCCTTCGCACATGCAGATTCAGATTGGACACGCTGGTTTGGTTCCCATATTGTTTGGTCAGACCATGGGTTTCAATGATGATAGGATCGCTCATAAAGCGGATATCTCCTTTCTTCTTTTCCTTTGGACGGCGGGACGGCTGAAAGGGAAAGAGCCCTCTCCATGAAACATACCGGCAAAAGCCGCTTTGGCATATCCGTCTGTTCCGCCGTCCGCAGGGAATTTGGTTTGATGGAAACAGGATAGCATACGAACCTTAAGACAACGCTGAGCCAACCTTAAGTTATCTCTGAGATTTCCCGGGCAGAATAGGAAAAAGACGGTTTGGGGGGTATAATGAGTGGAAAGGAAAGGGGAATGGCTTATGACGGATAAGAAAATCCTGCTGGTGGATGATGACCGGGATATGCTGGAAATGCTGCGTTCTATATTCCTTCGTGCCGGATATACGCGCCTGCTTACAGCATCCTCCGGACTGGAGGCACTTTGGCAGTGGAAAGAACATGGGCCGGATTTGATCGTTTTGGATGTGATGATGCCTGGAATGGACGGATTTACGGTGCTGCAGGAGATCCGGCGTACCAGCCGCGTTCCCGTTCTCGTGCTCACGGCGCGCAGCGAGGCGGAAGACCGGATTACGGGATTGGAGTACGGAGCGGATGATTATCTGGCCAAGCCTTTTGGGCCAAAGGAGCTGCTCCTGCGGGTTGGCGCGATTCTGTACCGGGCTTATCCCAAGCAGAACCGCATGGCGCAGCTGGCGGCTTCCAGGGTGGATCTGGAAAAAGCGGAGGTGATAAAAGAAGGGAAGCGTATTCCCCTGACGGCAAAGGAACTGCAGCTGTTTGAAAAACTATATGAAAATGCCGGAAGGATTGTCACTACTGGTACTCTGTGTGAGACCATCTGCGGCGAGTTCTGGCAGGGATATGAGAGCACGCTTTCCACCCATATTCGTCATCTGCGTGAGAAAATCGAAGAGGATCCGTCCAAGCCGGTTTCCCTTCTTACGGCCAGAGGGCTGGGATATCGGCTCAATCTGAAGGAGGCGAATGCATGAATTTGGTTCAGCGTTTTTTCCGGCGGTATATCTTTTCCATGATTGGAATCCTTGTTCTGTTTTTGGCAGTAAATTTCGTGTTGGTGGTGGCAATAGTAATCGCAGGATATATGAGCGGTTCGGATGAAGCTTTCTCGGTTCAGGTGTTTTCCGAGCATCTGAGACAGCAGGGAGGTATATGGAGCGCCGATGAGGCGGCGTTGACTATGCTGCGGGAAAATGATGTATGGGCCATGGTTCTGGATGAAGACGGGAGGGTGGTCTGGGAACATGGCTTGCCAAAGGAGCTGCCTCGATCCTATACCAGCGCTGAGGTGGCGGCATTCAGCCGATGGTATCTGCAGGAGTATCCGGTAAAGGTCTGGGGACGGGAAGACGGCTGCCTGACCGTGGTCGGATGGCCGCAGGGTACCTGGATTAAATATTGTTTTTCCTTTGAATGGCCTTATATGACAATTATGATTGTCGGGTGCATTGCTGTCTTTTTTATCAATCTTGCCCTGACAGGCTTTCTGATCCTGCAAAATACCCGCAGGGTGGAAAAAGCCATGACCCCCATCCTGCAGGGACTCTGGGCTTTGGGACGCGGAAAACCGATCCATCTGGAGGAGAGCGGACAGCTTGCCAGGATCAAGGCGGGAGTGAACCGGGCTGGAGACTACCTGACACAGAAAGACAACACCCGGGCCGAGTGGATCCGCGGCGTATCCCATGACATCCGCACGCCTCTGTCCATGGTGCTGGGCTATGCGAGCGAACTGGAAGATAACGATGCGCTGCCGGCCAAAGCCCGGCAGCAGGCAGGGATCATTCGGCGCCAGGGAGAGCGGATGAAAGCGCTTGTGGAAGACCTGAATCTGACGACCAAGCTGGAATATGGCCTTTGGCCTATCCAGAAGAAAAGAACGGATTTCGTGGAGATCTGCCGGCAGGCGGTCAGCGGAGTGCTGAATGACGGGCTGCCGGAACAATATGAGATCACATTTGAAAAGGAACATCTGAACCGGAACGTCTGTGTTGACGGGGATGCCGCTCTGCTTCGGCGGGCCTTGGACAATTTGATCCGAAACAGCATTGTCCACAATTTCTCTGGCTGCCGGATTGACGTATCGATCAAAGAAGAAAATGGAATCTGTATATGTACCGTATCGGATGACGGGACTGGGGTCCAGGCAGAACTCCTGAAAGCGCTGAACCAGGGGAAAGAACTTTCTGATAGCAGCGTACGCGACGGAACGGAACATGGATTGGGGCTGAAGCTGGTACGGCAGATCGTGAAGGCACATGGCGGGACAGTGCTGTTTGAACCCGCCAGCCCTCACGGCCTTCGCGTATGCATGACCCTTCCTGAGATCGGGATGGATTAAGATACGGGAGGATATAAAATGTGGGGCTATGCTCCAAGAGAGAGCTATAACCCTTCTTTTTTCTTGCGCAGTAATTCCACCAGCTGAGAGACGAACAGGATCTCTTCTTCATCCAGGCCGGTGACATCGATTTCGCGTCTGGAACTGATGCCGAGAAGATAGTCGGTGGAGACGTGATAGATCCGGGCCAGGGTAATCAGCGTGTCATAGGTCGGATAACGATCGCCGGATTCATAGGCGGATACAGCGCTGATCGCCAGGCCGAGCCTGTCCGCAATCTGTTTCTGTGTCATTTTTCTTTCTAAACGCAGTTCTTTCAGACGTTTCCCCAATTTTACCATTTGTGCCTCCTTCTTTCGCAGATAGTGTAACAGCATAGATTTCTGTATAGGTGAAAAGTATTTCGTTATAACAGAAATTACAACCAAAGGTTGAGAAACCTTTTTCCACTCTCACAACCGGTTCTTTTTCATATAGTGAATCTTTGCTACAATGAGTCTGTAGAAAAATGTAAACGAGAGGAAGCCTTCATGAAAAATACACTTTCTGAAAATATCGCGCGCCTGAGAAAAGCAAAAGGTTATACGCAGGAAGAGCTGGCGGGTAAGCTGAATATCTCACCACAGGCCGTATCAAAATGGGAAAATGCCCAGTCCTCACCTGATATATTCCTTCTGCCCGGGCTGGCGACACTGCTGGAGACGGACATTGATACACTTATGGGATACGTTCCGAAAAAGGCGAATCCATTTTATGAGGAACGTTATGGAACAGAAGGCTACTATTGGGGAACCAGGCCGAACGACCTGTGCATGGAACTGCTGCGGCGCTATTACCCCATCCGGCCTCTGCGCCTTCTGGAAATTGGCTGCGGGGAGGGCAGAGATGCTGTGTTCCTCGCTAAATGCGGCTACCAGGTAACCGCCTTTGACGTGACGGAGACAGGAATCGAGAAGGCGAGACGCCTGGCGGATATTCATCAGGTCCCGGTTCAATTTTTTCGGGCGGATCTGCGGGATTTCCGGCCCGAAGAAAACTATGACATTATCTACAGTTCGGGGGTGTTTCACCATATTCTGCCTGAATTCAGGAAGGAACTGATGGAATGCTACATGGAACATACTGTGCCTGGAGGAATGCATGCGGTGAATGTGTTTGTGGAGAAGCCATTTATCCTTCCGCCACCTGATCCCGATGTGGATGCGCGCAACTGGATATCGGGTGAACTGTTCACTTATTACAAAGACTGGCTGATCGAGGCGTGCAGGGAAGAAATTTTCGACTGCAACAGCGGCAATATCCCTCATCAGCACTGCATGGATACGGTCTTTGCCAGAAAGCCCCTGCAATCGCAGTGATCGTGTGAGATGTGCAGGAAAGAAAGGAGAAAACGATGGGGTATCCGAATCAGGAAGAAATAAAAAACTATGAGAGAGGCATTTGCCTGGAAACAAAGAGAATGCTCCTGCAGGATCTGATATGGGAAGATCTGGAAGCACATCATCTTTTGATTTCGGATCCGGAGGTGATGTATTATCTTCCGGATATCATGACGCACAACCGCGAGGAGTCAGAGGCGGATCTGCGCACTGCGGTACGCGCTGCAGGGGATCCGAAACGAAGGGAATATTTTCTGAAAATGGTGGATAAATGCACGGGAGAGCTGATAGGAGAGATCGGGTATACCGTGCTGCAGGTGACGCCATGGGGAAAACTGGTTCATGCCGGTTATTTCAGCCACCGGAAATTTTGGGGAAAAGGGTATATGACGGAGGCGTTTCAGGAGATCCTGCGTTTCGCATTTGAGGAAAACGGAGTGTTCCGGCTGACCACAGGCTGCGATCCGGAAAACATTGGTTCTGAACGGGTGATGATGAAATGCGGGCTTATAAAAGAAGCGGAGATGAAGCAGAAGGTCTGGATGGACGGCAGAATGCATGACAGGGTAGAATACCGGCTGTTGAGACCGGAATGGGAAAGGCGGCCTGCGTAATGGCTTTGCAAGTATAGCAGCCTACACATCCCCTTGCATTCCGTGCTCATTTTTGCTACCATGGGAACAGATATTGATAGCGGCGCCGGATGGGGATTCGGCGCGTTTCTTGGCGCAAAAACGCTTCAGAATGGAGGAAAATATGAGCAGTGAAATCAGAGATTTAAGCCTGGCGGAATCCGGGGAGCAGAAGATCGAATGGGTAAAGAGAAACTGTGACCTTCTTCGCATGCTGGAAGAAGAATTTAGCCGGACGAAGCCGTTTGCCGGAAAGAAAATCACGCTTTCCGTGCATCTGGAAGCGAAAACGGCATATCTGTGCAAGGTGCTGGCTGCCGGCGGGGCGGAAATGTATGTGACGGGTTCCAATCCGCTGTCCACGCAGGATGATGTGGCGGCCGCGTTGGTGAAAGCAGGCCTGGAAGTTCATGCCTGGTACGGAGCTACAGAAGAGGAGTACAATTCGCACATCCGCGCAGTGCTTTCTGCAGGGCCCAACATCATTATTGATGATGGGGGAGATCTGGTGCACATGGTTCACACGCAGATGCAGGATCTGATCCCGGCGATTCTGGGAGGTTGTGAAGAGACTACCACCGGCATCATTCGTCTGGAAGCGATGAATCGGGCAGGCGATCTGAAGTTCCCCATGATTCGGGTAAATAACGCGCAGTGCAAGCACTTCTTTGATAACAGGTACGGTACGGGCCAGTCCGTATGGGATGGAATTATGCGCACAACGAATCTGATCGTGGCAGGCAAAAACGTGGTTGTAGCCGGATACGGCTGGTGCGGCAAGGGCGTTGCCATGAGAGCGAAGGGACTTGGGGCAAAAGTGATCGTGACGGAGATCGATCCTGTCAAGGCCATTGAAGCGGTGATGGACGGCTTTGAGGTTATGCCGATGAAGGAAGCGGCCAAGATCGGAGATTTCTTTGTGACGGTTACGGGCTGCGATAAGGTAATCGATGCAGAGGACTTTGTGGAGATGAAGGAAGGTGCAATTCTCTGCAATGCGGGACATTTTGACTGTGAGATCGACATGGCAGGTCTGCGCGCTATGGCGGTTGAGACGAAGGAGATGCGCAGGAACATTCAGGGATACAAGCTGCCCACAGGCCAGTGGATCTTCGTGCTTGCAGAAGGCCGTTTGGTGAATCTGGCTGCAGGAGACGGACATCCGGCGGAAATTATGGATATGAGTTTTGCGATTCAGGCGCTGTCCGCCAAGTATCTGGTGGAGCATGGCGGAGAGCTGAAAGAGATGCTGATCGATGTCCCGGAAGAGATCGACCGGGATGTGGCGGCAAGAAAGCTCCGCTTCATGGGAAAACAGATCGACACCCTGACAGCAGAACAGGAGGAGGCGATCAAGAGCTTCTGCATCAATCCGGTGGACAGCCGTCAGGCGGACGAGGAGAAGCCGGAGACACTGGTGACGGAATTCGAGGCTCCGGCGGACATACTGTAT
>ENA-ORMO01002603-ORMO01002603.1-human-gut-metagenome-genome-assembly--contig:-NODE-2603-length-13851-cov-12.994491_pt1 | contig 13851 bp, 10 predicted proteins | sample MGYA00242106_ERZ509001 | MGnify/ENA primary metagenome ERZ509001 (study PRJEB26280, sample SAMEA2338736) | human gut metagenome | biome: human gut; feature: human-associated habitat; material: faeces... | reverse complement strand
TCCGTGTCTCAGTACCAGTGTGGGGGGTTAACCTCTCAGTCCCCCTATGTATCGTTGCCTTGGTGAGCCGTTACCTCACCAACTAGCTAATACAACGCATGTCCATCTATAACCACCGGAGTTTTCAACCCGGAGAGATGCCTCTCCGAATATTATGGGGAATTAGTACCAATTTCTCAGTGTTATGCCCCTGTTATAGGTAGGTTACATACGCGTTACGCACCCGTGCGCCGGTCGCCGGCAATTGAAGCAAGCTTCAATCCCGATGCCCCTCGACTTGCATGTGTTAGGCCTGCCGCTAGCGTTCATCCTGAGCCAGGATCAAACTCTCCATTGTATAAAATTATAAATGTTTTGTTAGAGTCCTGACTATTCGTTTATCCTTTATAAAAGGAAATTGACAGATAAATACTACATTTCTTTTCTCTCAAAATATAACCAGTAATTCAAAGAACCAGTTTGAAAAATCGCATTTACAATGCGAAAGGACTGCAAAGATAGAGTAACTTTTTGAATCCTGCAAATCTTTTTTCAAAAATCTTTTTAAGAACTTCGCGTCTCGGGAAATCGGGCTTACACAGAGCTTTAAGCTCCTTTATTGTAAACTTTCAGCCTTCGTAAGAACAACCGTTTTTCTCAAACGCGGATGCAAAGGTAGCGACTTTTTTCGAACCTGCAAATATTTTCGCATATTTTTTGCATAAAAGTTAAAATTTCTTCAAATCTGAGGTATACACCTATATTTTATTAAAGAAGAATTAGTCGGCCAGCCCTTATGAAGCCCGGGCCGCACATCGCCGCAACCGGGAAGCCGACCTGCGGGGCCGAGGGCTTCCATGGAAAAGACCGCAGCGAGTAAATTCGGGTCGAGTCCTGCAAAACTGAGATTTTTTACTATTTTTGCGTCAGATTATCCGACCGATATGAATTTCAGAAAAATATCACTGCTCGTGCTGATCCTGCTCATCGCGGATCAGGCACTCAAGATCTGGGTCAAGACCCACATGCACCTCGACGAATCGATCGTCGTCTTCCCGGACTGGTTCCAATTGCGCTTCATCGAGAATAACGGCGCGGCCTTCGGGATGCACATCGCCACCAAAGGCGGGTTCGACTGGGGGAAACTCCTGCTCGGGATTTTCCGGATCGTGATGGTCGGGGTCATCGGCTGGCTGATGCACCACCTCATCAACAAACGCAAAGACACCCCCAAGGGGGTCATCGTCGGCCTGGCGCTGGTCATGGCGGGAGCGCTCGGCAACATCATCGACAGCGCGTTCTACGGGCTGCTCTTCTCGGAGTCGACGCCCTATACGGTCGCACATTTCGGCGGGCACTACGCCGGGTTCATGATGGGCAAGGTCGTCGACATGTTCTATTTCCCGCTCTTCCAGTGGAACGGTGTACCGCGGTTCCTGAACTTCCTGGTGGACAGCAACAACTACTTTTTCGGGGCCATCTTCAACCTGGCCGATGCCTATATCTCCGTCGCCGTCATCTATCTGCTTCTGTTTCAGTACAAATTCCTGAGCAAGTAGATTTTTTTCGTAAAAATAGTTGGTGAATGAGAAAAAAGTATTACTTTTGCACACCACAATTTCCAAAAGCCCAGGTGGCGGAATAGGTAGACGCGCACGTTTCAGGTGCGTGTGCCGCAAGGCGTGCAGGTTCGATTCCTGTCCTGGGCACTTGGTTAAGCCTCGTAATCTTTGATTACGGGGCTTTTTTAGTTTTCAGGGCAGCAGTCCTCTACGTACACGTAAAGGCACTCCCCGGGGATCGGACACGGGACACAACAGCGCTTCCGCCCGGAACGTCCCTGCCCCTCCCGCAATGCATCCCCGACCGGTCGAAGCTATTCCTCGCCCACCCCCTCAATCGCGATCTCGAAAGGCGAAGCGGCGCCCGCATGGTAGATAAACAACTTCCGGAAGAACACTCCATCCCGTTCGGCTTCATAGGTCACTTCGATCCGCGACCGCCGGCCGGGCAGCAGGGGCGCCTTGTCCCAGACAGCCGAAGTGCATTCGCAGCTGGTCATAACCCTGATGATTACAACAGGGCCCGAACTGACGTTGGTGAAGCGGAATACGATTTTTTTCTTATGCCCCACCCTTATCCGCCCCAGGTTTGCAACCCGGGATTCGAACCGGAAAAGCGTATCGCTGCCGGCAAGGCCGGCGTGTTCCCGATCCGTACCGATCAGTGCCGGAGTGGGTAGCAGCCCGTCGGCCGCCCCCTCTCCGCCATTTGCCACGAAGCACATGATTCCCGCGGCCACAACCACGACCACGGCTACGGCTACGGACATCGGCACCGCGACCGCACTGAATACCTGGCTATTTTTTTTATCCATCTTCGACAGAGCCCCATTTTATTGATGAACGAAACCACAGGACAGCTTCAATATCGGGTCATAGAGAAGCTACAATTTTTCCAGCAGCGCCCGAAGGAAGTTTTCCGTCTGCTGCGATGTTTCTTTAAATGCGGTAAAGAAACCCTCGCATCTCATATCTTGTGTAAGGATAAAGAAATAGGGATTGTTGACATCTTCTATCGGAATTCCGAGTCGGTCAACGCTATACAGCCCGCAGGAGACTTCATACGTGTTCCTGAGTATCCTCAAGTCCCTTGCATTGTGATAATCGCACAATATGATCAGCCCAATTTGAGCACGGTCATCGAGGATCGATTTCAACAGCTTGAAGTGCATCGCAATACAGGGCAGGCAATTCATTCTGCTGAAACGATAGACCAGCGTTCTGCCATGCGCGGACACGACCTCCGACAAAGGTGACTTTTTGCCCTCCGCGTCAGTCAGCACCGTCGTGGGGGAAAGGCAAAACCCTTCCGAGGAGAGCTCATAGGGCCTGCAAAAAGCCATATTCTCGAATGCGGTCTGAATTACCGCCATTCTGTTCAACTGCTTCGAATAGGCGATATATGTTTTTGCCATGACACAGGCCGTGAACCCGAAAAGGAGCACCAAACCCACTGAAAGCAGGAGGATATGCGGCTTCTGTTTGGGCATGGCTATTCCTCCTGTTTTATGTCGAATACGAACAATACCGGGTTATCGTTCTCGGACAGTTTATCCAGCAATCCGTACAACTCTTTTTCAAACCCGGTTTTTGGTGTTCTGTCCGATATGTTTTTATATCCGTGTGCGAAAGTATTTGCGTTAATCCAATATATTACCTCGTTGCCGATCACACGTTTTACGCTGAAAAAGAATTTATCCGAAAAATTACTATCGGTAGCAAATTCATAGATCGACATTTTATCGTCCTCCTTGTCATATAAGAAATAATAATCCTTTTCACCCGTAAAAGTCACCTCCGCAAAAATATACCGTTCCGATTGCTGAATCCGGTTTATCCCCAATACGGCATTTCGCCCCCGGTTATCCTCGAAAACTTTTTCGGGTCGCCCCGAAGTGTATTTGGCTTTGGGGTCTTTGAACTCCATACGGTATTGCACACAGACACTGTCTTTGGAAAACTTATAGATATGATCGTCTCCCGAATAAATCATCAGGGCTTCGTTTCCTGCTATTCCGTATTGGGGGCCGTTTATTCCCAGAACATCGGGATCTTTTTTAAAAGGCAGATATTTGGAATAGCCATCCCCATCCCGAGCGTTCGAAAAAAGCCGGTATTTACCAATCGCAGAATTACTCCAATCGTTCATATAATAAATAATATCCCCAATGGCAAATAATTCTGTACACCTGAGACGTTTGAATAAATCATAGTCGTCCGAAACAGGTTGTAAGGTCAGACGGTCATAGAATATCTGTTTTCCTGCAAAATGGTCTATTACAATAATACTACGATCTGTAACGGTCATAAAGGATAGATTGGTATACTCACCCGGGCCGCGCCCGTGCTTATGGATTTTTCCGGCATAACTCCCGTCCGGATTGAAAACATAGACCGACTGCGACATATGATCCATGATATAAAACTTTCCGTCCACGATTTCCAATCTATCGATATTGGATATTAAGCACTCGTCATTCGTCGCAAGGGGAACGATCCGGAAGGTGGTATCGAGAATTTTATCGAAATCAATCTCCGTCACACTTTCCCTCGAATCGAAAACAATGCTTTTTATATTGTCGGGAATTTCCTCCTCATTCGAACAGGCAGTCATTGAAAATTGTCCAATCAAGCAAACAATGATAAAATTAAAATATTTCATAATCATATTTTTTACCTCCCTACCACTTAGCCTATGTAGTAGGGAGGAAATAAATTAATATGTCATCTGGCACGAATAGACAGTGCACCCGGAACCTTTTTTAGGACAAGTCTCAATAATCCCAGTCACTTTTACAGACATCCACCCTAAACTTCCAGATAACTTTTCATTTGAATAAGATACCTCTCCGTTTACACCTACATTACGATACATGACGCATGATTGAGGTTGCCCCAATAAGTGCTCATAATGATATATCGAGCCGTCTCCTTCATTGTTACTTGTCTCTTCATTTTCATTCTTCGTCAAAGCTTCGATATTGACAGACAGCAGTGCCTGGGTAGTTTTATTGTAAGTGATAAACCCCAGCACCAAGGCGAAAGTCAGAAATGCAGCACAAAGTATAAAAATAAATTTTTTCATGTTTTTGTTTTTTAAATTCTCGATTGATACCTGCGATCCGGCAACGCTCCGTCGGCGTTATTTCCGCATCCAGTTTGTCGCCCGTCAGGCCGGGCCAGCCTACTAAACAGTGGGAAGGCAATAGTCTTCGGTCTATATCCGTTATCTTACATAAATAAACAGCACCTTCTTTCTTTTTGAAGGGAGCCCGGGGCGGAGATCGCTGCGCATGAATTTGCACGATTCGGCAGCGACCCCGCCCTTTTCGTTCCCTGAATCTCAGTTTGCCGGCACGGCACGGCTACCACCATATTTGTTCGTCGTTCTCGTACGTAAAAATACGTTCCTCCTTGCCCTTAGTATGGTTCCTCAAAAGCAGCAGGGCATTCCCGGGGACATTGTCGTAGTGTAAAACATGCGTCCGATCCCCGATGCGCCTGCCGAGGGATACGAACCGGCCATCGCGGCAATAGAACAACTCGTAAAGCTCGTCCGCCTGTATGAAATTATCGTCGTTCCGCGGCAGGAACATCACGCTACCCAGGGTCTGAGGCCGGTCGAAAGCCATGCCGCCCCAGCAGCGGGATTCCTGCGGGGCATTGAAATAGGTCAGCGGATCCCCGTCGAACAATTTGTATTTGTCGTCGCCCGAATTCCCGTAGCTGCCTTCGGTTCCGATTATCTCCCCGACGAGCTTTTCCCCCGACGGGGCATAGAACCCGACCTCGGCCATATTCACGAATGCACCGCTCGGGGAGAGATAACGTATATACCGGAAGGTTATACTGTCCCCCAGTTGCGCGTAATACGGCCTGGCTTCCGGCACCTCGGGCGTAACGTAGACAGTCCGGGCATCCCGGAAATCGGGACTGTCCGCAACCTGGAACCGGCCGTTTTTCACCCGGTTGAGGATAAACTCCAGCTCAAAGAAAACCGGGTATTTCCGCTTCAGCGTGACGGAAACCTCGGCCCCGTCGGGTTTACGCACCGCCACCCCGCCCTCTTTCGAGACCGTAAACGGATCCGTTGCCGGAAGGAGGAGCCCCCGGTCATAATACATGACCATATAGGCGCAGCCCTTTTCGACATGATCGAACGCAACCCGCCCGCGCTTTATCCGGCTCCAGGCGACAGGCACCCAGTTCCGGTTGTCGAAAACGACCAGATAGGCAAATTTCTTTGGGGCCGCGATCGGGATCGTCAATTTCAGGACAAGGTCGATGCCGTCGAAATACGATTCCGAAACGTCCTTTATGAAGGGGGATCGGAAGGCCGGCGGAATTCCCTCCGCCAGGGCTCCCCTTTGGTTGGGCAGGCTCTGGGGCTGGAAACTGAACATCTTGCGGTAAACCTTCCCGACACGCTCCTGCGGCCGGGATTCGAAATGCTTGCCGAATTCCGGGTCGCTCATCCCGAAAGAGTAGAGCACGCTGTCGACCCACAGCGAATTCCAACTGTGCGACTGGCTCCGGTTGGCCCACTGGATAATGTAGTCGTAATTTACAGGCAGCCCGACGCTCCTCAGCGCATACCACATCAGGCTCGTGATCTCGGGGCATGCGCCCCCTGCCGCCCGCAGGTAATCCGACGGCCTCAGCGCCACTCTCATGACCGATTCGTCGATGACCTCGTAATCCATCCTGCGCAGGCTGTCCTGGATCGTCCTGGCCGCAGTGTAACGATCCGCCCCGGCCTGCTGCAGGGGGCGGATTATTTCAGCGAGGAAATCCCTGTAATGAGGCATCCAGTCCTCCGCCAGTTCATTCTCGACCCGGTAAGGCAGAATATATTCACAGAAATCGCCGAACGACAGCCCCTTTGTCCACGGGTAGTCCAGCGTTGCAAAGGCATTGTCGATATGCCGGATCAAAAACTCGCGGCCGAGTTCGGAAAGGTCGAACGCCGGATGTACACCTGTTAAATCGGGATTATAATTCTCCGCCCTGCCCCTCAGCACCTGCCGGGGGATATCCTTATCGCAGAAAAGAGAATCAAAATCGCACTTGAAGTCCTCCAGTCCCTTCCCCGCATAGCCGTAATGGAGCGGAAGGTTCTCGATCAGGAACCGGGCGGCCCGGTATTTCAGCGAATCGGCCTTATCCCCGCTGTAATGTTGCAAAACCGCTTCCAGTTCCGGACGGTTTTCGCCCGCAAGTTCCAAAGCCGCCTCCAGCCGGGATTCACAACCGGCGCATATCCATGCCAAACCGAACGATAAGATCAGCCTGACGGCAGTACGGTCAAAATTTTTCATGATTGAAACACTTTTACATCTATTCTTCCCTTCCAGTTACTATCCACCCCGGATGGGGAGGAGCTTCACCCACGCAACCCATCCCGGATTTTATTTATCCAGTCAACGATTGCCATGTTTTTCAATACGGCAATCGGCGGAGCTGTTATCATAACAAGATTGATCAAGCGGGGTGATATCTTCTGTGAAGTTACTTTTTAAAACATCAAAAACAAAATATTTTTACATTATTTTGAACTAATATTAATATTTTTGTTTTATTTTGTAGTAGACAATCAAATATCTTGATTAACTATATAATGATTGCGTCTTTATTTTGTGTTCTTAAAATAAAATTATATGGCCAAATTCTGCTATTTGATGACCGGAATCATCATCATCCCGCTGTGGTGCGCCTCGTGCAATGACAATAATCCCAGGAAAGAAATCCAGAAGATCGTAAAGGAATGGGTCGGGAAAACGGTACTGCTGCCGCAGGATATACAACCGACTTCGTATTCCTGCGACACGGTTTGCGACCCCGCGAAATCGAAAAAACCATTCAGGATACTGAATTTCACCGACTCGATAGGCTGCACCTCCTGCAAGCTGAAATTGTTGACCTGGAACGCTTATGTGAGGGAAATCGACACGACGCTGGCCGACAAGGTCGATTTCCTGTTCTATTTCCACCCGCAGAACGAGCGGGAACTCGGGTTGATATTACGAGCCGACGGGTTCGAACTGCCGTTTTATATCGACCGTAAAAATGAAATCGACAGGCTGAATGGCTTTCCGAAGAACCAGGCCTGCCAATGTTTTCTCCTCGACAGCACCAACAAGGTTCTATTGGTCGGCAACCCGACGCATAAGCCGCGGCTTTGGGAGCTGTATAAGGAGATAATATCCGGGAAGAAGGCGGACAGGGTTCCCACGACCGACATCCATATCGCCCGACCGGAAATCGAGGTTCCGGATTTGAGGATCGGCAGCACGGCACAGGCGGCCTTCGTCCTGGAAAACATAGGGGACAAACCGCTGGTAATAACCCACATCGACGCCTCCTGCGGGTGTACGAAACCGTCATGGAACCGGAGCCCCGTCATGCCCGGAGAGAAATCCGAAATCAAAGTGGAGATAATCCCCGACAAGGCCGGGGCTTTCGACAAAACATTGCGGGTCTTCTGCAATACGGCCGCCGGCAGCACTTCGCTGAAGATCATCGGTATGGTAGAGGAATAATTATCGGGAAAAACGAGGGCGGAGAATTGCCTCGGGAAAAGACACGTTTTCTCCGCCCGGCCGCCAAATCCCGGAAAAGGAAAGGAGGTTGTGCAAAAATAGTCAATTGATCCCAAACCCCAAGCGGGTTCGCCGTTGTTGAAAGGATAGACACAACGCATCGAGTAAACTGTGAACGAACAGAAAAAGAAAAACGCTATGAAAAAGAAAATTACGTTCGGCTTGGTGGCATTCGCCATGGTGGCAGCCTCGGCCGTATTTATGAAGAGCATTGCCAAGGACGACCTGTCCGCAATGATCCAGGCCAATGTGGATGCATTGGCTGAGTTTGAATTCGGCGGTCAATCTTGGAATGAGAACGACACGCATTGGGTCGGATCGAACTGGAAGCCTGAAGTAGTAGAATGCACTGGAACCAGAGGGAATGCCACCTACTGGGGACAGATGGTTAAATGTAACACCGGCGATGGAAATTGCTATGATGGCACTGACTGCATTTAGTCATTATTAATTTGTAACGGTTGATGTAATTATAGTTGAACTTTACAAATACATCAACCGTTACATTATACCATCTCATTTAACAACCCAAATAAATCTCCCATGAAACAACTGATCACAATTATTATATTCTCCTTACTATTCTGTGCTTGCGGCACCTCGCCACAAAACAATAGCATGGCATTAGTACTGTCCGATACTGAAATAATTAAAATCAATCCAGGTTCCCCACATTTGATAAGAGCCGACATGGCCAAAACCATCGACACAAAGAAATTACTGGATATGATTCAATCGATCGATTACATAAAACTGGATTCGTCCGAACCGATGGGGCCAATTAACAAAATGGTCGTAACAAACGATAAAATCTTCATAATGGATTCTTTTGCGGCTCAGCAAATTTTTGTATTTGACAAAACAGGCAAACTGTTATACCGGATCAAGAATAAAGGCAGGGGGCCCAAAGAATACATTAGTATCTGGGATATGCAAGTCGACACCATCCGGAATGAAATACTTGTAAATGACGCGCTGGCCCGCTCCTACCTTTATTATTCCACGGATGACGGGACATTCCTACGGCGGGAAAAAGGAATAGCGAACTGCTATTTGGCACGTATCGACAGCCTATATATTAACCTCACCGGAGTCGGACAGGATTTTAACGACAACGAGAATTGGGCGATTATAATCTCGGATAAAGATTCTATTCTTTTCAAGGGGTTTGAGCCTACACCGCTTCAAAATGACGATTTTATTATCAATAGTTTTACTTACGATCGTAATGGAAATCTTTTATATACTCCAGTTTATTCAGACACGGTTTACCGGTTCTCTTCGGTCTGCGTCGTAGAACCGGAATATGTGATTTGTCAGGAAAAGAGTGTGTGGAGACGTCATGACGAAAAAATATCTTACCAAGAGGTGAAAAAATTAATTTTAGAAAATAACTATACCAGATATGGCGGAAAATTTTACGATATGGAAAAATACGCATATTTCGAAATCGGCCGTGAGGAAGATGAATATGTTGTCCCCATCTCCTGTTTTTGGAACAAGCAAACTGATATGGTTTACGCATGGAGTTCAAAAGGGTGGAGCGAATATCCGGATATAGGGGAGATTATCCGACAACCGATAGCCGTCTACGGCGATACGTTTTTCAGCACCTGTTCGCCGCAAATCCCCGAAGAATACAGGGAAAACCTGAGCCCTAAGATCAAAAGCCTGCTGGAGTGTTCGAAGGAGAGCGACAACCCGATCGTGGTCGCGTATACGTTGAAATAATCGTAAAAATACCCGGGCAGAAGACCAAATAAGAAAGCATATGAAGCAACTAACAGCCACAATTATAACCGCCCTATTCTGCGCTGCCTGCGGAACTTCGCCACAAAACGACAGCAGGGCATTAGTACTGTCCGACACGAAAATTATTAAAATCACCCACGACACTCCGCACCCGATTCGGGCCGATAATGCCAGAATTATCGGCATGGATGAAATGCTCGATAGGGTCAAATCAATCGACTACATAAAACTGGATTCATCCGAGCCCGTCGGTGTAATCAACAAAATGATCGTAACAAAAGATAAAATATTCATACTGGATGCCTATGTTGCCCAACAGATCTTCGTATTTAGTAAAATGGGCAAGCTGTTATACCGTATCAAAAATAAAGGCCGGGGGCCGAAAGAATATCAGAGCATCAGAGATATGCAGGTCGACACCATCCGGAATGAAATACTTGTAAATGACGCGTTGGCTCGCTCCTATCTTTATTTCTCCACCGATGACGGAGTGTTTCTCCGTAAGGAAACGGGAGTGGCGAACTGTTATCTGGCGCATATCGACAGTTTGTATATAAATTATCAAGCCCCAGAACAGGATTTTAACGACAATGAGAATTGGGCGATTCTCGTTTCCGACAAAGACTCCATTCTCTACAAGGGCTTCGAACCAACGCCACTTCAGAATGATAATTTTATTAACAATAGCTTTACTTATGACTGCGATGGAAAGCTTTTGTTTACTCCAGTCTACTCCGATACTGTTTACCAATTTATGTCTATATCCATAGTATCACCTAAATATGTGATCCACCAAAAGAAGAGCATATGGAATCTTTATAACAAAAAAATACCCCCGCTGGAAGTAGATAAGTTAATCAAGCAGAACAACTACACAAGATATGCGGGTAAATTTCTTGATGGGGAAAGTTATGCTTCTTTTGAAATAGCCCACAAATGGGAGGAATATATTACCCCCAGACCTTATTTTTGGGATAAAAGAACCGACATAGTGTTTGCATGGGATACTGCCAATGTGGATGAAGATGCAATTGTCCATGAAATTATCCGACAACCGATAGCCGTCTACGGCGATACGTTTTTCGGCACCTGTTCTCCGCAAATCCCCGAAGAATACAGGAAAAACCTAAGCCCTAAGATCAAAAGCCTGCTGGAGTGTTCGAAGGAGAGCGACAACCCGATCGTGGTCGCGTATACGTTGAAATAATCGTAAAAATACCCGGGCAGAAGACCAAATAAGAAAGCATATGAAGCAACTAACAGCCACAATTATAACCGCCCTATTCTGCGCTGCCTGCGGAACTTCGCCACAAAACGACAGCAGGGCATTAGTACTGTCCGACACGAAAATTATTAAAATCACCCACGACACTCCGCACCCGATCCGGGCCGACAATGCTAAAATCATCAGCACGGCTGAATTGCTCGATATGGTCAGACAGGTCGATTACATAAAGTTGGATTCATCCGAACCCATCGGCGTAATAGACAAAATGATCGTTACAAAAGACAAAATTTATATATTAGACTGCTATACCGCACAGCAGATCTTCGTATTCGACAAAACGGGCAACCTGTTGTTCCGCATCAAGAACAAAGGCAGGGGGCCGAAGGAATACCTGAGTGTCGCGGATATGCAGGTAGACACCATCCGGAATGAAATACTTGTAAATGACGCACTGGCCCGCTCCTACCTTTATTTTTCCACGGATGACGGGACATTCCTACGGCGGGAAAAGGGAATAGCGAACTGCTATTTGGCACGTATCGACAGCCTATCCATAAACCTTCAAATTCCCGGACAGGATTTCAACGACGACGAGAACTGGGCGATTCTCGTTTCCAACAAAGACTCCGTCCTTTACAAAGGATTCGCCCCGACACCTCTGCAAGACAACAATTTTGCAGTCAACAGTTTCACTTATGACTACGATGGAACCCTTCTCTATACTCCGGTCTATTCCGATACGGTTTACCAGTTCACCACCGCTTCCGTCGTAAAACCGGAATATGTGATCTGTCAGAAAAAGAGTGTATGGAGGCGTTATGACGAAAAATTATCTCCACAGGAAGTCAATGATCTAATTAAGGAAAACAATTATACAAGGTATGGCGGTAAATTCCTTGCTACGAAAAGCCATGCATCCTTTGAGATCGGCCATAAATGGAATAAATATATAGTCGCCAAACCCTATTTCTGGGATAAGAAAACAGATGCCGTTTATGTATGGGATACTACGCAAGGTGCGGATACAAGTTTGGTCATTCGCGATATTATCCAGCAGCCGATAGCCGTCTACGGCGATACGTTTTTCGGCACCTGTTCTCCGCAAATCCCCGAAGAATACAGGAAAAACCTAAGCCCTAAGATCAAAAGCCTGCTGGAGTGTTCGAAGGAGAGCGACAACCCGATCGTGGTTGCGTATACACTGAAATAATCGGACGCAGGCCTTGCATCGAGAACCGTTTTTTCTGGATTACAAAATTGCACCTTATTTTCAAAACGGCAGGCGGATAAATTGATTTTTAGCCTATATTTTGACCGTACGTGCTTGCCGGAATCCGGCAAGCGCTCCATATGCCGGATTTCCGGGGCATGGATTCCCGGAAGACACTCCCGGCACATGGGTTCCCGGGAGAGAAGTTGCCGGAAGCGGGGCATCCGGAAGCGGGATTCGGGGTTCCGCCCGGAAAAAGCAGGGGCGGAGCCTTTACAGCCTCCGCCCCGCGCAATCTTACTGCCATCCGTCAATATACCTCGAATTCATAGATTCTGGCGGTATTTCCTTCGCTTTGGTCAGGTTTTGAGACCACGAGCCTCACGTATCGGGCGGTTATGGGTTCTGAAAGGATCCTGTCGGTTTCGAAAGCCGTGTTGTCATAGACCGTGTCCACCGTTTTCCACTCCTCGCCGGGGCTTTGGCGCACCTGCAGCGAGTACTCCTTTGTAATGTAGTCCAGGGATTCGAGCGCAGCATGCATGACATACCATCCCCGGATCGTGGTCTCCCGTCCGAGATCCACCCCCAGCAGTTTGGGTTTGGCATCGCTGTAATCGCACCACTTGGTGGACACGTCCTCGTCGGTGGCGCACTCGGCTCTCTCGGAGGCGTTGACCTCACCCGACCTTTCCACGACGGGTTTGCCATAGAGCAGGTTCCTGCGCCCGGTCTGCGAGGCGTCGGCGCCTTTCGCGGGCAACTGCACACGCAGCAGGTCGCAGGCCGCGCCGATACCTCCGGCAGGATCTTCGGCCACCGTCGCCGCGAACACCACGATGCGCGGGTCGTCGGGCAGTACCAGCTGCCGCGCCCCCTCGGGGATATCGAGGCCGATGCGGAACATGTAGGTGAATTCGTAGGGTCTGTCCTCGTTGCGGATCATATCATGCTTGTGCGTGCCCACGAAGGCCACCTGCGCATCCTTGAGGTAGGGCTCGGTATGCCCCGTATGGCCCCACTGTCCGATGAAGCCGCCATAATAGGGTACCAGTGCCGTATGCTCCTTTCCGTCGACGGTGAATACGGCTTTCGTGTCGTACATGGTCGAGGCGGCCAGCAGGTAGAGCTTGCCGTAGCGCCCGCGGGGCAGGTCGATGGTGTCGCGGCGGCATTTGACACCGTTCTCCGCGGCGGGATCCCCGATCTCGAAGCCGACACCCCCGTACACGATGCGGGACGGCATCAGCTCGGCGGCGTAGGAGCAGCCCTTACCGTCGAAGTTGGCATCCGAGCGGAACGGGTTGTAAGAGGCCGTCTTGACGTTGTAAGGCAGCTCCACCGCCGCCTCCGCGGCGGGCGTGAGCGCCCGGGCGGGCTTGGCGAGTTTCACGCGGAAGGTCTTCATGCCGAAGGGCCCGACCTCGAAGCGCAGCTCGCGGCCGCTGAACTCCATCGACATCGCCGCGTTCGCGATGACTTCCGGGCTGTTGAGGCCGGCAAGATTGCCGCCGTACAGCG
>ENA-ORMO01002600-ORMO01002600.1-human-gut-metagenome-genome-assembly--contig:-NODE-2600-length-13856-cov-2.387073_pt1 | contig 13856 bp, 14 predicted proteins | sample MGYA00242106_ERZ509001 | MGnify/ENA primary metagenome ERZ509001 (study PRJEB26280, sample SAMEA2338736) | human gut metagenome | biome: human gut; feature: human-associated habitat; material: faeces... | reverse complement strand
AAGGAGTAGAATCATGTTAGAACAGCGTTTGATGGATTTAGAAGAATTTCATGATGTATATACGGGATGCTTGCAGCAACATTTTCCCCCGGCGGAAGTTAAACCTTTCGCCATTGTGGAAAAAGCATTTAACGAAAAAAAATATCTGCCATATGGCTATTACGAAGAAGGAAAGCTGATGGCTTATACCTTGTTGTTTCAGGAAGGCGACACGCTCCTGCTGGACTATTTTGCCGTGATGGAAAGCCTGCGGGGAAAAGGAAGAGGAAGTGAAATCCTTGCGTTGATGAAAGAAAATCTGGGAGAAGGCCGGACGATTTTTCTGGAAGTGGAAGAACCGAATGCAGAAGATGAAAAAGAGCATGCGCTGCAGGAAAGAAGAATCCGGTTTTATCTGCGTAACGGAGCCAGAATGGCGGGAGTAAAAGGCGATGTATTTTCCGTTGTTTATGAAATCATGACCATCGGGGGACAGGATCAGGGAGAAAAAGCGAAAAGAGCCATGGAAACGCTGTATCATTCCATGTTGGATGAGGAAACCTATCAAAAGAATATTTTCTTTCACCGGGAAGGGGAAGAAAGCGAAAAAGGGGAATAAACATGAAGAGGATTCCGGTATTAAATTCCATGAAAAAAACCAGGAACAGTCAATATTTAAAAAACTATACGCTGCATTACACCAATACAGAAGGCGGTGAAAAGATTTATGAGACCGTCAGTAATTTTGATTACGACCATCCGGAGCAGCTTGGAGAAAGTGTTTCCGGGGTCGTGATTATCGGAGGTAAGGAGGGAAAACTCCTTCTTTGCAAAGAGTTTCGTATGGGGGTAAACCATTTTGTCTATAATATGCCCGCCGGGCATATTGACGAAGGCGAGGCGGTGGAAGAATGTGCAGCCAGAGAACTGTATGAAGAGACGGGTCTTTCTTTGGTGAAAATTGAGAAAATTCTGCCGCCATCCTATGCTTCGCCAGATCTCAGTGATTCATCTGCCTGGGTGGTTTTTGCTCAGGTGGACGGGGAAATCAGCGACCATACGGAAGCAGATGAATGGATAGAACCTGGATTTTACAGTAAGAAAGAAGTAGAGAAACTGCTGAAGGAAGAACGGTTTTCCGGCCGCGCCCAGTTAGCCGCATATTTTTACAGTATTTCTCCGTGAAATTTTCTGAAAAATTTTTTGCAGGGACAGAAAGTGTTGACGCTGTCCCGGGAAGAAGACCAGAGGAAGCGATCTATGGAATACAGTATGGAATAAGGAGACAGAAAATGGGCAGTATGGCGAAGGATAAAAAAGTAGCGGTTGTCGGCGTCGGCGGTGTGGGCGGCTATCTGGCAGGAATGCTGGGAACGGTCTGCCCGCATCTTACTCTGGCAGCGAGAGGAAAACGAAAAGAATCTCTGGAAGAAAAAGGACTGGTTCTTCACAGTGATTATCATGGAGAACGGAACATCAGACCGGAAAAAGTCGTTCCGGTGGCAGAGATGGAGATGCAGGATTATATCTTCGTCTGTGTGAAAAACTATTCTCTGGAGGAAGTCTGCCGGGAGATGAAGCCGGCAGTGGGAGAGCATACCGTGATCATTCCGGTCATGAACGGGGTCAATCCCGGAGAGCGTGTCCGGAAGAGTATGGACAAGGGTACGGTGGTTTGCCAATGCAGATTATTCAATTACACAGCAGGGAGATTTTGCCCGTCTGTGCATAGGCATACAAAATGCCGATGAAGAAGAAAAGCAGAAGGTGAAGGAGGTTTCGGCTCTCTTACGGGAAGCGGATATTGATCATGAAGCGGTAGAAGAGATTCAGGTGGAAATCTGGCGGAAATATATTTTAAACTGCGCTTATAATGTGGAAACGGCCTATTATGACAATACCATCGGGCAGCTGCGCAGCGACCCGGTGAAGGCGGCGGAATACGAAGGGCTGGTGGCGGAAGCCTGTCAGGTTGCACACAGGAAAAATATTGCCATCACCCAGGAGCACGTGGACGCAATCCTCCGCAGGTTTTACGAAGAACTGGCGGAGGATTCCACCAGTTCCCTGCAAAGAGATGTCCGCGCCGGGAAAAAGGGAGAGGTGGAGACCTTCGGTGGGTACATTGTCCGGGAGGCAGAAAAAGAAGGAATAGAAGTTCCCATCTCCAGAAGAATGTATGAAAAATTGGCAAAATAGCCGGAGACTGGCAAAACAGAAAAGAGGAACATATGGATAAACAGAAAAGGAAATCATGGGGGATCAGCAGATTTTTTCAAGGGAAAGCCGGGAAAAAATTTCTTGTATTTCTGGAAATTTTACTGGCGGCCGCTTTTTTCGTACAGCCGCATCTATATTATGATGGAACAGCGCCGGTGTTTTTCGATCGGTTTTATGCAGATTCTCTGCTCATCTGCGGCGGCCTGTGGGGGCTTCTGGTTTTTCTGACGGTGAAGGAAATGCCTCTGCGTCCGCAGATGAACCGCTGGATGACCCGGGCTGCGGCGGTGCTGACCCCCTTCGTTGCCTTTCTCTGGCTGGAAAATTATAATCATTTGCAATTCTGGGGGCCGATTTCCCGGATTCCCGGATGGTATCTGTTTTTGGATCTGCTGATTTACTATGTCATTTATCTGTTTTTTTTGCTGGTGTTTAACAGCGTCCGGGGCGCTTCGGTGGCCATGATCATTGCGACGGCTTTTTTTGGTATAATGAATTATGAACTGACGGTTTTTCGAAGTATGTCTTTTATTGCCTCGGATCTTTATTCCCTGTTGACGGCTGTTTCTGTGGCCAATACCTATAAAATGGACATTGATGTGACCACGGCGGAATTTTTTCTGCTTGCGCTGGTCATTCTGGCTCTCCTGCTGAAATTAAAAGGAAAGAAGTTATTTCGATGGAAGGGGAGGACAATCTATGGTCTGCTTTTTGCGGCGGTGTTTGCCGGATTTTGTCAGGTGTATGTGTGCAGTGATTATCTGGAAGACATCGGCGTAGATTTTCGGGTATATCGTCCGCAATATAAATATCGTTTTTACGGGACAATGCTGACGACGGTAAGAACCTTCGGGTATCTTCATGTGGAAGAACCGGAAGGGTACTCTGTGGAAGCGGTGAAAGAAATTATCGCTTCGGTGGAAAAGAAACAGACGGCGCGGCAGGATCCACCGCCGGCAGTGCGGAAAGAAAAACCGAATATTCTTGTCATCATGAATGAGTCTTTTTCCGATTTGAAGGAAGTGGGAAACCTGGAGGTAACCAGAGATTATATGCCTTTTTTCCGGAAACTGAAGGAAAATGTAATCAAAGGATATACATATTCTTCCGTGTTTGGCGGAAATACGGCCAACACAGAGTTTGAATTTCTGACGGGAAATACCATGGCTTTTTTGCCGGATAATTCTGTGCCGTATCAGTTGTTTCTCCGGGAGGAAATCCCCGGCCTGACTTCAACGCTGAAAGCCCAGGGATATGGCCCGCTGCTGGCGCTTCACCCCTATTATCAGACCGGTTACAGCCGTTATAAAATTTATCCGTTAATGGGCTTTGACCGCTTTTATACTTCGGATGATTTTTCCGTTTTTTCCGATACGGTTAATTATCATATTACCAATGAGGAAAATTACCGGAAGATCATTAAACTGTATGAGGAAGCCCAAAATGCAAAGGAAGAAAAACCGTTTTATCTGTTTAATGTTACCATGCAAAACCATGGCAGCTATGATGGAAATACTTTTGAGACCGGTAATTCGGTGCAGATCAAGGGCGGCGCCGGGAAGGATCCTCAGGCAGAACAATATCTGAATATGATTAAAATGTCCGATAAGGCGCTGGAAAAACTGATCCGTTATTTTGAAAAAGAAGAAAAGCCGACGGTGATCGTTTTCTTTGGCGATCATCAGCCGGATCTGGACGAGAATTTTTATGAGCAGCTTCTGGGAAAGCCGACAGGCGAGCTGGAAGGAGAAGAACTGCAAAAGCTGTACAAAGTGCCTTTCCTGATCTGGGCTAATTATGATATTGAAGAAAAGACGCTGGAAAGAACCAGTAATAATTATCTGACCACCTATCTGGCTGATGTGGCCGGCCTGGAAAAAACAGGGTATCTTCAGTTTTTGACCGAAATCCGGGAAGAAATCCCCTGCATCAATGCCATCGGGTACTGGGGAAAGGACGGAAAGTTCTATGAACGGGAGGATAAGGCTTCGCCGTATTATCCGCTGTTGCAGCAATACCACTTGCTGGAATATAATCAGATTTTTGGTAAAGATGAACAGGAAAAAGAATTTTTTTCTCTCGTAGGAAAATAAAATCAGGAGGTATTGGTATGATAAGGAAAAAAGTAACGATAACCGATCCCAATGGATTACACGCAAGACCGGTGGCGATGCTGGCCAGGAGGGTGCGGGATTTTCAGGCGGATACCCGTCTGATCACGGCAAAGGGAACGGTGGAGGCCGGAGATCTGTTTGCCGTCCTTGGCTGTGAGGTTTTATGTGGCGAAGAGATCGAAGTGGAATGTCAGGGACCGGAGGAAGAAGAGGCGTTAGCGGCGGTTTTAGAGATTCTCCAAGGGGATTCCTGACCGGGATATGGCACATTTTTCCTGTCTTTGCCGTGCTCTTCCTGTAAAAATGTGGTTGAAGGAAAACACTATATTTGCTAAAATAAGCTGATAGAAAGCTAACTAAGAAAAATAAAAGGAGAATATACCATGATTATTCGTTTAAAAGATGGTTCACAAAAAGAATATGATCAGGCCATGTCCGTGTTGGATGTGGCAAAAGATATTAGCGAAGGTCTGGCACGGAATGCCTGCGCCGGAGAAGTAAATGGAGAAACCGTAGATTTAAGAACGGTACTCGAAGAAGATTGTGATTTACAGATCCTGACTTTCCAGGACGAAAAAGGAAAACTGGCTTTTCGTCATACGGCGTCTCATGTTCTGGCACAGGCGGTAAAACGTCTGTATCCGGAAGCAAAACTGGCCATCGGACCGGCCATTGAAGAGGGATTTTATTATGACTTTGATATGCCGTCTCTGACGAGGGAAGATCTTGACGCCATCGAAAAGGAGATGAAAAAAGTCATTAAGGAGAATCCGGTTATCGAACGTTTTGTGCTGCCAAGGGAAGAAGCCATTGCGTTGATGAAGGAAAAAGACGAGCCGTATAAAGTTGAGCTGATCGAAGATCTGCCGGAGGACGCGGAGATCAGTTTTTACCGACAGGGTGATTTCACCGATCTTTGCGCCGGCCCGCATCTGCCGAGTGTAAAGAATATCAAAGCATTTAAACTGACTTCCTCATCCGGCGCGTACTGGAGAGGCAACGAAAACAATAAAATGCTTACCCGTATCTATGGAACCGCTTATACGAAGAAGGCGGATCTGGAAGAACGTCTGAAATATCTGGAAGAGATCAAACTGCGCGACCATAACCGTCTGGGCCGGGAGATGGAACTGTTTACCACGGTTGACGTGATTGGACAGGGACTTCCTTTATTGCTTCCGAAGGGAGCGAAGATCATCCAGACCATGCAAAGATGGATCGAAGATCTGGAAGATAATGAATGGGGCTATGTTCGTACCAGAACACCGTTGATGGCCAAAAGCGATCTTTATAAGATTTCCGGTCACTGGGATCACTACAAAGACGGAATGTTCGTTCTGGGAGACGAAGAAAAAGACAAAGAGGTACTGGCTCTTCGTCCGATGACCTGTCCTTTCCAGTATTACTGTTATAAAAATACACAGAGATCCTATCGTGATCTGCCATACCGGATGAGCGAGACTTCCACCCTGTTCCGTAACGAGGATTCCGGGGAAATGCATGGTCTTACCCGTGTACGTCAGTTCACGATTTCCGAAGGCCATCTGATCATTCGGCCGGATCAGGCCAATGAGGAGCTGACCGGTTGTCTGAAACTGGCGCAGCACTGTCTGACTGTACTTGGCGTTCAGGATGATGTGACTTATCGTCTTTCCAAATGGGATCCGGCCAATAAAGAAAAATATCTTGGCGATGATGAGTACTGGGAGAGCACGCAGGATGAGATCCGTAAGATTCTGGTGGAATCCGGTGTGCCATTTACCGAGGCAGAGGGAGAAGCGGCCTTCTACGGACCAAAGATTGATATTCAGGCAAAAAATGTATATGGCAAGGAAGACACAATGATCACCATTCAGTTAGACTGCGCCATTGCAGAAAACTTTGATATGTACTACATCGATCAGAACGGAGAAAAACAGCGTCCGTATGTTATTCACAGAACCTCCATGGGCTGTTATGAGAGAACCCTGGCATGGCTCATCGAAAAGTATGCCGGTAAATTCCCGACATGGCTCTGTCCGGAGCAGGTACGTGTGCTGCCGATTTCTGAAAAATTTGCGGATTATGCAGAAGAAGTCAATAAAGAATTAAAAAGAAACGGTATTCTGAGTACGGTAGATAACCGTTCGGAAAAAATCGGATACAAGATCCGGGAAGCGCGTCTGGCCAAACTGCCATATATGCTGGTTGTAGGCGCAAAAGAACAGGAAGAAGGCGTGGTATCCGTACGCAGTCGTTTCGCCGGAGATGAAGGCCAGAAACCGCTGGCAGAGTTTATCGCGGCCATCAGCGAAGAAATCAGAACAAAGGCAATCCGTCAGGAAGAAAACCAGGAAGCGTAGGTTGTCCTTTCTTGTTGAAGGAGTTCTCTTTTTTGTAAAATTGTTCAAAAAAGAACCAAGGAAAGGCATCTAATGTCCAATTTTTTCATAGAATATTACGTTCCGATATGTTATAATCTTGTTATATGGGACATCAGGTAAAAAGATCCGTTAAGCCTGAAAGGAAGAAAAGAGGATCTTAAATTCGGAATAAAGGAGCGTAAAATATGGATATTAAAGAATTATTACCAAAGGACGCGGAAGGAAGACTTCGTATTATTCAGGAGACAGTGCCTGGAAGACAGATCACACTGGCTCACGTTGTTACCAGTCCAAAACCAATTGTATACCGTAAGCTCGGTCTGAATCCTGATATTGATTTTGAGCGGTCTGCCATCGGGATCATCACAGTAACCCCTAGTGAATCTGCCGTAATCGGTGCGGACATCGCCATCAAGAGTGGAGATGTTTATCTGGGATTCGTTGACCGTTTTAGTGGTACGTTGATTCTGACAGGACGTATTTCCGCTGTAGAATCTGCTGTAAAATCTGTGATTCATTATTTCCAGAACGATCTGGGATATGCGACATGCCCTGTAACAAAGAAATAAGGTGATGCTTTATGCGTAAAATTATGTTTATCGGTCGCAGTGAGTCTGGAAAGACGACAATCATGCAGGCGATGAAGGGTGAGAAAATTACATACCATAAAACACAGTATGTAAATCATTTTGACGTGATTATCGACACACCCGGAGAATACGCGGAAACGAAGGAACTGGCCGGAGCATTGGCCGTATACGGTTGTGAAGCCGATGTGATCGGTCTGCTGATGAGTGCCATCGAACCATTTTCATTATACCCGCCAAATGTTGTTTCTGTCAGCAACAGGGAAGTGGTTGGTGTTGTAACCAAAATTGATCACTGGGCAGCCAATCCCGAACAGGCTGGCGAGTGGTTGAGATTAGCCGGTTGTAAGAAGATTTTCTATACAAGTGCCTACACTGGAGAAGGTATTTCGGATATATTGGAATATCTGAAGGAACCGGTTGACATTCTTCCATGGGAAGTTGCCAAGGCAGAGTACGATAAACTTGGATTTGGACCAGGCGAAAGTGAGAAACACACTTTACGGATATGAGTTATCAGCCGAAAGGCTGTCCCCTAACGAATACATTCCTCGGTGCTGTGCCTGGCACAGGACAAAGGAACTCTGGTCAATAGAGAAAAAGACTGCTATAATATCTTGTATATTATGGCAGTTTTTTTCTGTACAGAGGACGGTCTTCGCAGGCGAAATTCTGGGTGCGGCAAAATACCGGGCGAATGTTGTACGAAAAAAAGCAGAAGTTTCTTAGAAAGAAAGGGGAAACAAAAGTATGTCGGCAATAAATAACGATTGGGCGCTGGCTTTGAAAGGAGAATACAGTAAGCCATACTATCGTACGCTTTATGAGAAAATCAACGAGGAATACCGGGAAAGAGAAATTTTTCCACCGGCCAATGATATTTTTAATGCTTTTCATTTAACACCACTCAAGGATGTTAAAGTCGTAATCCTTGGGCAGGATCCCTATCATAATTATGGACAGGCACATGGGCTGTGTTTTTCCGTAAAACCGGAGGTGGAGATTCCCCCGTCTCTGGTCAATATTTATAAAGAGCTGCACGATGATCTCGGCTGTTATATCCCGGACAACGGATATCTGGTCAAATGGGCAAAACAGGGCGTCCTGATGTTAAATACCGTTTTGACGGTGCGCGCCCATCAGGCGAATTCGCACCGGGGCATTGGCTGGGAAGAATTTACGGATGCGGCCATAAAAGTGCTGAATGAGCAGGATCGTCCCATCGTCTTTTTACTCTGGGGGCGACCGGCGCAAATGAAAAAAGCCATGTTAAATCATCCAAAGCACCTGATTCTGGAGGCGCCGCATCCCAGTCCATTATCGGCCTACCGGGGATTTTTTGGCTGCCGCCATTTCAGTCAGACCAATGAATTTCTGAAATTCCATCAGTTGGAACCGATTGACTGGCAAATTGAAAACCTGCATCAATAAAAAGCGGAAAACGAAGAAAGAAAGAGGAAGAGGAAATGTTATTTGTAGAATATCCGAAATGCAGTACCTGCAAAAAAGCAAAGAAATGGCTGGAAGATAAAGGGATTGCTTTTGAAGACCGCCACATCGTGGAAAGTTCGAAGAAAGAGACATTAAGATTCAGAATCCAACCAAGGAAGAATTAAAAGAGTGGCATAAAAAGAGTGGTCTGCCCCTGAAACGTTTTTTCAATACCAGCGGACAGATCTACCGTCAGAACAACATAAAAGATCAGCTTCCATCCATGAGTGAGGAAGAACAGTATGCACTGCTGGCTACCAATGGTATGTTAGTCAAACGTCCGATCATCGTCGGGGAAGACTACGTTCTGGTAGGTTTTAAAGAAAAGGAATATGAAGAGAAGTTTTCCTGACTACTTAAATCGGAAAAATAAATAAGCCTGACAGCGGTGAAAAAAGGACTGCCGCCGTAATACAAAGACAGTATTGCGACGGCAGTTTTTTGTTTATGTCCATGAAAAGGAATTAGAAATCCACTTCTGTTCCGTAGTAGGTGCAGACAAACAGTCTTTCCATCTGCTCCGGTGTGATTTCACGAGGATTGGATCCTGTACATGCATCACCAACAGCCAGTTCAGCAATGCCGGCAACTTTGCTCTTGAACTCTTCTTCGTCGATGCCAAATTCTTTCAGTGTTTTTGGAATATTCAGGGCAACGTTGAAGGCGTCAATTTTTGCACAGAGGCTGTTGATCAGCGCTTTCTGGCTGGTGCCTTCAAGACCCATACGGCGGGCGATCTCAGCATAGCGAGCTGCGGCAACAGGATCTTTTGCATTATATTTGATAACATATGGTAAATAAATGGCATTTGCACATCCGTGAGGAATATGTCCTGTGGAGAAGGCTGCTCCGGTTTTATGTGCCATGGAGTGAACGATACCCAGTAAAGCGTTGGAGAATGCCATACCAGCCAGACACTGTGCGTAATGCATCTGTTCTCTGGCAACCATATCGCCGCGGTAAGAAGCCGGAAGATAGTCAAGAACCATCTCGATAGCCTGCAAAGCCAGAGGATCCGTAAACGGTCCGTTTAATGTGGAAACATAGGCTTCGATGGCGTGGGTTAAAGCGTCCATACCGGTGTAAGCCACCTGTTTAACCGGAAGCTGACGAACCAGTTCAGGATCAACGATAGCTACGTCCGGCGTAATATTAAAGTCTGCCAGAGGATATTTTACGCCAGTCTGGTAATTGGTGATTACGGAGAAGGCAGTAACCTCTGTCGCTGTTCCGGAAGTGGATGGAATTGCTGCGAATTTTGCTTTCTGTCTTAATTCCGGGAAGTTAAATGGAATACAAAGATCTTCGAATGTGGTATCCGGATATTCATAGAATGCCCACATTGCTTTTGCAGCGTCAATTGGGGAACCGCCGCCCATGGAAACGATCCAGTCCGGTTCAAATTCACGCATAACTGCAGCGCCCTTCATTACGGTTTCTACGGATGGGTCCGGTTCAACTCCTTCGAATACTTTGACTTCCATGCCAGCTTCCTGCAGATAGCCGACTGCTTTATCTAAAAATCCCTGACGTTTCATGGAACCGCCGCCAACAACAAGGATAGCTTTTTTTCCTTTTAAGTTTTTTAATTCTTCCAGACAGCCAACTCCATGGTAAATGTCTCTTGGTAATGTAAATCTACTCATCATTGTCCTCCTATGATATGTGTTTTTTTTAACAATATCATTTTAACATAGAAAACAAAAATTACAAGAGAAATTTAATTAAAACGAGAAAAAACATGTTTTTCCTGTGTTTTCTTTAGAATGATAAAGTGATACATGGATAAACTATAAAAAACCAGAGAAAAAACAGAAAAATTTTTTGAAACAAGATGTTAATAATGTAACAAAAAATAAACAAAAAAGAGAGGAAAATTAATATAGAAAAAGAGCGTGTCTAATGATAGAATAGCGTTATGGGAAGGATTTCTTTCGAAGAATAAGCAGATTGAGGAGGGAAAAGATGAAAAAGAAAGCAGCAGCAGCCATGATTGTTTTAGTGATGGCAGGAACAGCAGGAACGCCGGCAACGGTCAGCGCCCTGTCGAAAAAAGATCAGGCCATGAACGCTTATAAGAACTTTTTGAACAGACATACGGGAAAACCGGCCATCGTGGATCTGGATAAAAATGGTGTGCCGGAACTGGTATACAGCGAACCAATGCTTTATGGCGCAGTATACACCTACAATGTAAAAAAAGGAAAAAGAGTATGTTTGAAAAAGGTCAGATATGGAAAAGACGGATACATTGGCTATCATAAAAAGAAAAAAATGTTCGTGTTATGTAATTCGGATACGGGGGGCGGAAGATATGTCTTCTTTAAAGTAAAAAAAGGAAAGGCCATACAGAAGAAAAAATATATCTGGGTCAATGGAAAACATGAGCCGCAGAAGGCGACCATCAATGGGAAAACCTACAGCAGAGACAGCTTTTTCAGCCGCCTGAATAAAGAAGAAAAAGGGTATGTGCGATTACCGCAATACTAAGGAAAACCATTAAAATTCAGAAGGAAACGTTACCATAGCGGAAAAAATACGGTGCCCCAAGCGAAGGAAAGTCCTGGCGGGGGACGCCGTATTTTTGAGAAATGCCCGTAATATTCAAATAACGGCATAAAACAAAGGAGAGGAGGAAAAGAGAATGAGAACATGTTCTATTCCAAAATTATTGTTAAAACTTGCACCGCCGGTTATGCTGGCTTTGTTGATACAGTCGATTTATAATATTGTGGACAGTTATTTTGTGGCCAGGTTTTCTCAGGCGGGGCTTACCGCATTATCGATTATTTCTCCCATCCAGTGGCTTATGGTTGCCGTAGGAACCGGAACAGGGACAGGAATCAATATTTTATTATCCCGGATGGACGGAGCAGGAGATGAGGACGGACAGAGGCATATCATTAAAACAGGATTTATTCTGGGTATATTAAATTATGTGATTTTTGCTGTGGGCAGCCTGTTTTTGCTGACCCCGTATTTTCAGATTTCGTCCTCTGTGGGTAGCGTCCGTGAAGCCGGCATTGCTTACAGCAGGATTATTTTTTTGTTTTCGTTCAGTTTATTTATGGAAGCCAACTGTACAAAAATGTTGCAGGCCAGAGGAAATATGGTGATTCCCATGGCGGCGCAGGTGGCAGGGGCAGTGTTAAATATTGCGCTTGATCCGATTCTTATTTTTGGATGGATGGGCTGTCCGAAGATGGGAATCCGTGGTGCGGCCATCGCCACCGTTATGGGACAAACGCTGGCAATGGTCATCGTTCTGGCTGCGGTTGTACGATCTTTTGATCTTCATGGAAAAATCAAGATGAAAGTTGCTGCGCAGATTTATCATGAGGGAACGGCCTCCATTGCCATGCAGTCACTGTATACCTTTTACGTGGTGCTTTTAAACCTGATTTTAAAAACATTTACCGAGGATGCGGTGACCGTGCTGGGAATTTATTATAAATTACAGACCTTTTTCCTGATTCCTTTAATGGGTTTGGAGCAGGTGATTATTCCGGTTATCAGTTTTCATTATGGAGCCAAAGAACATAAAAGAATCAGGGATACAGTATGGTATGCCAACTTAAGCGCCGGCGTCCTGCTGTTTCTGGGGACGCTGGTTTTCCTGCTGTTTCCCGATAACCTGTTATCTATATTCTCCTCCCGGACCAGCATTCACGAGATTGGCGTTACTGCTTTACGGATTATCGGCATCAGTTTTCTTCCCCTTGGGTACAGTTGTATTTATGCGTCTTATTTTCAGGGGATTGGACGGGGGCGGCTATGCATTTTCGTGGTTTTATTAAGACAGGTTATCCTGCTGGTTCCTCTGGCATGGTTTTTTGGACAGTGGGGGCTGGACAGACTTTGGTGGACTTTTCCAGTGACGGAACTCATCACCGCTTTTTGCGCATGGACAGCCAGAAAAAAATATCTGCCGGAAGGCAAAATTTTAGTGGAAGACGGTGGGAAATAACGAAGAAAATGTGGATAACTATCATTAAGTAGATAATTATTGTTAATTAAGGAAGAACTGGATAAGAAATCCCCGGGAAAATGTCCGTGGAAAAAAGAGAAAGGGTAACATATGGAAAAAAACGATAAGCAACAGGAAAAAAATGTGGATAGATATTCTGTCAAGGAAGAGGGGAGAAAACCCGAAATCGTCATTTTAGACGGCTATACAGAGAATCCGGGTGATTTGTCCTGGGATGGATTCCGCGCTCTGGGTGAGCTGACGGTGTACGACCGCACACCCCGGGGAGATGTGGAAGAAATTGTGAAAAGAATCGGAAATGCCGAAATCGTCTGTACCAATAAAACCCCTATCACCGAGGAAATACTCCGCCGCGTACCTTCCGTACGCTACATCGGCGTTCTGGCTACCGGTTATAATGTGGTGGATGTACAGGCTGCGGCACGCAGAGGGATTCCGGTGACCAATATTCCCGATTATGGCACAATGGCGGTGGCCCAGTATACCATAGCCATGCTTTTGGAACTTTGTAATCGGATTGGCCATCATGACCGTGTCGTGCACGAAGGAAGATGGACGTCTGCCAGGGATTTTTGTTTCTGGGATTATCCGCTGATGGAACTGGCGGGAAAGACCATGGGGATCATTGGTTACGGGAGAATCGGGCAGGAAACGGCGCGGCTGGCCAGAGCTTTTGGAATGAAAATTCTGGCCTTTCGAAGACGTCCGGCCAAAGAAGACGACCAGTGCCGCTACGTGTCCATGGATGAACTGCTTGCCAAATCGGATGTGATTTCCCTGCATTGCCCCCTGTTTCCAGAGACAGAAGGGTTAATCAACAGACAAACCATTGCTCGGATGAAAGATGGCGTTATCCTCTTGAATACGGCAAGAGGACCGCTCATCAATGAAAAAGATCTGGCAGATGCCTTAAATTGTGGAAAAGTCTATGGCGCGGCGGTGGATGTGGTTTCCACCGAACCAATTCAGGCAGATAATCCCCTTTTACAGGCAAAAAACTGTCTGATTACCCCGCATGTGGCATGGGCTTCCAGAGAAAGCCGCCAGCGGCTGATGGATACAGCCGTGGCGAATCTTCAGGCCTTTTTAGACGGAAAGCCTGTGCATGTGGTCA
>ENA-ORMO01002593-ORMO01002593.1-human-gut-metagenome-genome-assembly--contig:-NODE-2593-length-13953-cov-2.285005_pt1 | contig 13953 bp, 11 predicted proteins | sample MGYA00242106_ERZ509001 | MGnify/ENA primary metagenome ERZ509001 (study PRJEB26280, sample SAMEA2338736) | human gut metagenome | biome: human gut; feature: human-associated habitat; material: faeces... | reverse complement strand
ATCGAGAAGATCGAGCATACACCGGTAACAGATGCAGCAATAGCAGCGACATGTACAAAGACAGGACTGACAGAGGGAAGCCACTGTCTCGTATGTGATACGGTTCTTGTAGAGCAGAAAGTAACAGAGAAGCTTGCGCACACACCGGTAACGGATGGAGCAGTAGCGGCAACGTGTACAAAGACAGGACTGACAGAGGGAAGCCATTGTAAGGTATGTGGCGAGGTTCTTAAAGCACAGAAGACGACAGACAAACTTGCGCATAAAGCATCGGCTCCGGTAAAAGAGCTCATCAAAGAGGCTACTTATACAGCTCCGGGCTCCTACAATGAGGTGGTTTACTGCGCTGACTGCCACGCAAAGCTGAGCAGTACAGAAAAGGCAATTGAGCAGCTCAAGCCGCAGGGACAGAAGATTAAAGTAAACAAAGAGACAAAATCAAAGACTTACAAGGCTAAGTCTGTTAAGAAAGCAAAGAAGAGCTTCCGAATCTCTGCGACAGCTCCGAGTGGAAAGCTGACATATAAGAAACTTTCTGGAAGCAGCAGAATCACGGTAGGAAAGAGCGGAAAGATCACTGTAAAGAAGGGAACGAAGAAGGGTACTTACAAAGTAAGAGTAAAAATCTACGCTCCGGGTACAGCAGAATATAAGGCAGTGAACAAGACTATTACAGTAAAGGTAGTCGTAAAGTAAAACGTATCCGTACAGCGGATAAATAAGACAGATAACAGAAATCCCACAGGATCATATACGGTTCTGTGGGATTTTTGTGCTTTTTTTTATCCACAGACAACCTTGCGCCTGACCGGATTATACGATACAATGAGCACGGAATATAAATATGTTTGAGCGCTGCTTTTGGACTGGAAGCAAAGGCAGCCTTGTATAGAGAAAAGAGGAAGGAGGAGCCGCTATGGACGTTCAGCTTCAGGAAATTAAGAATCGGTCGATCAAAAAAGGAAAGCGTGGAGTCATGCGCGTTGTTTTTGGACGGACGGGTATATTGCTGGGCATATTGCTGATCCAGCTTCTGCTTCTCTTTGTCGGACTGCGTTTTCTGGCGCAGTACGTGTACGTTTTTTTCGGCGGTCATATCATATTTGGGAGCCTGATGCTTGTGATTATTATGAACCGCGAGGAAAATCCTGTATTTCAGCTTGCATGGACGGCACTCGTGCTGCTTTTTCCTGTATTCGGCGGACTTTTGTATCTGTATATTGAGCTGCAGCCGGGCACGCGAGTACTGGCAGGGAGACTTCGGGAGATAGACGAGCGGACAAAAGAAGTCCTTTGGCAGGATAAAAAGACGCTTGGCGCACTGTCTGCTGAGGGCAGGCGTACGTCCCAGCTCATAAAATATGTATACAAGAATGACGGTTATCCTGTTTACAGGAACACAAGTGTGAAATATTTCGGAAGCGGCGAGGAAAAATTCGAACAGCTTCTTAAGGAACTGGCGGCAGCGAAAAAATATATTTTTCTGGAGTATTTTATTATTGCAGAGGGATATATGTGGGACAGTGTATTCGAGATACTAAAGGCAAAGGTGCAGGAGGGCGTTGAGGTACGTGTGCTGTATGACGGCATGAATGAACTGTACAATCTTCCGCCCAGTTTTTCAGAACAGCTAAAGAGTGCAGGTATCCGCTGCCGCGCATTTTCCCCTGTGTATCCGGTGATCTCGACACATTATAATAATCGCGACCACCGTAAAATTGCCGTGATTGACGGTCATACTGCGTTTACAGGAGGAGTGAATCTGGCGGATGAATATATCAACCGCAAGGAGCGGTTCGGACACTGGAAGGACGCTGCTATTATGCTGCGCGGCGAGGCGGTAAGGAGCTTTGCTGTGATGTTTTTGCGGATGTGGGGCGTCCATGATAAGCTTGACAATTTTGCGCTGTATTTAAAAGAGAGCGATACGCAAGCCTTGGCACAGGAGTGCAGAGGATACGTTATGCCGTACGCGGCAAATCCGTTTAGCGAAGAAAGGACAGCGGAGCGTATTTATATTGATATCCTAAACAGCGCCAGTCAGTACGTACACATTATGACGCCGTATCTCGTGCCGGGGCATGAAATGATGCAGGCGCTCGTCTATGCTGCCGGACGCGGGATTGACGTCAAGATCATTCTGCCGCACATACCGGATAAGAAATACGCGTTTGCACTTGCCCATTCATACTATAAAAAGCTGATTGGCGCAGGCGTTCATATTTATGAGTACACACCGGGCTTCGTTCATTCAAAGGTATTTGTCAGTGATAATAAAAGGGCGGTTGTTGGAGCAATCAATCTTGATTACAGAAGTTTGTATCTGAATTTTGAGTGCGCCGTGTTTTTGTATGGAGTGCCGCAGATCTGCGATATTGAGTCGGATTTCCGCATGACGCTGCCAAAATGCCAGCTTATGACGATGTTTGATGTGCGCCACGACAAGTGGACGCGCAGGCTTTCAGGGATGTTTTTAAAGATTATGGCGCCGCTGATGTGAAATTTAGAATACATTAAAGCGCATAACTGCAAAATAATAATAGCGGCAGACTGACCGCAAATATTTGGTGAAAGGAAAAAATCATGTCATTTATCAGTGCTTTTCACGTACTTGGACCGGAAATGATAGGTCCGTCCAGTTCTCATACGGCAGGAGCATGCTCCATTGCGCTTCTGGCGCAGCAGATGGCAGACGGTCCTGTGGTAGATGTGGAATTTATTCTTTATAATTCGTTTGCCCAGACGTACAGGGGACACGGCACAGATCTTGCTCTGCTTGGAGGTGTGATGGGATTTGCGCCGGACGACCGGAGGATACCGTCTGCGTTTTCTATTGCGGCACAAAGAGGCATCACGTATCGTTTTATTGAGGCAGGTGAGGATCCCGATATTCATCCGAATACCGTTGATATCCGTATCACATGTGCCGGCGGGCACTCTTTTACTGTGCGGGGAGAGTCGCTTGGAGGCGGGAAGATGCGGATCAGCCGAATTAATCATATAGATGTGGATTTTTCCGGTGAATACAATACGCTGATCATCATTCACTATGACCGCCCCGGCGTGATCGCGCATATTACTGGGTGTTTAAGTGAAAAGAAGGTAAATATTGCTTTTATGAAGCTGTTCCGTGAGAAAAAGGGCGATATTGCGTACAGTATCATCGAATTTGATGGCGCGCTGCCAGACGATGCGCAGGAGCAGATATCCGGGAATGATAATGTTCAGGATGTGATCTTTATACCAATTCAAAGGAGAATGTAGCTATGGATTTTAAAAATGCACAGGAGCTTCTGGAGCTTTGTACTATGCAGAATTGTACGATCTCCGCAGTGATGAAAGCGCGAGAATGTATGCTTGCAGAGACTACGCAGGAGGCGGTCGAATCGCAGATGGCTCACGCATTGGAGGTCATGCGGGAATCTGTCAGAGTTCCGGTAGAATCGCCGAGAAAATCAATCGGCGGTCTGATCGGAGGGGAAGCGCAGATGATCCATCGGCAGGGCATGGAGGGAAAGTCGATCTGCGGTTCGGTTCTTTCAAAAGCTGTGGCTTACGCGATGGCGGTGCTTGAGACGAATACAACGATGGGGCTTATTGTAGCGGCGCCCACGGCAGGCTCATCAGGCGTGCTTCCGGGGCTTCTGCTTGCCATGCAGGAGGAGTATGAGCTTGCAGATGCTGCGGTCATTGACGCACTGTTCAATGCAAGTGCCATCGGTTATCTTGCCATGCGTAACGCGACAGTTTCAGGTGCGGTAGGCGGCTGTCAGGCTGAGGTAGGAGTAGCGGCGGCGATGGCGGCTTCTGCAGCGGTAGAGCTGATGGGTGGGACTGTACAGCAGTGCCTCGATGCTGCTGTCTTTGTGCTGATGAATTTTCTGGGGCTTGTCTGCGATCCGATCGGTGGATTGGTAGAGTGCCCGTGTCAGGGAAGAAATGCAGCGGGTGTGGCAATGGCGCTTACGGGAGCGGAGATTTCGCTTGCAGGCGTGCGGCAGCTTATTCCATTTGATGAAATGCTCCAGACGATGTATCAGGTAGGCAGACAGATTCCGCCGAGCCTGCGCGAGACGGCGCTCTCAGGATGCGCGGCTGCTCCGGCGGCAAAAAAGCTGTGCAGGTAAAAAACGGTTATTTACGAATTACGAGAATTATGGTATATTAGGCGGCGGCATGAAAGACGAGGTGACATATATGTGGTCAGACAGAATAGAACAGACGCGGCAGATGCGCAGAGAGCATCTGGCAGGCGGCGGTGAAGAGCGCATCAGGAAGCAGCATGAAAAAGGCAAGATGACGGCGATAGAACGAATCGAATACCTTCTTGATGAGGGATCATTTCATCCGGCAGACAGCTTTTTCGAGACGCGGGAGGACAGCGCATCGCTCCTGAAGGGGAAAACGTACCTCGGAGACGGCGTGATCACCGGCTGGGGGACGATTTTTGGGCGGCGTGTGTGCGTAGCCTCTGAGGATTTTACAGTGATCGGAGGCACTCTGGGAGAGACTCATGCGCAGAAGATCTGCAATATTCAGGATCTTGCGTTTGATATGAAGGTTCCGGTCATATTTTTAAATGACAGCGGCGGCGCGAGGATCGAAGAGGGGATTCTTTCTCTGAGCGGCTACGGCGGAATATTTAAACGTCATGTGAAGGCTTCCGGCGTGATTCCTCAGATTGCAGCCATACTCGGACCATGCTCCGGTGGAGCAAGCTATTCCCCGGCACTTTGCGATTTTGTATTTATGGTCGAGGGATTAAGTAAGATGTGTCTGACGGGACCTGCGGTCGTAGAGTCGGTGCTTGGCCAAAAGGCAACGCTTGACGAGCTTGGAGGTACCGTGGTACACGGCAGTAAAAGCGGTGTCGCACACGTCGTATGTCAGGACGAGCGGTCGTGCCTTGACAGCATTCGCAGGCTTCTTTCCTGCCTGCCGCAAAACTGCAGTCAGGAAGCGTCGCGTGAAATCTCCTCCATGTGGGAGAGCGGAGCGTGGGATGCTCTTGGCGGAAAGAAGATCAAGAAGATCGCGGCACGGCACTTTGAGGATATTGTACCGGATAATTCACGCCGCGCGTACGATGTTCATGAGGTAATCACGAATATTCTGGAGAATGACAGCTTTTACGAGCTCCATGAATCATTTGCGAAGAATGCAGTGACGGGATTCGGTATTTTCGACGGCCGTGTGCTTGGCATCGTTGCAAATCAGCCGATGTATCTGGGCGGAGCGATAGATTATAATGCGGCGGACAAGATCGCGCGCTTTATCCGTACCTGTGACTGCTTCAATATCCCTGTGTTGACGCTTGTGGATGTTCCGGCGTTTTTTCCGGGCGTACAGCAGGAGGAAAACGGTATTATCCGTCACGGCGCGAAGATACTTTATGCATACGCGGAGGCAACAGTACCGAAGGTGACGCTTATCATGAGAAAGGCGTACGGAGGCGCGTTTATTGCGATGAACTGCAAGATGATGAGCGCCGATATGGTATACGCATGGCCGATTGCAGAGATTGCGGTCATGGGCGCGGACGGTGCGGTACAGATCATCAACCGGCGCGAGATTGCCGGAGCAAAGGATCCGCAGCAGGAATATGAGCGGCGCAAAGCGCAGTATGAGGAGAAGTTTTCTAATCCGTTTCTTGCGGCGAAGAAGGGCTATGTCGATGAGATTATTTTGCCGCAGGAGACTGCAGACAGGCTGAAAGAGACGTTTCGGCTGCTGCGCACAAAAGAAGAAACGCCGTATACAAAGAAACACGGAAACATACCATTATAAGAATTAAGGGACTGGCGCAGGATGGTGACAGGAGATTTTATTTTGCCTCAGTCTCTTCGGAGGATTTATGATATTTTCGACTTACCAGTTTATTTTTGCATTTCTGCCGATCACGTTTCTGGTCTATTTTCTTTTGAACAGATTCCGGTATTATTCGATCGCAAAGATATGGCTCGCACTTGCTTCTCTTTATTTCTACGGACAGGGAAGCCCTGACTTTTTTCCGTATTTTCTCGGAAGCGTCGTAGGAAACTACGTAGTCGGCACCTGTCTGACCAGAATGGACGGAGAGCAGAAAAATCAGAAAAAGCTTCTGCTTTTTATCGGTATCATGGGCAATGTGGGGCTGCTTGGTTACTATAAATACACAGATTTCTTTATTGAAAACTATAACCTGCTGACAGGCAGTGATTATGCGCTCAAACATATCGTGCTGCCAATCGGTATTTCATTCTTTACATTCCAGCTGATTGCTTTTCTCGTGGATTCTTATCGCGGAGAGACGAAGCAGTATGATGTGATCAACTACCTGCTGTTTATCACCTTCTTTCCTCAGCTTATTGTCGGTCCGATTATTCATCATGCAGAGGTCGTGCCGCAGTTTGAGAATGAAGAGAATCTGAAGCTGAATTTTGACAATATCGCGGCAGGGCTGTTCCTGTTTTCAATCGGATGCGCGAAAAAGATCCTGCTTGCCGATCCGCTGACCACGGATGCGCAGTCGTTTTTCGGAAACATTCACGATTCGCTTCCGATGATTGAATCGTGGTATCATTCGATTGAATATACGGTTTCCTATTATTTTGACTTGTCCGGTTATGCGGATATGGCAATCGGGCTGGGACTGATGTTTAATATTGTGATCCCGCACAACTTTGATTCGCCGTATAAGGCGCGCAACTTCCAGGATTACTGGAGACGCTGGCATATGACATTATCACGGTTTTTGTCTGCGTATATATTCCGTTCCGTATACCGTAAGGGAAATAAATGGCGCAATTATTACATAGCAACGATGGTGACATTTTTTGTTTCAGGATTCTGGCACGGCGCAGGGTGGACCTTTGTTGTATGGGGAATCGTAAACGGTCTGTTTGTGTGCATAGCGGCGTGGATGCACAGGAAAAACTGGAAATTTCCGTTTCCGCTTGCATTTGCGCTGACAGCGATCGGCGTTGTGGGTGTGCGTGTTCTTTTTGTAGCAAATACGTTTACCGATGCATGGAACGTTTATTGCGGCATGGTGAATTTCGGATCGCTTGGAAATAGCGTCTATGAGATCGCGCAGCATGTATGGGGCTTTGTCAAAGGAAACGCGTCAAACACGCTGCTGCTTCTTCTGGGACTGTTCATCTGCTGGTTCCTTCCGAATTCCCGTCAGATGATGGAGAAGTTCAGACCGAGCTGGAAGAGCGCGGTGTATGCGGCGGTGCTTTTGACGCTGTGTATTATGCAGATGAATCAGGTCGTACAGTTCCTTTACTTCCAGTTCTAAAGAAGAAACAGTTACAGGCAGCAAGGAGGATTTATGAAAAAAAGTAAGCAATGGATTGCGCTGTTTGCCGCTTTGGTGTTCACAGGGATCGCAGCGTTTATGGCGGTCAATTTTATAGTCGATCCTACCGGATATTTTGCTGTGGAGCGTGGTGCACAGGAGATCGATGCAAACGGATATACCCGCGCGGCAAAGAGTAAATATATAAAAAAGCATAGCGGAGAGTATGATGCAGTGGTTCTTGGAGGATCGAAGGCAGGTGTGCTGAATACACAGCTTCTCTCTGAATATACAGGCAGAAATTATTATAATTTTTATGTGGCATACGGCTGCTTTGCAGATTTTCTTACCTATGCGAAGTATCTTGTCGATACGGCGGGAATAGAGGAGATTACGCTGCATCTGAGCAGTATCGAGGTTCAGAAATATTCGCGTGCAGATACGAATGAAGTGTATGAGGTTCCGGCTGTCGTAGAGGGCGGTGTATGGAATACACTGCTTGAGAATCTTGATTATCTCTGTCGTAATATTACATCAACGCTCGAATATGCATTGGAAGGCAATACAGAGCAGGAACGCGGTATGGATGCTCTGGAGACGGGCGAGAGAAATTATTCCTATCCGTACGGTTTGATGGAGCAGGATCCGGACGAGTACGTGCAGGAGTATGTACTCCCGCGGTACGAGAAGAATCTTGCGGCGCTGTTTGATGGTGAGGAACCGTCTATGCCTGCGCTCAAAAAGAATGTAAAAGCAATGAAGGAGCTGAAAACATTCTGTGATGAACGTGGTGTGACGCTAAAAGTTGTGATCGGACCGACGTTCCTTGCAGAGATGTATAAGTTTGAGGATCCTGCATATTATGAATATTTAAGGCAGCTCGTTCAGATTACGGATATCTGGGATTTCAGCGGTTTTACACAGGTAAATCGGAATCCCTACAATTTTGTCAATGAAGGCCATTACAATAATACGGTAGCTGATCTGATGGTGGATACGATGTACGGAAAGGCTAAAAAGGAAGGCTTTGGCATACTCCTGACAAAGGATAATATCGAAGAATATCTGGCAGGACGGCAGGCAGATTTTGAAAAATTAAGGGAAGAGTATGAGGCGAACGGAAACATCGGTCTTTTTGGAAGAGACTCTAAGAGCTTCTGCGGGAAGGCTGACTAAAGCGCAGATATGCAGGAAACGCGGTTTGGGTACCCGGTGAAGCTGCAAAATACGCATTTAAAAATAAGAAAAAATAAGGGGGCTGGTGCAAAGGCAGAGTATGTTCTGCTTTTGCACCAGCCCCCGAACTGTTCATGCATAGTAGGAGCAGCATCCTGTGTAGCCGAAGCTTTTTACTCAGCGCAGCGCCTGCAGGCTTTTCAGTGCGTCAGAGGCGAGGATTGTCTCCATATGCTCAGCAAGGTGCGCTTCCATAGCAGGATTGAACTTACAGCTTTGTCCGTACTCTGAAAGGATATTGCACAGCTTATTGAACTGCTCGGCAGAGCTTGACGCTTTTTTTACAAGGAGATAGTATCCGCCGTTTTCCGTATCTTTATAAAGTGCGCTCGGCACACTGCACAGAGAGCCGAGGACTGCCGCGGCGTGGATCGCATGGTCAAGGGAGGAGAACAGATAAAAACGAGTCAGGCTGCGCAGCTCTTCCTCTGTTGCTGAGGTATCGGAAGGAGTATTTTCAGCTTTATCATCATCTGCTTTCTTTTCAGCAGCGGAAGATTTCTGGGAGGCACGTTTTTTTGCCTCAGTAATCTTCTTGATCAGGCCGAGAATGTCGTCAGCTCCCTCAAGACGATCTTTGAGATCAGTAAGAGGAGGGGTTCCTTCGCCTGATGTATCTTCAGGTGAAAACTTTGCAAATCGTGTGTCCAGCTCTTCCGGATCATCGACTTTTGTGATGATCAGTATGATCGAATCCATCGAGATTGGGACTGCTTCTATGACAAGCGGAGTATTGTCCGCTTCAAATCCGAAATCCTGTGCAGCTATCTGCATCATATCCTGAAACAGCGCCTGGGCTTTATCGGAACCGTATGCAAGCTCAGTGAGCTTGATTTCACGTTTGGCGAGATCCTCACGCGTCAGAGTGCAGCGGATCTGTTTGTCGCTGATTTTTTCAATCTTCATATAATCACATCCTTATCCGGTAATCACTACTATATTATGATGGCAGAATTGTGGGAGTGCGAAGCACAAAACAATTCGTCAGGTATCTTTTGACCTCATCGTATCTATTATATACGCAGATTTGCAAAGAGTAAAGTGGGTATAAAATGTAAAAATAGCTTGCAAAATATACTCATATTGTATATAATAAACAACAGAAAGGTTATGTGGAGTTTTTGGGAAAGGAGGAAATAGAAATCGCTGTACTTCCCTACAGCAGAGTTCCCATATATCCTTTCCACACTTCTTTTACGCATTATAATCAATTTCTATTTTATACGCAAGTCAATATTTATAATCACCAAATACGCCGTATCGGATATTTTGATATGCGAAAGCGTATTCTTTTGGACATATCGGGAGCAGGGACATCATTATAATATATCACGAAGCATTATGAAAGCATCTCCGCTGTCCATACGGCATGAAAAGGAGAAAAGTGGACAGAAAAAGACAGTACAGAAAAAGGACAAAGGATGCGGTTTCTCTGATGCGAGAGCTGCAAAGTTATGAAAAGCAGGGCACACAGCTTTATCTGAATGAGAAGCCAAGCAGGGCAGACGAGATCACAGATGCCTGTCTGCTGGCAGAGCGGTGTGTGTATATGCGCGATTTTATTAGTGACGATGCAGACCGCATTACAGAAATTCATTTCATCAGAATTCCGGAGCCTAAAATATGAAAGGAAAATAGCGATGGATGCGGTATTCCCCTTACCGCGCAGATTCTGTTTGTGAAGCAAAAGAAGAAAGAACTGCGATACGTTTCTTATTTTTTTATAAAAATAACTCCGAAAATAATGACGATTTCTGAAATAAATGTTAAACTGTCCGCAGAGAGCTGTAACAGAAAGGGGAAGTATAGCGATGAATAAAAGAAGAAGGCAGTATCGGTTTCTTGCTGCGCTCGTAGCGGGAATTGGAGTGATTGCGATACTGGCAGTCTGTGTGATAAAGTTTATGCCAACGAGGCAGCGGATGATGCCGGAGGATTACTTTGGGCTTACAGGGACGAGTGAGGCAGCCAGTGCGCTTGGCGGTACAGAGGCAGCTGTTATTGTGGAGGATCATTTAGCGCAGGAGCGTGCAGTTATCATAGACGGAAGCGCGTATATCGATTATACGCTGGTACAGCGTGAGCTCAATTCTCGCTTTCACTGGGATGCGTCGGCAGGACTTTTGCTGTTCACGACGCCGGATCAGTTGTTTGAGATCGCGCCCAACGGGACGTCGTATACGACAGATGGCCAGAGCTTTGATGCCGGCTATGAGATTTTAAAGACGACGTCATCGGGACTGTTCCTGTCTGTGAATTTTATGCAGCAGTATTCGAATCTGAAATTTGATATCTATGACTCACCTTCTCGTATCGTTGTGACGCGCGGCAGTGTGCAGCAGACCGCGGCAACTGTGAAAAGGGACAGTGCCGTGCGTTATCTTGGAGGGATAAAGAGCCCTATTATTACAGATGTGTCGGCGGGCAGTCAGGTAAGAGTACTTGAACAGATGGAGAACTGGTCGCAGGTTATGACATCGGATGGGTATATCGGTTATATCAAGAATAATCGTCTTTCTGATATTCAGACAATCACGACAGATACGTTTTACCAGGAACCGCAGTATACGAACATATCGTTGGATGAAAAGGTGAATCTTGTATGGCATCAGATCAATTATCCGGAGATGAACAGCGACCTGAAAAAGGACATTTCCGATATGTCAGGCGTAAACGTGATTTCGCCGACCTGGTATTATCTAAGCGACAATGAGGGAGGAGTGCTTTCCTATGCAGACGCTTCCTATGTAAAGCGCGCACATAAGAAAGGGCTTCAAGTGTGGGCTTTGATCAGCAATTTCAGCGAAGATGTCAGCACGACTGCTCTTCTTGCTTCACGGACGGCGCGTCAGAACGTGCAGAATTACCTGATCAGTCAGGCGCTTGAGCTTGGCTTTGATGGGATCAACATTGATTTTGAGGGAATTGCGCAGGAGGCAGGATACGATTATGTGCAGTTTATGCGTGAGCTGTCCATTCTGTGCAGAAAGAATCAGATCATTCTTTCTGTTGATGTGCCGGTACCGATGGACTTTTCAAAGCATTACAACCGCAGAGAGCTTGGCGTAGTCTGTGATTATGTGATCATGATGGGATATGATGAGCATTATGCCGGTTCGGAGGTAGCTGGAAGCGTTGCTTCGATGGATTTTGAGCGTACCGGTATCGAGAATATGCTAAGTGAGGTACCGAAAGAGAAGCTTGTGAGTGCTATTCCGTTTTATTCGAGGATATGGTATACGGCAACGAATGAGGACGGTTCGACTACAGTGACGAGTGAAGCCGTATCGATGGATTATGCCGAGCAGACCGTGGCGCAGCAGGGAGCCGAGAAAGTCTTTGATGCTTCTACGGGGCAGCAGTATGCTGAATGGACGGACGATCAGGGACGTCTCTGCCAGATATGGCTTGAAGACGAGGAATCCGTCAGAGCAAGAGCATTGCTCGTAAAAGAATTTGAGCTTGCAGGGATTGCCGAGTGGGTGCTCGGAAATGAGAGCCCTGCCGTATGGCCGATTATCAGTGAGTCCATTCAGTAAAATCTTATAAAAGCAAAACAGACCGCAGACGCTTTGGGATATCCCAAAATGACTGCGGTCGCTTTTGATTGTACACGGATTATTTTTTGACGGACTTTGCAAACTTCCATTCGCATTTACTTGCGCATGATCAGAAAATACTCTATAATATAAAGTCGAGGACAAAATCCGCAGCATCATATTGGGCGGAGTCTTCCGCATTACAAGTTCTGTAATCCTGTCTGATATTCAGATATTGTCTAGCTTAAGATGCGTGCGGTATTTTTTGTTTGGGGAGTCGGAAGGCAATTTTGACAGTAGTATAAAGAGGTATATTATGGCGACTGAGATCCAGCGTTTAAGATTTGAAAATAAAAATGGAAATGAGCTCTATATCATGCGGGATGACTTGCTTCCATTTTCGATGGGCGGAAATAAGGTAAGGATTGCCCGTGCTTTTTTTGAGGATATGAAAAAGAAGGGCTGCGATTCGATGATCATATACGGCAGCAGGCACTCCAATCTCTGTCGTGTGCTGTCCAACCTCTGTTTTGCAGAAGAAGTTTCCTGTACGATGATCTGTTCACATGAAGCGCAGGAGGATACGGCGCCGACGAATAATACACATCTTATTGACTGGACGAGGACAAGGATCGTACATTGTGAAAAAACGCAGATCGCGCAGACTGTAGAATGCGTGATGGAGGAGCTTCGCGCGGACGGGAAGAAGCCGTACTATATTTACGGAGATAAATTCGGACGCGGCAATGAAGGCACCGCGGCAGCAGCTTATGCGAAAGCCTACAGCGAGATTACAGACTTTGAGCGTTCCATGGGATGGGAGTTCGATTATGTATTCTGTCCATCCGGCACTGGCGCGACGCAAAGCGGTCTGATCTGCGGGCATCTTCTGGCTGAGGATAAGAAAAAGATCATAGGAGTGATGATCTCTTCGCGTGAGACAGAGCGTGCGTTCTCTGTGATCGCAGGAGGGATAAGCGATTATTTTTCCAAGACAGGATGCAGCCTGCCGGATTATTTTGAAGAGGAGATTCTTCTGCTGGATGAGTATCGGGCCGGCGGCTACGGCGTATACGGCGATGAGATACGCCGGTGTATTCGTGAAGAATATACAAAAAACGGTATTCCACTTGATCCGGTCTATACAGGAAAAGCATTTTTGGGAATGAAGAAATATATAGAGGCGCAGGGCATGGAGAATTGCAGGATTCTCTTCCTTCATACGGGGGGCGCGCCGCTGTTTTATGATTTTTTGGCAAAAGAGGGAGCGGTGAGTCTGGGATGTTGATTTCTATCGTAATACCGTGCTATTACTCAGAAAAGACAATACGCAAAGTAGTCGAGATGGTAATGGCAGAATTTGATAAAAATGAGGGCTATGAATGCGAGTTCGTTCTTGTTAATGACGGTTCAAAAGACGGCACATTTGAAGAGATACGTGCTCTGGGAGAGCAGTATACAAATGTGTGCGGTGTTAATCTGATGCGCAACTTCGGTCAGCACAACGCATTGATGGCGGCGCTTCAATATACGAAGGGGGATATGGTGCTTGGCATGGATGATGATATGCAGACGCATCCCTCTCAGATTTTTAAGTTAGTGCATAAAATAGAGGAAGGCTTCGACGTTGTGTACGGCGTCTATCCGGTGAGAAAAAATTCACCGCTGAAGAATCTGACGAGCAAGATCAATGAAGTCAGCTCGCGTATTATGCTCAACCGTCCGAAAGATATTGTATCGAGCAATTTCTGGATCATCACGCGCGCGGTACGCGATGAAGTGATTAAATACGAGAGCTATAATCCATATATTGACGGTATATTTTACCGCGTAACGCATAATATCGGAAATGTTCCGGTCGAACATCACAAACGTGAGGTAGGCACTTCAGGATAT
>ENA-ORMO01002587-ORMO01002587.1-human-gut-metagenome-genome-assembly--contig:-NODE-2587-length-13982-cov-8.531198_pt1 | contig 13982 bp, 10 predicted proteins | sample MGYA00242106_ERZ509001 | MGnify/ENA primary metagenome ERZ509001 (study PRJEB26280, sample SAMEA2338736) | human gut metagenome | biome: human gut; feature: human-associated habitat; material: faeces... | reverse complement strand
TTTGCCAGAAATACCGTTGACCTTTTGCAGAATGTCCGCAAGCTGAAATCTTTGGGAATTGAAACGCAGTTTTTGACCGCTAACATGACCAGCATGGGGAACAGCGAATTTGTGCTGACGATTTTTGGGGCATTGGCACAAGAGGAAAGTGCGAATACCTCAAAGCGTGTGAAATTCGGTAAAAAGATGAATGCTGAAAAAGGTCGTGTCCCGAATATCGTTTACGGATATGATAAGACGATTGGAGATTATTTTAACCTTGCAATCAATAAAGAAGAAGCTGCGGTTGTCCGCCAGATTTATGAGTGGTATATCAAAGACGGGTATGGTGCTGCGAAAATTTCTATTTTCTTAAATGAGCGAGGATTGCGGACAAAACGGAATTGCCAGTGGAGCCAGAATGGAGTTTGCCGTATTCTTACGAATGAACTTTATACGGGTAAAATCATTAATGGCAAACAGGAAGTAACCGACTTTCTGACCGGGCAGAGAACTGAAAAAGATGAAACTGAGTGGATGGTTGTGGAGCGTCCGGATTTGCGTATTATTGAGCCGGAGGTTTTTGAGCAGGCACAGCAGATTATGCAGTCCAGAGGCAAAGCATTTAAGGTGGATAAGGAACGTCAAAGCAATAAATATCTGTTCTCTACCCTTATCAAATGCAAGGAGTGCGGCTGGTCATTTCGCCGGATTGTCCGCACATATAAAAACACTTATGCTCGCTGGGTGTGTTCCGGTCATAACGGACGTGGTGCAGATAACTGCCCCAATGCTGTGACGGTAGATGAAGAAGAACTGATTGGGGTTTTGCAGGAGTATTTTGCTGAACTTCTGAAAGCAAAGAAGAATGTGATCCGTTATGTGGTGGCCGAATTTCAGCGGGTTTATAAGGCAAAAGACGAAAATCTGAACTATGAAAAAGAACTGAATGTCCAGCTTGCAAAACTGCAAAAGACCCGGCAAAAATATATGGATATGTACGCAGACGATTTAATTTCCAGAGGGGAACTGAATGATAAAATCGGCGGTATGAGAAAAGAAATAGAGCGTCTGGAAAAGGAACGCAGGATGGTGTCGTATCGTCTGACAAAGGGTGAGCAGCTGGAGAATATCTTAAATAGTACATTTAAACAGATTGAGGATATTACCGATGTGCATCAGATGACCAATATGCAGCTAAAGAAATTGATTCAGAAAATCGAAATAAATAAAGAAGGGAATGTAGATATTTACCTGCGTTTGCTTGGAGATTTAGGTTTTGATGAAACGCTATAGATGATGACAGAGAAAATCCCGATATTTCGTCCTGTATTTGACGAATATCGGGATTTTGTGTTAAAGGTTCAATGGTATTTTGCCTGAAAAGGCTGTCTATGCTCTGCGGATGTTTGCCTGGAATATAAAACAGTTTATCTCATGGCATCTCTGGCATTCTGTTCGTCCGCCAGTTTCTGTCCGCAGGGTGTTATGCACAGCCCTCCGCGGCAGGTGCAGCGAAGTTCGCTGGGCAGCTGTTTCCCTACGCGGAAGAGCGTTTCTGCAGTTTGATCCAGCGGAATCAGCGGGTCAAATCCGCCCATGATCATATTGGCAGACAGGACGGCGTTTGCGGCGGACATGGCATTTCGGTTGATACAGGGAATCTGTACAAGTCCCGCAACAGGATCGCAGATGGTGCCAAGGATATTCTGGACTGCGCTGGACGCTGCCTGGCAGGATTGCTCCGGTGTTCCTCCCATTAGATATACAAGCCCGCCGGCGGCCATGCCAGAGGCTGCGCCGGGCTCTACCTGGCATCCGTACAGTTCAGCTGAATAGTTACAGTCTTTACTCATCACGATGCCAATAATGGAAGTTACAAACATGGCTTTTATTTTTTCTTCCATAGAAAGGCCGAGATGATTGGCTGTTCCGAGGACTGCACCGGGGAAAACGCCAGCTGAACCGCCGGTAGGCGCACACAGTACCTTTCCCATGGCGCTGCTGTATTCCATGGTAGCCATTGCCCAAGGAACCACCGTATTCAGTACGCCCATATCAATGGCCCGCTTGTCGGTTTTGATGTAATTTTCAACCTTTCCTGCAGTCGGGGAAATGATGCCGGCCATATCAATATCGCCTTTCAATGCCTCCTTGGAGCTGTGCTCCATCGTGTTGACAACAAATTCCATGTAATCCCAGACCTGACGTTCGTTCCAGCCGCTGCGGGCCATTTCATAGTCGATGGCCAGTTCCCACAGCTCTTTATGGGATGCGTTGGCCATGGCAAGCATTTCTTCGGCACTGTGGAAAGGAAGGACAGCGTGGCGGTTCGAAGGAACAGCCAGGATCGGTTTAATCATTTTTACATCTATGACTCCCGGCATGGATTGGACTTCCTGCATAAAATCCGGGGTAAGTTCCTGATTATATTTGATGTTGATCATGGCGTGGCCGCCAGAATAGGATATACTGTGGCCTTCGTTGGATTCCCTCATGTTAAGCAGTGCGGTGCAGAGCCTTTCGTTTTCTTCCGGATCTGCCATGGTTTTAACCAGCAATTCAAAGCAGTCTCCTACGATACTCACATCAAATCCATCTATGGACAGCAGTTTTACCGTTCCGCCTCCCGTAGAATCGCTATGTACCGTTGTTTTTTCTCCGGCTTCGTTTTCTAATGTGATATGTGAGATGTTCGGCACTATGGCGGGGAAATCCTCAATGATAAACTGGACGTCTATTCCGGCATTTCTGGCATCCTCAAAGGAGTGGCGCAGCCGTTCGTCCTCAGGCCGTCTTCCAAGGAGACCGTTTACATAGCCAAGGTCTGAGCGCTGTCCTTTGTACATAAGGGTATAAGCCCCTTCTTTCGCAAAAGAGATGGTGGCTTTTGCCAGCTTTCCGGGAAAGCATTGCTGTGCCAGGTAGCCAATGCGGGAAGGTCCGCAGGTGTGGGAGCTGGAAGGTCCGATCATGGTTGGGCCTACGATGTCATTAAAGATACTTGGGCTTTGTCGTTTCATGGAAAAATTCTCCTTTATATGGCGCATGTAATTTTGAACAAAAAAATTATGATTATGTATTTATAATAAAACAATTTGCTGAAAAAAGTCAATACAGAATTTTATATTTATAGAATTTTAGTTTTCGAAATAAAAAATATTTTCCATAAAATATGTATTATGGTATAATGGATATAAAGAAGAAAATGATATTTGGGGCGGTTCCGTCAGGCACCGTTAGAAAAAGGAGAAAAGGCAAGAACGGATATTATGCAGAAAATAGGAGAAAAAATCAGGATATTACGGAAGGATAAGAAAATTACGCTGAAAGAGCTGGCGGACAGATCGGGAATGTCTGTCAGTTTTATCAGCAATCTGGAACGGGAGCTGTGCAGTCCTACAATAGAAAATCTGCAGAAAATCTGTGGAGCCATGGACGTTTCTCTGATCAGCCTCCTGGATGGGAAAAACTGGAACAGCAATGTGATCCGGGCTGAAAGCAGGGATATATTATATCAGCAGGACGGGCAGATCCGCTATGAGTCGCTCTCCTTTGGGAAGGGAAGGCTGGAAGGTCTGATTATTGAGATACAGCCGAATTGTGTTTATGAAAAGGAATGGACCCATTCTTATGACGAGTTGGGTTTGATTCTGGAAGGGGAACTGACAATTGTGATGAATCAGGAGACGTACGTGCTGAAGGAAGGGGATTCTTTCTATATTCCGGCGATGAGCAGGCATAATCTGAGCAACCATTCTCAAGGACGATGCCGGAGCTACTGGGTCAAGCCGGTTTTGGATGACCATGTCTGAGCTGGTGAAATAAAATGAGATAATGGTGTAAAAGGATCTGCTGAGGCGGGTTCTTTTTTTATATTTATAAAAATTTTACATAAAATTATTTTATATATATAAAATTTTGTGAAGGCGATAGGGGGCTGAAGAAGAAAATCGAAGCGGGAAAAGAAACGGGAATGGCTGCCACTGTCTGCACGGGGATTGGACCTGAAGGAAACCGTTCTGATTCATCACGACGAAACATAAAGACTGTTCTGAACGTTTAACAGAGATAAATCCCGGTCTGGCGGCAGAGGTCCGTCAAGTTCTGGATGTGAATAAGGCAGAGCGGCATATCAGGGGAGGGTTGGCTACCAGGGAGAAATATCTCCATAGAGCTTTATAGAAAAACATGGACTGCTGCGTTAATGAAGTGACTCGTTTCTGTGAACAGTAACGTAATGGATCATAAACGTGGCAGTTCTTTTTTGGATTCTTGTATTTTGTATATAAATCAGATAGAATGAAAGTAAAATATTTTACAGAATTTTCGCTGAAAAGAAAATATATCAGCGGAGATTATGGAGGAGGATATATGCAGCCGACACTTACTTTTGAGGAAATAAAACTGCGTACTGCGGAATTGGGGCCGCAGAGCAGTGTTCCGGATCTTTTGGGGGAAATGATCCTGCAGAATAACCTGGAGTTTGCTCTGGATGAAAAGGACGAAATATATGAGGCATATGGAAGGAAAGCCACTGCCTATCCATACAGACAGCAGAATGGATATACCAGAGAACTGACAGAGAAGAAAGTAAAAGCAGCAGTTCTGGAGAATACCTGGCTGAAAGCGGTATTTCTGCCGGAGTATGGAGGAAGACTGTGGAAGCTGTGGGATAAGGAAGCCGGAAGAGACCTTTTATATACCAATGATGTGCTCCGTTTCAGTAATCTGGCAGTGAGAAATGCATGGTTCAGTGGGGGCGTGGAATGGAACATTGGTGTGATTGGACATACGCCTCTGACAGCAGAACCTTTGTATACCGCGCAGACGGAAACAGAAAAAGGAGATCCGGTCCTTCGCATGTACGAGTATGAAAGAATCCGCGGTGTGGTGTACCAGATGGATTTCTGGCTGGAAAAAAGAAGCCGTTTTCTTAATTGCAGAATGCGTATTGTAAATGAAAGCGCCAGAGTGCTTCCCATGTACTGGTGGAGCAATATTGCAGTTCCGGAGTACGAGGGCGGAAGGATCACGGTTCCGGCAGAAAGTGCTTATACAAACAGCAATGGTATGGTTTATAAGGTTCCGATTCCAATGGTCAAAGGAAAAGATATCACGGAATATGGGAATATAGAAACCTCTGTAGACTATTTCTTTGATATACCGGAAAAGAATCCAAAATATATTTTCAATATGGATAAAAACGGATATGGACTTATGCAGATTTCTACCAGAAGACTGGGCAGCAGGAAGCTGTTTTCCTGGGGGAATTCTGACGGATCAGACAGATGGCAGGAGTTTCTGACAGAGGAAGCCGGTAAATATCTGGAAATCCAGGCAGGTCTTGCCAAGACTCAGTATGGCTGTATTCCGATGGCTCCTCATACGGCCTGGGAGTGGATAGAGCAGTATGGAGCAGTACAGCTTTCTGAGGAGACCAGACAGATGGATCATGAGGAAAGAAGCAAATTTCTTACCACAAAAATCAAGCGGAAACGAGTGCCTGACAAACTGGAGCAGATGCTGAAAAATACTGAAGAAATGGCAAAAGCAGAGGCAGAGCTTGTATGGAAAGGAAATGGCTATGGCGCCATGGAGGAACATGGCACCAGTGTTTCTCATTTGAAATTTGAGATGCAGGAGAAGTCGCTGAAGGACTGGAAGAGGTTTTTTGAAACGGGAATCCTTCACTGTCCGGATCCTTCAGAGGTACCGGATGAGTTTATTATTACAGAGGAAAATCTGGGATTTCTGAAGGAAACGATATCGGAAAAAAACAGTCATAACTGGTATGCGTTTTATCATCTGGGGATCGGATATTTTGTATCTGAAAAATATAAAAAAGCAAAAAAAGCATTCAGGAAATCTCTGGAATTAAAAGAAAATCCATGGGCACTGCACGGACTGAGCTGCATTTATCTTCTTCAGGAAAAAAGGGAAAAAGCAGTTTCCTGTATCACAAAAGGAATAGCGCTGAGGGCAGAGGATGCCTCTTATATCAAGGAAGGAATTCGTATTCTTTCCTTCTGTGAGGCTTACGAAGAAATCTGTACGATATACAAAAGTCTGGATAAAAAACTTCGTAAAAACAACCGGATCTGTTTCGGATATATCAATGCACTTCACAAGCTGGGGAAAGATGAGAAAGCTTATAAACTCCTGGAAAAGGATGGGGGAATGATCCTGGAAGATATCCGGGAAGGAGAGGATTCCATTGGGCAGCTGTGGAGCGAACTGCATGAAAAGCTTTTTAAAGAGAAAGCAGAAATCCCTCACAAATATAATTTCAAGGCAATATAAGTGCAAAATTAAAAGGGCTTTTTACAGCCCTTTTAATACGTTTAGCAGTTTTTGGTTGTGTTCCGGAAGCATGATGCAGAATCGGATAAACTCTCCGTCAAGACACTGGAAAGAGGAACAGTCACGGATCATCAGACACTGACGAATGCAGGCTTCGAATACCTGGAAAGAGGCCAGATCCGGACGAACAATCTGTAGAAGAAGGAAGTTTGCATAGGCTGGATATACCTTAAAAGCAGGAATTTTGTTCAGCTCCTGATATAATTTTTTTCTCTCGGAAAGAATCAGTTCACGGGTTTTTTGAATGTAGCCGTTATCTTTCAAAAGAAGTTCTCCGGCAAAGGCGCCCAGACTGTTTAAGGACCAGGGAATCTGTTTTTCTTTCATTTTGGAGAGGAACTTTTTGTTTCCGCTGATTCCGTAACCAAGACGCATACCCGGTGCGGCAAAGAATTTTGATACGCCCCGGAGGATCATGAGATTATCGAATTCCCGGGTCAGCGGTACGGCAGTGACCGCAGTGATATCCGGTGCAAATTCCACATAGGTCTCGTCGATCATTACAAAAATATTTTTTTGCCGGCAGAAGGTCAGAAGGGTTTTTATGTCCTCCTGCATAATAGCAGAGGAGGTTGGATTGTTGGGATTGCAAAGAATCAGGAAATCATAACCATTATCCAGAACCTGGCACAGATCTTCTGTATCAAGGGAAAAATCTTTGCTTTCCTGTAAATGATAATATTCCTGAGTGCTTCCGGAAAAAGCCAGTTCCCGGGAATATTCAGAGTAAGTAGGGCCAAGGATTAATGTGTGTTTTGGTGCCCGTTCCTGTATCAGCAGTGATATCAGCTCGCTGGAGCCGTTTCCGGGAAGGATAAAATCAGCTGGTATGCAGCAGTACTCAGAAATAGTATTTCTCAGAGAAGTATAGTTCCTGTCCGGATAAGAGGACAGGAGATCAAGGTTTTCAGCCAGTTTTTTTCTTACGCTGGGAGAAAGTCCCAGAGGGTTTACATTGGCGCCAAAATTTATAATATCTTCTTTTTTCAGGTGATAATGCTCACATATTTTTTCGATATCACTTCCGTGAAAAACAGGTCTTGAAATCATGGGAATATTCTCCTTTCTCCGCAGTTCTTTTTCTTTATCATATAGTATTTTTAGCTGCTGCGCAATAGATTATGAGTGATTTTGGATGTATTGACACTGCAGTGCTGTAAGAGTAGAATGCATATATAAATGTGAAAATATTAAGGTGAAAAAAGGTGCAGATGCCATTTTTAACCTGGTATTGTCTGGGAAGAAAGGAGAGCTGTTATGAGGCTGGAAATTGTACAGAAAGCACTTGAAAAGAAGAATATCAGATATCAGTACACAGAAGAAGATGGATGTGGAAGCCTGGATTTTATGTTCCGGGGGCTGAGTTTTCATGTGTGGGAATATCATGACGGTGTCTGGGGTGCGGAAACCAATATCTATGAAGCGGGAAGGAGTCAGGATATAGAAGGGGATTATGAAAATGTAATCGCAGAAGAAATTCTGTCCTGGCCGGATATGATCGCCTGAAAGCTGCCAAAATACCGGGAGAGGAAGGAAACGCGTCCTTCCTCTTTCGGTTCGTGAGCGGTTATCTGTTTTCGTTGATGAAATCATAGATACGTCTGCAGTTGTTGTGATCGCGGAAAGCAAAAAGATCTTTCCGCATTTTCTGGTATTTTTCTTTTTCGCGGAAATTAGTTTGAATATAGTTTTCTATGGTATTTATCAGCTGAGATTCCCGGGTGCAGCGATCACCAAAAAGATCATGTTCCATATCTATATAGCTTCCGTTTGTCTTTTCATATATTTCTGCATCGAATTGATAAAAGACGACAGGCTTCTCCAGATAATACACATCCCAGCATACACTTGAGTAATCCGTGATGAGCATGGAACATTCCATAATCAGCTGGTTCAGGGGGCACTGTCCAAAGGGAATCAGCTGGATGAGAGGGCTTTCTGTGCGAAATGAACTCATAAACTCCCTGAGTTTTGGATGGATATAAAATACCATACGTGTATTGGCTTTTTTCAGCAGTTCCAGTAATTCTTTGTTCTGGAACAGATGCATATATGTTTGGTAATAATTGCTTTTGCAGAAAAAATCATCATCTTTTTCTTCCAGCCAGGAACGCCAGGTAGGCATGACCAGAATCTTTTTTTGTGCCGGATCTGATCTGTCTTCCAAAACGTCCCACCTTGCCAGACCTACCACGGGAACATGATTTTTTTCATATCCAAAATACTCTGTAACAATGCGCTGTTCGGCATCAGAGGAAACTGCAAAATAGGTCATAGGACTTGCACCGTTTTTGCCAAAAAGTGCTTCTACCCGTTTCAGGCCCAGAACACCATGCTGAAGGAAAAAGATATCATGACGGTTGATCTCTCTGGAGATCAGGTTTGGCATGGGCTTCCATACAAAAGCATGGAGGCGGGCATCGGAAGCTACATAAAGATCCGCCAGAAGCAGGTAAAGGATATGGCGGAAACTCATAAAAGGAAGGATATGTTTTTTATATTTCTGCATATCCGCCCATTGAGGAGAGGACTTATCCAGTATAAAATAAATATGGCGCCGACTCTGAGGGGGAAGGTGCTCCATACAGTAGCGGAAAAAATAAAAGCCGTTATCCTGGGCTGAAGAACTATATTTTTCATAGATGAGCCAGACTTTTTTCTTTTTCCAGAAAGGTTTCAGAAGTTTGGAAAGCAGGAATGCAGTCAGTTCCCGTATTTGAGTGCCGGCTCCGTCGTACTTTGTCAGTGGACGGCAGCGAAGAAGAAATTTATGGTTGGGACCGCCCATTGGAAAAAACAGAAAGTTTTGACCGGATTTTATTTTATAACTGAATAAGATCAGTGCTGTACGTATACGATTGTCCAGGACAGGTGTGTATTCTTCTGATCCGGAAGCGATGGCAATTTCCCAGTCATCGTTTTGAAGGTGCAGTGTTCTTGTATCGATACAGGTCTGTATCACGGTTCTGCCGGTATGAGATGCGGAGAAAACCAGTGGGACAGAGGCGGGGTTCATTTCGTTTTTACAAACCAGTCTGATGTCCCGTGGATCCAGATCCTGTTTTGACTGAAGTGTCAGATATATTAATGTTTTTTTGATCTTGATGGATGTAACGTAAATGGTAGTTTCCATGACAAACTCCTTGTAATGTAGTATAATGGATGTCTGCAGAGGGCATTTGTTACGATGATTTTATAATACATTGGAGTCATTGTCAAAATATAAAAAGGAACAGGATATTATATGAAAGAAAACTTAAAGTTTACAAAAAAAAATACTCTTGCGGTGAAGGGCATTGCAATCATTTTTCTGCTGTGCTACCATTGCTTTTCTCATAGAGCCAGACTTTATGGAGCGGAGGTGAGCTTCTGGCCGCTGTCTGATGAAACAGTATTTATGATATGCAGAAGCATGATGGTGTGTGTGGGAATGTTTGCTTTTTTGTCTGCGTACGGACTCACATTGTCTGTAAAATCATCATGGCCGGACTACTGTTTTTCGGGACATGATGCGGCTATGTTTGTCCTGAAAAGATATGTAAAGCTCTTTTTTATGTTTATGCTGCCTTTTTTCTTCTGTGCCGGTATTACTTTTGTTACAGGTACTTTCCGATACCGTTATCGTGATGGCTTCTGGGAAAACGTGGCCGGTGTTGTAATGGATTTTTTTGGAGTAGGACAGATATTCGGGACGAAGCTTATGGTCAATACCTGGTGGTTTTTAAGTCTGGAAATACTGATCATAGTGTTTATGCCTTTTATGATAAGATTTTATAGAAAATACAGCTGGCTGATCATTTCTATGATCCTTCTTCCGGGAAGCTTTCTTCTGGAGAAACAGGTTCATTTGACAAAGTATCTTTTTGTGGTTCCTCTTGCAGTGTGGTTTGCGGACAGGCGGATTCTGGAACGTCTGAAGAATTTTTCTCCTCTGAAAAACAGGACAGCGGGAAAAATCCTGAAGTTTATTTTGCTGACAGGATTCCTTCTTGTATTGCTTAAGGTGTATGATACTCCATGGGGGATCCGGCATTTTGAATTTCTTCTGAATGGTCTGGTACCTGCAGTGGTGATCTGGTGGGTATATGAATTTGTTATAGAGCTTCCGGTGATCAGTACTGTTCTGGAGTTTCTGGGCAGACATTCTGCAGATATCTTTTTTACTCATACTTTTGTGCGTTCTTTGTGGATGACAGATGTAGTGTATTCTTTCCGGCATGGGCTGTTTATCTTTTTGTTCCTGCTTGGAGTAAGCCTTATGATTTCTTTTATTCTGGATTTTATCAGAAAAAAATTAGGGTATAACAAGATCACGGGAAGAATATCAGACAGATTTCTCACATGGGCAGATAGTAATTTATAAGAAAATAACTTATAAGAAAAACGACAGCTGGTATATTGATCCGGCTGTCGTTTTACAGTTACAGTAATTTTTCTTTAATCTCTTCACAGATATGTCTGCTGTGCTGCTGATCTGCAAAATTAAAATAAAACTTTCGCATTTTTTCGTATTCTGGCTTCATCTTAAAGTTGTTTTTGATATGTTCTTCAAGCAGGGTCAGAAGCTGTTCCTGATCTTCGGCGCGGTCTCCAAAAAGTTCCGTCTGCATATCCAGATAACTTCCATGAGCTTCCTCATATTTATCCAGGTCAAATTGATAGAAGATCGTAGGTTTATCCTGATAGAGAATATCCCAGCATACGCTGGAGTAGTCGGTGATCAGCATACGGCAGCGCATCAGCATTTCGTTGACTGCAGTTTCACCAAAAGAAATCAGGTGGATCCGTTCGCTTTTGGACTGGAATTGATCTGAATACTCCTGAAATTTAGCATGAAGATAGAAATTTATCTCCAGATCATATCTGTCCAGCAGATCAGCCAGTTTTCTGGAATTCAGAAGAGCCATATAATGGGTAAAGTAGTCGCTTGCTTCAAAATCTTTATCAGGAACAGAATCAAGCCAGTTTCTCCAGGTGGGCATGATCATGATCTCCCTTCGATCCTGAGATTTGTCGTGGAGTACGTCCCAGCGGGGAAGGCCGGTGTTAATCACTTCTTCTGGCTTATAGCCAAAATTGTCTACAATAGTCTGTTTTTCGGTATCTGTAGAAACAACAAACAGGTCACATGCACCTTTCTGGCCTTTTCCATAAAAATTATCTACTTTTTTCAGAGCAATAACCCCATGCTGGAGAAAAACAAAAGGTATTTTTTTTATATAGCGGTTAAAGATACTGTGCCTGCTCTGAAGAGGGTAGGTATGGTATCTGGAATCAGAGCTGACGATCAGATCGGCAGCCAGAATATAGCAAAGATGCCGGATGCTCATAAAATCCAGAAGTCGGTTTTTATAAGGAAGAACACGTTCTCTGTCCGGGGAGTCCTTTGTTATGATATAGTAGATATTTTTTTTAAGGAATTGTTCTTCGTTATTTTCCATACAGTGTTTAAAGAAATAATATCCATTATCCTGTGCCATGGAAGAAAATTTTTCGCATACAAGGCAGATGTGCTTTTTCTTCCAGTAAGGACGGGCAATCCGATAAAGAAAGATGGCAAGAAATTCCCTGAAGATAACGCTAAGCCCGTCATAGCTGTTTTTTTCCCTGTATGCAAAAGCCAGCGTCTGTTTGCCGGTATAGTAGGGATAAAGGAAAAATCCTTTTTCGCCGGAAAAAGAACCGTTGTAGAGGAATTTCTGATACATTCTGGCAGGAACATCCATGGATATAGGAAGTTCTCCGGTATTTTCTGTGATGGGACCCTGAAGTACTGCGCGGACATCCCAGTAGATACTTTTTAAATCTACGGTTTTCAGGTCAAGAGTTGCTGTTATACGGAGCATATCCCCGTGCTTTTTTGCTGAGACAGTATGAAAATCATAGGAAATGGCGTCTTCAGCCAATTTGCTCCGAAAGGTAAAAACAGTTTTTACATATTTATGAAAACCTGTTTGCAGATCGAACTTCAGCCTTAGTATTCCACCGGCCATACGGCAGGAGCGGAGACGACAGGAATGAGTAAGCTCCAGATATCGGTTCCGGCTGCAAAGAGCGGCACAGAAAAGATTTTTAAAATCTTTTTTATTGGCGGCAATACCTACATATTCCATAGGAGAAGCGGATGGAGCTCCCTGAAGCCATATTTCTGCGGCGAAGATCCGGTATCTCTCAGGCAGAGAAGCGGGAGGATCCTGTTCGCTCAGAGCGTAGAAAACCTGTTTGCCGTTAAGTGTGCATTCTATAAAAAAACAAAAAGTTGTCTGTCTGCCAAGAACAGCCATTTCTTTGAGAGGGGAAAGATCTATCAGGAAACTGTCAGTTCCTGCAGATTCGGATTTAAGATAAAAAGGTCTGTCTTCTTTGATGTTCTGGACCAGGATGCACGCTTCTCCGGAACGGTTTGAAGGGAGATCGGCAATGGTGACTGTAATGCGGTTTTCCTGAGCTTTGGCAGATGTCAGTTTAAGTGTTCCTTCTTTCTTATCAAAAAGTGAAAAATTTATATCGGGGTTTTTCGTATTACTCATAATGCCTCCAAATATGATGTGATTGTTAAAAGATTACATAATTATAACATATATGTAACAAAAATTAAATATTTAGAATGTGAAAAAAGTTTGTTTTTTTAAAAATAAATATTGACATGGGGAGCTGTACATGATATTGTATTACAGAACGCTGCCGAAGACAGTAGGTGCCGTAAGGCATAAGGATCAAAACGCCTACCGAGGACTTAGTATTCTGATAAGATTACAGGAGACCTTACTGTCATGGTACAGTAGGGCTTTTTTTATCTCAGTATCCATTGCAACGGCGGTATATCAAAATCTATAAGGAGGTGTACCATTTATGGCAAAAGTAGAACTGAAACAACCAATCGTAGAAGAAATCGCAAACAGCATTAAAGACGCTCAGTCAGTAGTTCTGGTAAACTACAGTGGTCTTACTGTTGAACAGGACACTGTTCTGCGTAAGGAATTAAGAGAAGCTGGGGTTCAGTATAAAGTTTACAAAAACACAATGATGAACCGTGCTTTTGCAGGAACAGACTGTGAGTGCCTTTCCAAACATCTGGAAGGTACAAACGCACTGGCAATCTCTGCTACAGATGCGACAGCACCTGCAAGAATCCTTGCCAAATATGCGAAACAGTTCCCGGCACTGGAACTGATCGCTGGTGTGGTTGAAGGAAACTACAATGATCAGGCTGGAATCCAGGCTCTGTCCCAGATCCCGTCCAGAGAAGAACTTCTTGGAAAACTTCTTGGAAGCATTCAGTCTCCGATCACAAACTTCGCTCGTGTGCTTAATCAGATTGCAGAGGCACAGGGAGGAAACGCAGAAGCAGCGGCTGAATAAAGCCGGCATAAATTAAAAAATAATATTATATGGAGGGAAATTAAAATGGCAAAATTAACAACAGAAGAATTTATTGCAGCAATCAAAGAGTTATCTGTATTAGAGTTAAATGAACTTGTAAAAGCTTGTGAGGAAGAGTTCGGCGTATCTGCAGCAGCAGGCGTTGTAGTTGCAGCAGCAGGCGGTGCAGCAGAGGCAGCTGAAGAGAAAGACGAGTTCGACGTAGAGCTTACAGAAGTAGGCCCGAACAAAGTTAAAGTTATCAAAGTTGTTCGTGA